>Ga0335071_10001055_pt1 | contig 29732 bp, 23 predicted proteins | sample Lox_Sample_15_FD_206724 | JGI IMG/M metagenome (GOLD analysis project Ga0335071, IMG submission 206724) | Soil microbial communities from Loxahatchee National Wildlife Refuge, Florida, United States - Lox_Sample_1.5 | ecosystem: Environmental > Terrestrial > Soil > Wetlands | place: USA...
CGAAGGACAACGTCGACGCCTACATCAAGCAGGCCCAAGCCCGCAACGCCCTCTCAGCGAAGTACTTCTGACCGATCCTGTTTCCGGGAGGGGTTCTACCCCTCCCGGGCTTTCATAGGGCCGAGCACTTGACCTGAGCCCCGCAGCCACAGTGCGTGAACGACGCGACAGCATCGTTGGAGCCGATGAGGTCCATCGCCCTGCGGATGGCTCCATCGAGTGCCTGCTGGGTGGCAGCGCCGAGGTCCGTCAGGCTCGACTTCAGCTCGCTCCAGAACAGTTCGATTGGGTTCAAGTCGAGGGAGTAAGACGGCAGAAACAACAGGGGGGCTCCGGCCCCCTCGATGAGCCGGCGGGCGTTCGGCACCTTGCGCACCCCCACATCGTCGAGGACCACGATGTCGCGAGGCCCCCGCTTCCGAGCCAGCACTCGTTCGACGAACGTCTCCCTGACTTCGGCGTCGGTCGCCCCCTCGATGGTCATCATCGCGCGCGCGCCCTTGAGGTCAAGCGCCCCCAACATCCTGGTAACGGTGCCCGAGGGCGCGTACCCCACCGCTCCGGCAGGCGCTGTCAATCGAAGCGATGAGGCGGAGAGGCTTATGGGTGAAATCATTCTGGACATGAGGAACATCGATAAACATTTTGGCGGCGTTCATGCTCTGCACAACGTGAGCCTCACCCTAAGACGCGGGGAAGTCCATGCGCTGGTAGGTGAGAACGGCGCAGGCAAATCCACGCTGATGAAGATCCTTATCGGCCTGTATGCGCCCGACAGCGGCGAAATCATCCTGAACGGCAAAGCGGTTCGTTTCAGGTCGGTCAAGGACGCCCAGGACGCCGGCATCAGCATGATCTTTCAGGAGTTCAACCAGGTCAAGGTTCTTTCGGTGATGGAGAACATCTACCTGGGCAGGGAACCGAAGACCCGAACCGGTTCCGTCGATTACAAGAGAATGTACCGCGATTCGTCGGAATTGCTAAAGAAGCTCGGCGTCGATCTGGACCCCAAGGTCAAAATCAGGGACCTGACCGTGGCGAAGCACCAGCTAGTGGAAATCGTCAAGGCCCTGTCCTTCAATGCCCAGATCATCATCATGGATGAACCGACGTCGGCGTTGAGCAGAAACGAGATTGAATATCTCTTTTCCATGGTCCGGGCTCTCCGGGATCAGGGGAAATGCATAGTGTTCATTTCCCATAAGATGGAGGAGATCTACTCCGTCTGCGAAAGGGTGACGGTCTTGAGGGACGGAAATTTCATCCATTCGGGTTTGGTGAGCGACCTTTCCCAAAAGGAACTGATCCGCATGATGGTCGACCGGGAGGTCAACGAGCTGTTCCCGAAACAGGAGTGCGCAATCGGGGATGTGCTCCTTCAAGTCAAGGGCCTCACGGTGAACGGGGAATTCCACAATGTAACGTTCGATCTGCGCAGAGGGGAAATCTTGGGCATCGCGGGGCTCATGGGCGCGGGGCGGACCGAACTGGTGGAGACCATCATGGGCGCCAGGAGAAGCGACGCGGGCGAGATATTCTATAAGGGAAAGAGGATCGTCAATCGCATCCCCGGAGAGGCCTTCAAGCGCGGGATCGCCATGGTTCCCGAGGACCGCAAGAGGAGCGGCGTATTTCTGCGGCTGCCGGTAAAGGACAACGTGCTCGTTTCGGCCCTGAAGAAGTGCATGCGCGGGCCGTACATACGGCGGCAGCTGGAAAGGAAGTGCTTCGAGGCATACGCCGAGAAGCTCGAAATCAGGTATTCATCCTTGCGGCAGACCTGCAAGAACCTTTCGGGAGGGAATCAGCAAAAGGTCGCTGTCTCCCGGGTCTTGAACGCGGACCCCGAAGTCCTCATCCTCGACGAACCGACCCGCGGCATCGATGTCAAGACGAAATCCGAGATTCACCGGCTCATGTCTTTGCTGGCGGGGACCGGCAAGGCGGTACTCATGGTTTCGTCGGAACTGCCTGAGATTCTGGGGATGAGCGATCGGATACTGGTGCTCCACGAGGGGGTGCAAACCGGCATCTTAGACCGCAAGGACGCCACGGCGGATAGAATAATGGAATTGGCGGTGCGAACCAGCCCTATGGAAATGGGGACATGAATGGCCAGTGAAAAGGTCGTGGGCGCCAAGAAGGGCAATTTCGACTCCAGGCAGTTTGTGCGGGACCACGGTATCATCATCGGGTTTGTGATCAGCGTGGTCCTCCTTTCCCTGGCCGATCGGAATTTCGCGCGGCCCGCGAATCTTATCAATGTGTTGCGTCAGGTTTCCTGCATCGGCATCGCCACGTTGGGCAGCGGTTTTCTCATCATCATGGGGGGGATCGACCTCAGCATTGGCTCCACCCTGGCGCTGGTCGGCATCGTGGCGGGCCGGGTGGTCTCCACCGGCCTCGAGTACAGCGGACTGGGCCTTTCCACCCCGCTGGGTTTCTTCGCGGGCATAGCCACCGGCGTGGCCGTGTCCCTCTTCGCCGGCATCATCGTGGCGAAGGCGCGCATCCCCGCGTTCATCGTCACCATGGGAACCATGTCGATGTGCCGCGGCATGGCGCTCATCCTTGCCCACGGCATGCCGGTGGCGAAGTTCCCCGACAGCTTCAATTATCTGGGAACCGAGTCGCTGGGGCCCATCCCCTGGCCGGTGATCATCTACGCCTTCACGATCCTTGTCGCCTGGTTCATACTCAACAAGCGGCCCCTGGGGCGGTACATCTTCGCGGTAGGCAGCAACGAGGAAGCCGCCCGGGCGGCAGGGATCAACGTCGACCGGGTGAAGATCAAGACGTACATCCTGGAGGGCATCTCGCTGGGGATCGCCGGCGTCCTCTTCGCGGGCCGCGTCAAATCCGCGGCGCCCCAGTTCGCGGGCGGTTACGAACTGGACGCCATCGCCGGCTGCATCATCGGCGGTGTCAGCTTTTCGGGCGGCATCGGCAACGTCAGCGACATGATCATCGGTGCCCTGCTGTTGGGAGTCATCAACAACGGCATGGACCTCCTGGGTGTGCAAGCCTTCTATAAACAGGTGGTGAAAGGCGCCATCATCGTCATCGCGGTGCTCATAGACCGGAACCGGACCGGCCGGGCGTAGGAGAGGCGATCCGGCGCGCGGATTTCTCACCCCGTCTCCTTACAACCCCGCCGGATCCCTCGGCGCGGGATACCCTGATGGTGCCGCGGCGGCCGCCTGGCAGCTCGCGGGTTGCCGGTGCGAGTCATCGCGGCCTTCGAGCAATGAGAGCGCGCACGAACGGTGCGGGTCGCACAAGAGCCAAGGCGTACCTCTCCGCTTCTCCTGGCGTGGTCGATGTAGCATGCCACTGTAGGTGAACGAAGGCTCTTCAGGAAGTCCTCGCCATAACCCGTCGTGACGCTGGCCACCCGGGGTACGAGATCCCGAGCATGGACGACACGGCGAAGAGGCCGCGGCGTTCCGGATGGCGCCCCATAGGCCGCGCCGACTTTCCGGGAAAGGCATGTGTCCTCCTCGCACGCTCTTCGGGCCGGTGTTGCGCATACAGCAACAGGGGGGGGCCGGGAATGCAACCGACCACAGGACGTCCTGCGCCAAGATGAAACCCTGGTTGACTATCCACGGCCGATGTGGCGACATCCCGGGCGCGAGCGGTGATGCGGTTGTGTAGTGCGCAATCCCGCGCCGGGAGGTCGCAACCAGGCGATGGAGGCGGTGCAAGCTCTTCTCCGGGGACTTCGCGCCCTCGACCTCGTGCGAAGGAGCGCCGATCCGGTCCGGGCCAAGGACGTCGCCCTGGAGCTCAAGATGGACAAGGGTTCGGCCTCCCGCACCCTCCACACTCTCGCCCTCGCGGGATACCTGGAGCAGACGCGCGACCGGCGCTTCGTGCCCGGACGGAAACTCTTGCCCCTGCAGGCCCCCCAGCTCGTCGAGATCGCCCGGATGCGCGACCACGCCGGATCCTTGCTCCGGGAGCTCGTGGAGCAGAGCCGGGAGTGCGCCCACCTCGCGGTGCTCGCCGGCGACCGGGCCCTCTACCTCGATGCGGTCCAGTCGCAGCACCGCCTCAAGGTGGACCATCCCGTGGGGACCCTGGCCCCGCTGCACTGCACCGCCCTGGGCAAGGTCTTCCTCGCCTTCGCCGGCGCCCCCATCCCCGAGTCCCTCGAGCCCTTGACCCAGCGCACCATCACCGATCCCCACCTGCTCGCCGCCCACCTGCGCACCCAGGTGGCCCAGGGCTACACCACCGACGACGAGGAGTACGCCCTGGGCGTCCGCTGCGTGGCGGCACCGCTCAGGGATGCCGACGGGCGGGTCATCGCCGCTATCGGCGTCTCGGGGGCGGCGGCCAGGATCTCGCTCGACCGCTTGGCCGAGCTCGGGGCGGCGACCCGCGACATCGCGAGCGGATTCGGCCGCGCAAGCGCCGCTCGCGGGAAGGCGCGAGCCTCGTGAAACAACGGAAGGGGGCGGCCATGCTGGACAAGGTCAGGGTGGGGTTCGTGGGCGCAGGCCGGATCTCCGACCTGCATGCCATCGAGTACCTGCGGCATCCCCGGGCGCGGATCGTCGCCGTCTGCGACGCCAACCTCGAGATCGCGCGGAGGCAGGCGGAGAAGTGGGGCGTGCCCAGGAACCGGGTGTTCGACAGCTGGGATGGGCTCTACCGGTGCGACGAGGTGGACCTCGTGGAGATCCTCCTGCCCCATCACCTCCACCGGCCTGCCGCCCTCGCCGCCTTCGCCGCGGGCAAGCACGTGTCCCTCCAGAAGCCCATGGCCCTCACCCTCTCGGAGGCCGACGAGCTCTGCGACGCCGCCGACCGCTCCGGCCTGTTCTTCAAGGTGTTCGAGAACTTCATCTTCTACCCGCCCATCCGGAAGGCGAAGGATCTCGTCCTCTCGGGCGCCATCGGCGAGCCGCTCACCATCCGGGTGAAGAGCAACGCCGGGAAGGGCAAGCACGCCTGGCCCGTGCCGGCGGCGGCCCAGGCCTGGCGACTCGATCCCAAGACCTGCGGCGGGGGCCCCTTGGCCTTCGACGACGGCCACCACAAGTTTGCCCTGGGCTGGTTCTTCATGGGAGCGATGGAAGAGGTCCACGCCTGGATCGGCCAGACCGAGGCCTCGTCGGGCGTCGTCCTCGACAGCCCGGCCCTGGTCTCGTGGAAGTTTGCGAACGGCCGGCTCGGGAATCTCGAGGTGGTCTACTCCCGCGAGTTGGAAATCGAGACGGTCCACTACGCCCAGGACGACCGGGTGGAGATCACCGGAACCCGGGGCGTCATCTGGGTGAACCGTGGCCACGGCCGGCTCTTCGACCAGCCCCCTTTGGTCCTCTACGCCGACGACGAGGTCCGCTCCTTCTCCGGGATGGACGCGGGCTGGGAGGCGAGCTTCGTGGCCTCCACCCGTCACCACATCGACGCGCTCCTCACCGGCGGGCCTCCCGTCCTCACCGGTCGTGAAGGAGCGGAGATCCTGCGCTTCGCCCTGGCCGCCCAGGAATCGGCCCGGACCGGCCAGGTGGTCAAGATCCCTTCCCGGGGCAACCCATGAACGCGAGCGCCATCGGTGGAACGAGCTCGGAGGCGATGGAGGCTCGGGCAGGGCTTCTCGCCCGCCACGGGGGCGTGGCCGCGGTGCTTTCCTCCGGCGAGTGGCCCGGGCAGGTGACGACGAACCTCGCCGAGGCACTGGTGCTCGGCCTCCTCAAGCAAGGGGTGAAGAAGTACCTGGCGATCTTCGGGCACGGCTCGACCGCCCTGGCCGAGGTCCTGCGGGTCTACGAGGGCGCCGGCCTGTTGCGAACCTGGAACTTCCGGAACGAGATCGAGATGTCCCACGCGGCCACCGCCCTCTCCTGGCAGTACGGGGAGGTGCCGGCCCTGGTCACCTCGATCGGCCCGGGCGCCCTGCAGGCCCTCGCCGGCTCGATCGCGGCGGCCAGCAACGGGGTGGGCGTGTACCACCTCTACGGCGACGAGACTACGCACCGCGAGGGATACAACATGCAGCAGATCCCCCGCCCCCAGCAGGGAGGGTACTACCAGCTCACCTCGGCCATGGGACGCAGCTTTGTCCTTCACACGCCCGAGGCGGTGCGCGAGGCTTTGCGCCAAGGGGCGGTCACGGTGTTCGACCCGGCAAAGGCTCAACCGTTCTACGTGCTCTTGCCCATCAACACCCAGCCCGCTCCGCTGTCCTTGAACCTCGCTGCCCTGCCGGTCCGCCCGAGGTCCCAGCCCACCGTCGCGGCCGACCCCGGGGACTTTGCCGAGGCGGCCGAGCTCCTCCGCTCCCATGATCGCATCGTTCTCAAGGCGGGAGGGGGGACCCGCCGCCATGCCGCGGCCGTTCGGGAGCTGGCGGAGAGGACCGGTGCCGCGGTGGTCCTCTCGCCCGGCTCGGTGGGCGTGCTCCCCGACGACCACTCCCAGAACATGCACGTGGGGGGGTCGAAGGGCTCCATCAGCGGAAACGGTGCGATGGAGCAGGCGACGCTCCTCGTCGCGGTCGGGACCCGGGCGGTGTGCCAGGCCGACTGCTCGGGCATCGGCTACCCCCGGGTCCGGGCGGTCCTGAACCTGAACCAGGACCGGGACGACCTCTACCACTACAACCTCACCACCGCACTCAGGGGCGACATCACCGCCACCATCCGGCGGCTTCTCGACGAGCTCGGGCCGGCCCCCCTCGGCGAGGGAAAGCGGCGCTGGCTCTTGGAGTGCTCCGAGCGCAAAGCGGCCTGGCGGGCGTTCAAGGCAGAGCGCGTCGGTGGGGCGCCCCGGCTCGATCCCGCCTGGGGGAAGCCGGTCCTGACCCAGCCCGCGGCCATCGCCACCGTGGCTGCCTTCGCGCGCGAGCGCGGGGCGGTGAAGCTCTTCGATGCCGGGGACGTTCAGGCCAACGGGTTCCAGCTGGTCGAGGACGACCGGCCCGGCCAGTCATTCACCGAGGCGGGGGCGTCGTACATGGGGTTCGCCGCGAGCGCCCTCCTCGCCGGAGCGCTGGCCGACCGGCCCAGCTACGCCATCGCCTTTTCGGGCGACGGGTCCTTCCTCATGAATCCCCAGGTGCTCGTCGACGCGGTCGAGCACCGCGCCCGGGGGACGGTGGTCGTCTTCGACAACCGCCGGATGGCGGCCATCACTGGGCTGCAGCTCGCGCAGTACGGCCATGAGTACCGAACCTCGGACTCGGTGGTGGTGGACTACGCCGCCATGGCGGGCGCCGTCCGCGGCGTCCTGGGCCTGTGGGGGGGGACCTCTCGCGAGGCGCTCCGCGAGGCGCTGGAGCGGGCGTACGCCCACCCCGGGCTCTCGCTCGTCCACGTCCCGGTGTACGGCGGAGACGCCCCCGAGGGGGGCATGGGAGCCTACGGCGACTGGAACGTGGGCAGCTGGTGCGAGCGGGTGCAGGCCGAGTATCACCGGCGGAACCTGTGAGACGAGGGGATGGGAGCAGGCATGCGGATCGCAGTCGTGAACGAGACGAGCGCCGCGGACCGGAACGCGGACATCCTGCGGGCCCTCGAGGGCCGCGGCCACGAGATCCTCAACGTGGGGATGAAGAAGAACGGCGAGGAGCCGCAACTCCAGTATGTCCACACTGGCCTCATGGCCGCCCTCCTGCTGCACCTCGGGCGGGTGGATCTCGTGGTGGGCGGCTGCGGCACCGGGCAGGGTTTCTTGAGCTCCGTCATGCAGTACCCCGGCGTCTTCTGCGGCCACATCCTCTCCCCCTTGGACGCCTGGCTCTTCGCGCAGATCAACGATGGCAACTGCATCTCGCTCATGCTGAACCAGGGTTACGGGTGGGCGGCCGACGTGACTCTCCGGATGATCTTCGACGCCTACTTCGGGGTGGAGCGGGGGGGCGGGTACCCGCCGCACCGAAGGGACCCCCAGCGCTCCTCCCGGACCGCGCTCCGGACCGTCTCGGCGCTGTCGCACCGACCCTGGGCCGAGATCGTGGGCGAGCTGCCGGGCGAGATCCTCGAGCCGGTGCTCGCCTATCCGGGCCTTTGGCCGCTCCTCGCTCCGGAGAGGGTCCCGGATCCCGCCCTGCGAGCGGCCCTGCTCGGGCGAGCGAAGCCGGGGAGGGGTTAGCGGGCCATGGCGACGGCGACCTCCCTCCATCCCGACTCCCTCCTCGGGGAGCTGGCCGAGCACGCGCGGGCCTTGCGGCTCGACAGCCTTAGGATGATCCACAAACGCGGGGCGGGCCATCCCGGCGGGTCGCTCTCGGCCGCGGAGATCGTGGCCGCCCTGTACTTCCACAAGCTGCGGATCGATCCCGCCCGCCCAGACTGGCCGGAGCGGGACCGCTTCATTCTCTCCAAGGGTCACGCCGCGGCCGTGCTCTACGCGGCCCTTTCGCGGCGAGGGTTCTTCCCTCGGGAAGACCTCGACCGGTGGGGAGCGGTGGACTGCCACCTGCAAGGCCACCCGGACCGGCGAACCACCCCGGGCGTGGACATGACCGCCGGGCTGCTCGGGCACGGGATCCCGGTCGGGGTGGGGATGGCGCTCGCCGCCCGGATGCAGGGCCAGGCCCATCGGATCTACGTGCTCCTCGGCGACGGGGAGTGCCAGGGCGGCGTTTTGTGGGAGGGCGCCATGGCCGCCGCCAAGTACCGGCTTTCGAACCTAACGGCGATCCTCGACTACAACGACGTCCAGCTCGACGGCGCGGTGCACGACATCATGCCGCTCGAGCCGCTCATCGAGAAGTGGCGCGCCTTCAACTGGCACGTGCTGGAGGTGAACGGGCACAACCTGCGCCAGGTGCTCGAGGCGCTCGACACGGCCTGCGAGATCCACGGTCGGCCGACGGTGATCGTGGCCCACACCACCAAGGGAAAGGGCGTCTCGTTCATGGAGAACCGCGCTGCCTGGCACGGCATGGCGCCCGACGCAGCCCAGCTCGCCAGGGCCGAGGCCGAGCTCGGGAGGCGGCCGTGAGCGCCATGTCCATCCGGGAGGGCTACGGGAGGGCGCTCGCCGAGTACGGCCAGGCGAACGCGCGGGTGGTGGTGCTCGACGCCGACACCTCGAGCTCGACCCTCTCGAGCTTCTTCGCCTCACGCTTTCCCGAGCGCTTCTTCAACGTGGGCATCGCCGAGCCGTGCATGGTGGACATGGCGGTGGGCCTCGCCCTGGGCGGCCAGATCCCGTTCGTGAACGCCTTCGCGGCGCTCCTGTCGCTGCGGGCCCTGGAGCAGGTCCGGACGAGCGTCTGCTACGCGCGCACCAACGTGAAGCTCGCGGCCAGCTACGCAGGCGTCTCCGACTTCAAGGACGGGCCCACCCACTACTCCATCACCGACCTCGCCATCATGCGGGCCCTGCCGGAGATGACGGTGATCGTGGCGTCCGACGCCGCCGAGGCGGCGCGGTGGGTGCCGCTCGTGGCCGAGCTGGACGGCCCCGCCTACCTGCGGCTCTCCCGCGGTTCCGCCCTTCCCGCCGGGACCGAGGGGATGAAGCTCGAGGTGGGCCGTGGTCTCACCCTCCGGGCCGGGCCCGACGTGACGCTCGTCGGCACGGGAACCATGGTGGGGCGGTGCCTCAAGGCCGCCGACGAGCTCGCCAGCAAGGGGATCGCGGCCCGGGTCCTCGAGATCCACACCTTGAAGCCCATCGACGCGGAGCTCCTCTGCCGGGCGGCGGAGGAGACCGGGGCCCTCGTCACGGCCGAGGAACACTCGATCGTGGGAGGGCTGGGCGGCGCCGTCGCGGAAGTCCTGTCCGCCGGCTGCCCCGCTCCCCTCGAGCGGGTGGGGATCGGGGACCGCTTCGCGAAGACCGGACCGAGCCCCGAGGCGGTGATGGACGCGTTCGGACTCTCGATCGAATCGATCGCGAACGCTGCCCAGAGAGCGATGGCCCGTCGCCGGGCGGGGCGGTGACCGGGGGCGGAGAGCGCCCCGCGTCCGGCAGTGCGCGCCCGGGAGCCGGGGCGGACTCCTCTAGCCACCCTCGGTGTAGACCACGAGCCGGGCGCCGCTCAAGAGCTTGTAGTGGCTGGGGCGCTTGATGCCGTTCCAGCGGCACAGGTCGGCGAGCTCCACACCGTACCTCTGGGAGATGGACCAGAGCGTATCGCCGGCGCGGACGCGGTGAACGGTGCGGTCAGAGCGGGGGGGGGCGGGTTCCGCGGCCAGGGGGGGAGCGGGGCGGGCGGCGCGCGGGACCGGAGCGGGCCGGGCCCCGTCCTCCGAAGCTGGGGCCGCCGAGCCGCCATCGAGGGGGCGCGGGATGAGGAGCTCGCTCCCCACCCGCAGCCTTCGCCCGTCGCGCAGGTTGTTCATCTCCACGATCCCCTCCACCGGCACGCCGTACTGGACGGCGATGCGGGAAAGCGTATCTCCCCGATGGATCACGTGGCCGGCGAAGGTGGTGCGGACCTTGGAGCTCACCCCGGGCCAGGCCTCGGCGAAGGTCGGACCGGAGGCGGTCGGGATCTTGAGCTCGTAGCTTCGGGGCGGCGTGCAGGAGCGACGCAGCTCGGGGTTCAGCTCGATGAGGTCACGCTCCGGAACGCCGGCGGCGCGCGCCACTACGGAGAGCAGCGTGGCCGAGGGGATCTCGACCTCGGTGTAGTCGATCCAGGCCTCCCGGTCGATCTCCTCCTCCTTGAACCCGAAGGCCTCGGGGTGCTTGGCGATGATGGCCGCGGCCATGAGCTTCGGCACGTACCCCTTGGTCTCCGGACGAAGCACGCGCTTGCCCCTCGTGGCCGCCATCGACCAGAAGTCCTCGAAGCCCCTCTTCTGGGCCGAGAGCACCCGCCCCGCCCCGGCGTTGTAGGCGGCCCAGGCCAGGCGCCAGTCTCCGGTTTGCTCGTAGAGGCGTTTCAAGAGCCGCGCCGCGGCGCGGGCCGAGCGCTCCGGATCCCGCCGCTCGTCGACCCAGAAGTCCTGGCGCAGACCGAAGAGCCGGCCGGTGCCGGCGATGAACTGCCACGGGCCGGAAGCGCGGGCGCGGCTGTAGGCGAAGTTCCCGAAGCCGCTCTCGATCATCGCCAGGTAGACGGTGTCCTCGGGGAGCCCCTCCTCCTTCATGATCCCCCGGTACCGCTCCAGGAACCGGTAGGAGCGACCCAGCCACTTCACGAAGTGGGGCCGGACACCGGGCGACTGGAAGAAGCGGATGTAGGCCACCACCGCCGGGTTCACGTCGATGGGGATGTCGTACTCCGCCTGGAGGGTGGCCAGGTCGTGGTCGATCTCCGGGAGGAGCTCGATCCGCCCGGTCTCGCCCGCGGGCGGCGTCTCTTCCCGCGAGAGGGCGCCCTCCACGCTGTCGCGGACGGGCGACTCGAGCCCGAGCCCGTCCAGGGAGGCGCCGGCCCGGACCTCGGGAGCGTCGCGGACATGCGACGACTCCTCTGCCTTTCGGATGTCCTCGAGCTCGGCGGACTCCGCCTCGATCTTCGCCGCCACCTCGGGGGAGTCGGAGGGAGCGTCCTCCTCGGCGGCCACGTCCTTCTCCGCGCCGAGCCGGGCCCGCGTTTCGGCGGACCGCATGAACCTCGGCGCAGGAACCGGAGCGGAGGGGAGGGCCTCACCTCCTGACTCGAGCGCGTCGCTCGTCGCGGTGGTCGCGGCCGGCGCGGCCTTTGGCGTCGCCGGACGCGCAGGGGTGGCGAGGAAGAGGACGGAGACAAGGAAGGGGAGCGCGGTCGGATTGGGACTCATCGTTCCTCTGCAGCGTTCGCCGCCGGCGGAGAACCGGGGCCCCCCTCATGGTACCGATCCGAGTTCCGGAATCAAAATCCGGCACCTGAGGCATAACCCAGCGGGCGGCCGAGCGCCCGCCTTCGCTTTCGGGCCTGCCTTCCTCATCGCCGCTCGTGGGTGCCGCACGCACCGCCGCCGCCAGCACGCAAGGGTTGCAGGGGCCCTCGACGGCTCGCACGCTTTCCAAGGTCGGAGCTGGCTCTCTCTTGAATGGGCACCTGACCCCTTGTCGCGGTTGGGTTTCCCGCCCCGCTGCCCGGGGAGGACGTTCCGGGACTCCCGTACTCGTGGTACACGCGGCTCCAAACTGCACGAGCCATGCGGATCGGCCCTCACGAGTTTTCCGGCAGCTTCTTCCTCGCACCCCTCGCCGGGGTGTCCGATCGGCCGTTCCGGACCATCTGCCGACGGATGGGAGCCAGCTTCACCTACACCGAGATGGTCTCGGCGCATGGCCTCGTGCAGGGGACCTCGCAGACGGCGAGCTATCTCGACCGCGAGCCAGACGAGATCCCCTTCGCGGTCCAGATCTTCGCTGCCGAGGCCGCCGTCCTGGCGCGGGGTGCGGCCGTGGCGGTGGCGGCCGGGGCCGGCATTGTCGATATCAACATGGCCTGTCCGGTGAAGAAGGTGTGTGGAAGCGGTGCCGGTGCAGCGCTCGGCCGGGAACCAGCCCGGGTGGAGTCCGCGGTCCGCGAGGTGGTCCGGGCGGTCCCGGTCCCGGTGACGGTCAAGATCCGCGCGGGCTGGGACGAGGGGGAGGTGAACTGCGTGGACGGGGCGCGCGCCGCCGCGGCGGGGGGCGCCGCGGCACTGGCGCTCCACGGTCGGACTCGAGCGCAGATGTATTCCGGGCGGGCCCGGTGGGACCTCATCCGGGCGGTGAAGAGCGCCGTCTGCATGCCGGTGCTGGGCTCGGGAGACGTGTGGAGCGCCCGGGACGCTCTGAGGCTGCGGGACGAGACCGGCTGCGACGCAGTGCTGGTCGCGCGGGGCGCCTGCGGCAATCCCTGGATCTTCCGCGAGTTGGCTGCGGCCGAACGCCGCTTGCCGCCGCCTCCGCCCCCCGGGCGCGACGAGTGGATGAGCACCGTGCTCGAGCACCTCCGGCTCCAGATCGAGCACCGCGGCCGCAACGCCCGGGCCGGCGAGACGCCCGACCAGATCGAGGGAGCCGCGGTCCGGGAGCTCCGCAGGCACCTTCTCTGGTACACCCGGGGAAGGCGAGGCGGGGTGCACTTCCGACGGGACGCCGACCGGCTCTCTACCGCCGCCGCTGTGGCCGCACTCCTCGAGCACCACTTCCCCGAAGGCAGCGAGAGCTTTGATTTCGATCCCGGGTACCGCGCGGAGGCGGATGCGGAGTGAGCCTCGCTCCGACCTAGGTGCCCTTCGACCGCCCGTTCCCCCCGACCGTCCCCCGGCCCCGCGCTCCTCCCGTACCTCTCGGCGATGTCCTTCCCCCGCCAAGAGGGCGGGGATTGAGGCTTCGGGCCCGCCTGTTGGAGGCTTGGGGGGGACCCTCGTCGCCCGCGGGTCCACTACAATCGGCCGAGGCGGGACCGCCCATGAACGACATCCGAGCGGAGATACAGGCCGTCCAGGAGGAGGTCCTCTCCCGCGCCGCCTTCGTCGAGACGCTCCTCTCCGAGACCGCCAAGGTCGTGGTCGGCCAGCGGTACGTGGTGGAGCGGGTCCTCATCGGCCTGCTCACGGGGGGGCACGTGTTGCTCGAGGGCGTACCCGGGCTGGCCAAGACGCTGGCGGTGAAGACCATCGCGGAGGCCGTCGACTGTACCTTTAGCCGGATCCAGTTCACTCCCGACCTGTTGCCGGCCGACGTCATCGGCACGCAGGTGTACGATCCCCGAGACCAGACCTTCTCGGTGCGCCGGGGGCCGGTCTTCGCCAACGTGGTGCTGGCGGACGAGGTGAACCGCGCACCGGCCAAGGTCCAGTCGGCGCTGCTCGAGGCCATGCAGGAGCGGCAGGTGACGCTGGCCGATCGCACCTTCCCCCTGCCCGATCCCTTCATCGTCCTCGCCACCCAGAACCCCATCGAGCAGGAGGGGACCTACCCCTTGCCCGAGGCGCAGCTCGACCGCTTCATGCTCAAGGTGAAGGTCGGATACCCGAGCCGCGAGGAGGAGCGGGCCATCATGGACCGGATGGTGGTCGCGTCCCCGCCCCACGCCGGACGGGTGCTGGGGCCGAGCCACCTCGCGGCCGCCCGGGGAACGGTGCTGCGCATCTACATGGACGACCGGGTGAAGGACTACGTGGTCGACCTGGTCTTCGCCACCCGCGACCCCCGCGGCCACGGGCTCGCTGACCTGGCGCCGCTCATCGAGTACGGCGCTTCGCCCCGGGCCACTCTCTACCTGGCGCTCGCCGCCCGGTCGCACGCCTTCTTGCGCCGCCGGGCCTACGTCACCCCGGAGGACGTGAAGGCGGTGGCGTACGACGTCCTCCGTCACCGCATCACCCTCACCTACGAGGCCGAGGCGGAGGAGGTCACCGCCGAGAAGGTGATCTCGAGGGCGCTCGAGCGCGTCGAGGTCCCTTGAGCGCGGCGCGAGAACGGAGCGACCCCTGGTCCCCCGCCTCCCCGGCGCCGCCGCCCGCCAAGGGGGAGAGCGCCCTCGGCACCCGGGAACTCCTGCAGCGCGTCCGCCGCATCGAGATCGCCACCCGGAGGGCGGTGGAGGACACCCTCTCCGGTCAGTACCACTCGGCGTTCAAGGGACGGGGCATGGACTTCAGCGAGGTCCGACCCTACCACCCCGGCGACGAGGTCCGGACCATCGACTGGAACGTGACCGCCCGCACCGGCCACCTCCACGTGAAGCGGTTCGTGGAGGAACGGGAGCTCACCGTGATGGTGCTGTGCGACCTGTCCGGCTCGTCCGCCTTCGGCTCCCGGGAGCGAACCAAGGCGGAGGTGGCCGCGGAGATCGCCGCCCTGCTCCTCTTCAGCGCAGTGGCGAACGGCGACCGGGTGGGGCTCGTACTCTTCACCGATCGGGTGGAGCGGTTCGTCCCCCCGCGCAAGGGACGGCGCCACGCGCTCCGCATCGTCTCGGAGATCCTGAAGGCCCGCCCGGTGTCGCGGGGGACCTCGGTCGCGAGCGCTCTCGAGTTCTTGCGAAGGGCCATGCGTCGCCGGACGGTGGCCTTCGTGCTCTCCGACTTCCTCGAGCCGGGCGGGGCCGGGGGCGCGCCCTTCGAGCGGGCCCTCCGGATCGCCGTCCAAAAGCACGACCTCGTGCCCGTCCGCCTCTCGGACCGGCTAGAGGCGGAACTGCCCGCCGCGGGGGTCGCCTGCTTGGAGGATCCGGAGACCGGCGAGGTGTCGCGGGTCGACCTCGCGAGCATCGCGGTCCAGAGGCGGCTGCGCGCCGCGGTGGAGGGGGAAGACCTGGCCCTCCGCCGGCTCTTCGCCCGCCTGAATCTCGACCACGCCCTGGTGCGGGCCGACGACGCCGACTACGTGAGCCCCCTCCTCGCCTTCTTCCGGGCGCGGGCGCGGAGGCTGTCGTGATCTCCCCGGCGCTCGTGCTGCTCCTCTCGGCGGCAGCTCCCCCGAGTTCCACTCTCCCCGAGGCAAGGCCCTTGGGATTCGAGGCCCGCGCCGACCGGGCCCGCGTCCGGCTGGGCGAGCCCTTCGCCTACGAGGTCCAGATCCGCCACCGGCCCGAGGAGTGGTACCGACTCCCCGCCGGGCCTGCGCTCGACCCGTTTCAGGCGGAGGGCGTGAGCTGCCGTCGCGACCCCGCCCGGGCCGAGGTCCGTACCATCTGCTCCATGCGGCTCGCGCTCTTCGCGCTCGGGCCGGTGGACGTGCCCGACCTCGTGTTCCTCGTGGACGGTCCCACCGGGAAGTCGCGGCTCGACGTCCCTGGGCCGCGCATCACCGGCCTCGGCATCCTCGATCCCTCCCTCTCGCCCGCGAGCATCCCGCTCCGGGACATCGCTCCGCCCGTGCCGCTCTTCGTGCCAAGCGTTCGCCTCGCCTTCCTCGCGGTCTCGGTGCTGGCCGTCCTTTGGCTCGCGGCGGCGGCCCGCCGGGGCCTCGCCCGTAGAAGGGCGGGCCGCGGCGCCGCGAGAGAGCCGTCCCCGGCCGAGCGGTTCGCGAGCCGGCTCGAGGCGCTCGAGGTGGAACGGTTGCCGGAGCGCGGCCTTTGCGACGATCACCTGACCCGGCTCTCGGAGGCGGTCCGCGAGTACCTGGGGGCCCTGGCCGCCCTCCCGGCGCTCGACCTCACGAGCGGCGAGCTGCTCGCCGCCCTGGGCGAGGCCCGCGACCGGCGCCTCGACCTCCGCGGTCTCGAGCTCCTGCTCGTTGGCGCCGACCTCGTGAAGTTCGCCCGCGCCAGGGCGACCCCCGAGGCCTGCCGAGACGGCACGGAGTACGCGCAAAGCCTCCTCGGGCGCACCCGGCAATCGCCGGAGGGCACGGGGGGCCTGCCGTGACTTTCAGGGACCTGGCGGCGGCGCTTGCCCGCGCCTCCGACCTCCGCCTCCACCTGGCCAGACCCTGGGCGCTCGTCCTTCTCGCCGCCATCCCCCTGGCCGTGGCCGCGCTGTGTCTCGAGCACCGCCGCGCGCCCCGCCTCAGCCACCCGCGCGCGGCCACGCTGCGACGGACGGCCCCGGGCTGGGTCGCGCGGCTGTGGTGGCTGCCCCGGGGCCTGTCCCTCGTCGCCCTGGCGCTGCTCTCGGTGGCGCTGGCGCGCCCCCGCTCGCTCGAGCGCGAGGCGCTCCCCACCTCGGTGGAGGGCATCGACATCGTCATCGCCTTCGATCTCTCCACCTCGATGCGGGCCGCGGACTTCCAGCCCGAGGACCGGATCCACGTCGCCCGCGAGGTGCTGAAGGACTTCATCGGCCGGCGCCGAACCGACCGCATCGGCCTCGTGGTCTTCGCCCTCGATGCCTACACCGCGTGCCCGTTGACCCTCGACCACGCCCTCCTCACGGGCCTCGTCGACGGGCTCCGCGCCGGTGCCATCGAGGACGGGACCGCCATCGGGAACGCCGTCGCCACCGCGGTGAACCGGCTCCGCGAATCTGACGCACGGTCGAAGGCGGTGGTCCTCATCACCGACGGAGACAACAACGCCGGCCAGATCTCCCCGCTGGAGGCGGCGCGTCTGGCCCGGGCCCTGGGGATCCGCGTGTTCCCGATCCTGGTGGGGAAGGGGGGCCTCGTCCCGTACCCGGTCGGCACGGACCTCTTCGGCCAGCCCGTCTACCAGCCCCGCGAGTACCGGGTAAACCCGGAGCTGCTCATGTCCATCGCCCGCGCCACGGGCGGGACGTACGCCAGCGCCACCGACCGATCCTCCCTCGAGCACGGACTCGAGGAAGTGCTCGACAAGATGGAGAAGACGCGCCTCGTCGAGATGGGGGGTACGAGTCGCGAGCGGGAGCTCTTCGGGGAGCTCTTGCGGCCGGCGTTCTGGCTGGCGGCGATCGGGATGGCGCTCGCGGCCACGCGGTGGAGGTCGTTCCCATGACCCCTGCCGCGAGCGAGGCCGTCCCCCTCCGCGTGCTGGGCGAGCCGGCGCGCCTGTTCGAGCCCGGAGCCCTCTGGCTGCTCGCGGTCGTAGCCGGGCTCGGGGCCCTTGGCGCCTTCGCGCTCTGGCGTCGGCGCGTCGCCCTCGGGAGGGCGGCCGGGCCGCTCGCGAGGCGCATCGCGCCCACGGCCGGAGCGGTGCGCCCGCTCTTGCGCCTCGGGCTCGAGGTCCTCGGGCTGGCGCTCCTCGCGCTGGCGCTCTCCCGCCCGCAGTGCGGTTCCCGCACCGAGGTCCCCCGGCGCCTGGGCGTGGACCTGGTCTTGGCGCTCGACGTGTCCCGGTCGATGCTGGCCCGCGACGTCGGACCGGACCGGCTCTCGCGCGCCCGGCTTGAGCTCCTGGCCCTCCTCGACGGGCTCTCCGGAGACCGGGTCGGGCTGGTGGTGTTCGCGGGGCGCGCTGTCCCCGCCTGCCCGCTCACCTCCGACCTCGACGCGCTTCGGGTCTTCTTGAGTGGCGCCGGCCCCGACTCGGTGCCGGAGCAGGGAACGGCGATCGCCGCCGCCCTGCGTACCTCGCGCGAGGTGCTCGAGGCGGCAAGAGCCCCGGCGCGCTCCAGGGTGGTCCTCCTCGTGAGCGACGGCGAGGACCAGGAGCCGGGAGCGGCGGAGGCGGCGGCGGCGTTGGCCAACGAGGGCATTCGCGTGGACGCGCTGGCGGTGGGCAGCCGCAGCGGCGCCCCCATCCCGGTCACGGATGCGTCGGGTGTTCTGACGGGGTACAAGAAGGATCGCCGCGGCGAGACGGTGGTGACCCGCCTCGGCGAGGCAACGCTCGCGGTAGTGGCGGCGAGGGGGAAGGGAAAGGTGTTCGACGTGACTCACCCGGACCGGGGCACCGCGGCCTTCCGGGCCACCCTCGATCGGCTCGCGAGAAGCGAGCCAGGGGGGAACGCGTCGGTAGCCTGGGAAGAGCGATACCCGCTCCTCGCTTTCCCCGCTCTTCTGGCGCTCCTCGGCGCGCTGCTCTTGCCCGAGGGCCGTCGGGGAGGCCGGCCTTGAGAGGGGGGGGGTGGCTCCTCGCTCCGGCCCTTCTCCTCGCCGGGTTCTCACCCTTCGAGGCCGAGGAGCGAAACGTCCGCGAGGGAAACGAGCGGCTCGTGTCCGGAGACGCAGCGGTTGCGCTGAACCGCTACGACGATGCCGACCGGGAGGTCGGACCGCGCGCCGAGATCGACTATGACCGGGGCGACGCCCTCTACCGACTTGGGCGGCTCGCCGAGGCTCGCGAAACGTGGCGCCGCGCGCTCAGGCTGGGCTCTCCACCCCTCTCCTCCCGGGCCAGCCAGAACATCGCCAGCGCGCTTGCCGCGGGCGGCGACCGCGAGGGCGCCATCGCCGCTCTGGTCGATGCGCTCCGGGCGGACCCCGCCAACGAGGACGCGCGCTTCAACCTTGAGGTTCTGCTCCGGCAAAAGGAGGCCGCGGATCACCGTCCGGACGGGCAGTCCATGGACTCCCCGCAGGGCCGGTCCGGGGAGAAGGCGAGGAGCGAAGAGGAAGGCCCCGGCCCGAAACCGTCCTCGAGGAAGCCTTCGCCGGGCGCTCTCCGCCCGCCGGAGACCTCCGCCGACCCGCATCCGGCATCCGGAACCGAGGAGGTGAACCCCGAGGCGGCCGACGCGAGCTCCCGGGCGAACCCGCCCCTCACCCGGGAGGAGGCCGAGCGGATCCTGGACGCGTTCCGGTCGAGCGAGCGGCCCTTGCCCCGAGGCGGGGAACCGCCCCGTCGCCGGGTGGAGGCGGATCGTGATTGGTGAGCCCGGCCGGCCACCGCCTGCCCGGCGCCCTGTCCCCGCTGCTCGGCGCCTCCCCCGGGCCGTCGCCGGGGTGGTTGGGATCCTCCTCTCGACTTCCGCACTTTCGTCCCCGGCGGAGGTGTCGCTCAAGGCCACGGTGGACCGGACCGAGGTCGCGCAGGGCGAGGTGGTGACGCTCGAGGTCCGGCTCGAGTCGCCCGAGCCACCGACCCGGCTCGACCTGCCGGCCACGAGCGACTTCCAGGTAGAGGCACAAGAGCAGTCGCAGGAGCACGCCTTCACCCTGGGGGGCGGGGGTGGCGTCCTCTTCCGGGAGGCGTACGTGGTCACCGCCCGGCTCCGCCCCCTGCGCGCCGGAGCGCTCGCCATCCCGTCCGTCCGGGCGGTGGTGCGAGGCCGCGAGTACATCACCCAACCCATCGTGGTGAAGGTGGGAGCCGCCGGGACGGGTCCGCGCGCTGCTCCTCCGCCCGGCGCCGGGGGACCGGCTCCCGGGCCGCAGGCCGGGAGTCGCGCCTACCGGGGATGGGAGAAGGATCTCGTCCTCGAGGTGGAGCTCGATCGCAAGGAGGCGTACCTGGGCGAGCAGGTGACCGCGTCCTTCTGGCTCCTCTCGCCGCTCGAGCTCCTGCAGTGCGAGGGGGTCACGACCCCGCGCTACGACGGGTTCTGGCAGGAGGAGCTCGAGACGCCAAGGACCCGGTTCCCGCTCGAGATCCGCAACGTGAACGGGATCCCGACGCGCACCTATCTGGTCCAGCGGGTGGCGCTCTTCCCGACCCGGGCCGGCGAGCTCACCGTCGACTCGATGGAGCTCTCCCGGATCACCCTTCGCGTGGGGCGGCCCTCCCCGCTCGGTGCTTTCGACGACGCGGTCACCCTCTCGCGGAAGAGCGCGCCCGTCCTGGTGAAGGTGAGGCCCCTCCCGCCCGACGCGCCTCCCGGTTACGAGCCCGGCAACGTCGGGACCCTGAAGCTCGACGTCTCCATCGCCCCGTCCCAAGTCCAGGTGGGCGAGCCCTTCACGGTTCGGGTTCAGGTCTCCGGGAACGGCAACGTGCGGACGCTGTCCCCTCCCCGGGTCTCGCCCTTGCCCGGGACCCGGACCTTTCCCCCCGTCACGCGGGACGCGACCGAGAGGCGCAACAACCGGCTCTTCGGCACCCGCATCATCGAGACGGTGGTGGTTCCGGAGCAGCCCGGCGAGCTCGTCCTCCCGCGTTCAGGATGGCCGTACTTCGATCCGCAGGTGGGCCGTTACCAGCTGGCCCCCACCCCGGAGCTCCGCGTGAACGTCATCCCGGCCGGGGCCGCGACCGGGCCGGGGACGGCCCCGGGCACGAACGTGCTCACCGCCGGGCTCCGCCCCATCCGCTCCGGGGCGATCCTCTCGCGCCGAGGCCCACCCGCCTGGCAGGAGCCCTGGTTCTTGGCCCTCCTTGTCCTGCCGCCGCTCGCCTTCTTCTCCGCCGCGGCCGCCGATCGGCTCCGCCAGAAGGCGCAGGGCGCCCGAGCCCTTCGCGGCGGGGCCCGGACCGCTCGGCGGCGCCTCCGCCTGGCGCGGCGCCGCTTCTCCCACGGCGACGCCACGGCTGCGGTGGCCGAGGTCGAGCAGGCGCTGTCGGCTTATGCCTCCGATCGCCTCGGGCACGTCGCGGCCGGGCTCACCCGGGACTCTCTCGCCGAGGAGCTCCTTCGGGCTGGCGCCCACCCGCCGGCGGTGCGGGCGCTCTTCGGAGCCCTGGACCTCATCGACGCCGCGCGCTACGGCGCCGGCGATCTGCACGGCGAGGAAGTGCTCACCGCTGCGGAACGGGCTCTGGACGCGCTGGAGGAGGCGGACTGGCAGGCGGTGGAGGGGGGAAAGTGAGCGCCGCGGCGTCGGGGCGCCGGCGTCCTTTCGGCGGGGCCTTGGTGCTCTTCCCGGTCCTCGCGGCCCTGTCCCTCGCGCTCTTCGGGGCGGCGCGGGCCGCCCCCGAACCGCCCGCGGCCCGCTTCGAAGCGGCAAATCGGGCCTACCTCTCCGGCGATTTCGAGGGAGCGGCCCGGGGTTACGCGGAGCTCCTCGGAGAGGGCTGGGAGAGCGCCCCGCTGCACGTGAACCTCGGCAACGCCCTCTTTCGCATGGGCAAGCGGGGGCTCGCGACGGCCAGTTACTCGCGGGCGCTGCGGATCGACCCGGGCGACGCGGATGCCCGTGCCAACCTGGAATTGGCGCGGGCGCAGAACGTCGACCAGGTGGTGGGGGTCGAGGCGCGGCCCTTCTTCCTGCGGGCCGTGGAGCGCGTGCCCAATCGGGCGGCCACCGCCGCCTTCGCCCTCGCCTGGCTATGCCTGTGGGGCACTCTGGCCTTCCGCCGCTACGCCCCCTCCGCCGCCCACGGACCCCTCGGAGCGGTGGCCTTCGCTGCTGCGCTCTCCGTCGTCGCGAGCGGCGCGCTCCTCGCCGGCAAGGCCGCCGCGCGCGGCGCGACCACCGCCGTGGTCGTGGCCGTCGCCGCCCCAGTGCGCGAGGGACCCGAATCGGCCCTGAGGCCAGCCTTCGAACTGCACGAGGGAACCGAGGTGCTGGTCCTCGAGATCCGCGGCGGCGCCGTGCACGTGCGACTCGGGAATGGCCTCGAGGGGTGGCTTTCGGCGGGGGACCTCGAGCCGGTCTGAGGCGACCTCCCGGCTACCGGGTGTGCGGCCTTGTTCGCCGGCCTCGGTACGACCGTGACCCCCTCCTCGGCTTTGCGTTGCGCGGCCGCCTCACTCTCAGAACGGAAACTCACCGCCCCCGGCCGGCTTCTCGAGCGGCTTCTGCTCGATCGGCTTCGCCCTGCCGTGCGGCGAGCGCGCCTCGACAAAGATGGCCTTCCGCGGCGTCGTGGGGCATGGGTGCTCGCAGGCCCCGCAGCCGATGCAGGCCTCCTCGTTCACCTCCGGGATCTTGAGCCCGGGCTCCTCCCCGTACGGCACCATGGCGAGGGCCTTGGTGGGGCAGTGCTCTGCGCAGGCACCGCAGGCTTTCTTCTTCGTCTCCACCACGCAGTCGGCCTTCACGAACCTTGCCCGGCCGACCTGGACGAGACGCTTCTCGGAGAGGGAGAGCTCCTGGATGGCGCCCGTCGGGCAGACCTCTCCGCACCGGAGGCAGTCGTAGACGCAGGAACCATCGTCGTACACGAGCCTCGGCCTCAAGAGGCCGGCCACCCCGTACTCGAGGAACGACGGGCGGACCACCTGGGCGGGGCAGGCGGCCACGCACAGCTGGCAGGCGGTGCAGCGGGAGCCGAACTGCCGGAGGTCGATCGAGCCGGGCGGCATCAAGGGCGCGCGCGCGTCGCGCGGATCGGATGGGGCAGCTCGCGCGGAGGGGGGGGCGAGGAGGGCGGCGGGAGCGAGGGCGGCGGCCCGGAGCACGGCGCGGCGGCCCGGGTCGGGGAGCTCCTCCACCAGCTTCTCCGCTCTCGGCTGCCTCGCAAAGGCCGCCTCGAGCCGGACCCCGTCCTTCGGGCATACCGCGAGGCAGTCGAGGCAGCCGATGCAGGCGTCGAAGTCGACCCTCCGCCGGCTCGCGTCGATGCAGCCGGCCTTGCACGCTTTCTCGCAGACACCGCACCCGCTGCAGGCGCCGCCGTCGATGCCGATCCGGAACACGGTCCGGCGCGAGAGAAGGCGAAGCAGGGCGCCGGCCGGGCAGAGGAGGTTGCAGAAGAGCCGGCCACGCCCGAGCGCTATCGCCCCGATGCCGGCCAGGGTCGCAAGGCCGAGCGCCGCAGCGGCCCAGGCGAAGGGGGGAAACCCCACCGGCTGAACGGCGTAGACGTGGTGGGCAGCCAAGGCACGGAAGAGACCGTTCACGGCCGCCGCCACGAGCGGGCGTCCCAGGGCGGAGACCATCCGGCCGAAGGCCGTCCAGGGCTCGAGAAGGCCGAGCGCCAGGGTGGCGCCGCCCGCGGCGAGAGCGCCCGAAAGGATCGCGAGCGCAAGGTGGATCCCGGTCCGGGGGCGCAGGTACCGGAACCGGTAGCGCCCGCGCCGATGCCGGTGGTCGCCCAGGCGAACGAAGAGGTCCTGGACGGTCCCTAGCGGGCAAACGGTCGAGCAGTAGAGGCGGCCCGCGAGGAGGGTCGCGGCCGCGATCCCGGTGAGCGCGAGGATCGCGCCTCTCGCCGGCAGGTGGAGGAGGGCGGGGACGAGCTGCACCCGGGCCACGAGTGAGGCGAGAGCGGGGGACAAGAGTCGACCGAAGTCCAAAAACCCGAGCGCAGCTGGCAAGAGAAGCGCGATGGCGAATGCCGCGCGGATGCGCCAGAGGTTCCGCACGAGAACTTGCCGTCAGAGCGCGATGCGCCTGATGTCGAGGGCCTCGAGGTTCATGCGCCCCCACCCCGCCTGGGCCGCGAGCGGGATGTACGCCACTTCCCTGGGCTCTGTCCCGAAGAGCCTTGCGGCCGCGGCGTCGGCCGCCACCGGATCGGTCGAGAGAAGCTGGGCCCTCAACTCCAGAAGGTCGCCCGCCCCGCCGCTCCGAGGGCCGTACCGCTTCATCACCCGGTAGGCGTCCACCACGACGAGGTCCGGCCTGCGGTACCCGGTCATGTCTGCGATGCACTGCATGAGATCGTGCCCGTGCCAGAACTGGCGGTCCCAGACCACGCCCATGAGGTTCTTCATGCCGATGGTGAGGTCGGCCGAGCTGTGATGCTTCAGCACCGGGACGTTGATGAACACATCCGCCTCGAGTAGGAGCTCGTGGACCTTGGCCTGGGTGAGCGACTTCCCCGGCACCCTGACCGGGTGGTACGAGCCCTCGTCATACCCGGGCGCGACCTTGGCGCCGGCACCCCTCGCGGCCTCCTCGATGCCGCTCGTCCGGTAGCACCGCCGTCCGTCGTCGCAAGAGTGGTCGAAGACGTAGACCGCGCCCGCTCCGGCCGCGAGGCACTGCTCCACGATGCGAGCCACGAGCGCGGGGTTCGTGTTCGCCGCTCGTTCGGGCGGCACGTCCCAGCCGATATTGGGCTTCACGAGCACCTTCTGGCCCTTCTTCACGAAGGACTTCATCCCGCCCAGTTCGGTGATGGCTCGGTCGAACATGGCCCCTGGCTCGCCGTTCTTCACGGCCACGAGGTCGGGCGCGGTCGACCCCAGGACGCGACCGGCCCTCCCGAGCGCGAGAGCGGTGCCGGCGGCGATCGATGCGCCGAGGAACCCGCGTCGATTCATGGGACGACCTCCCGGGGCTTCCGGTGGAAGCCTCCTCGGGGAAGCCTACGCCACCCGCAGGTGCGCGACCAGCGCGGGGTCTCCGCCTCGGTGGAACGCCTCGAGGGCCTCGTCAGCTGGGCTCCGCCCGCTCTCGGCGCGCGCTCGGAGCGGCTCGAGCCACACCCGCTCGTCCTCCCCGCGCTCCCCGCAGCAGTGCTGCCGGCACAGCCCCTCCGCCGACACGTGAAGGAGCGATCGCGCAAGCTGCGCCAACGTCCGCCCGTCGGGGAGGCGCGCCGAAAGGCCGACCTGTCCGGCGTCGCGCATGAGCGCGCGCCGCTCGGCCACCGAGGGCGACTGGACGAGCTCCCAGGCGTTCGCCCGCGCGGTCCGGTCGTAGAGGATCCCCTTCCAGAAGGCGACCAGAGCCCGGGTGTGCTCGAGGTCGCAGGCGTCCGCGCCGCGCACCTCCACCACCCCCTTCGCGCGGACCTCGGGGAAGAGCGTCGTGAGGTGGTCTTCCCAGTCGGATCGCGTGGCGAGCTCGTCCCCCATCCCCCCGGAGAGGAACTCGCGGAAGGTTCGGCCGCCGGTCGAGAGGTACTCGCCCCGTCGGCGCAGGAAGATCATGGGGACGTCGAGCGCCCACTCGACGTAGGCGCGGTAGGGATCGTCGAGGAACCGGGGCTCGAACGCGAAGGGCAACAGTCCGCACCGGGCCGGATCGGTCTCCTCCCACACCTTGACCCGGTAGCTCTTCCAGCCCGAGTCGTGCCCAGCCACCACCGGAGAGTTGGCGAGGAGCGCGACCACGGCCGGCTGGACCGCCAGCGCCACCCGCAGCTTCTCGGCCATGTCTCGCGGCGACTCGAAGTCGAAGGAAACCTGGACGGAACCGGTCATCGCCATCATGTCCGGGGCGAGAGGGCCCCGCGCGGAAAGGAACGGCCGCATGACGAGGTACCGCTTCTTCGGCATCCAGGGGTTGGTGGCAGGCGTGCCCCAAGGCCGGTAGCCGGCCGCGAGGAAGGCAACCCCCAGCTCGTGCCCGATCTCGCGGCACTCCTTGAGGTGCCGGTCAAGCTCGGCGGCGACCACGTGCACGTCCGGGAAGGGGCTGCCCGAGAGTTCGAGCTGGCCCCCTGGCTCGATGGAGATGGTGAGCTGGCCGCATTGGGAGGCGATGATCTCGCCGTCCTCCTCGAACGGCGCGTAGCCCCGCCTCGAGAAGGCGCGCAACACCGCCGAGATGCCGCGAGGACCCTCGTAGGGCAAGGCCTCGATCCCCCCGGCGAGGACCCCCAGCTTCTCGTGCTCGAGCCCGAGCTTCCACCCGGGCCGCTGCCGCTCGTGCTCGCCAAACCAGGCGCAGAGGTCGTCCGGGCCGCGCACCTGTGGTGCGGCTTCGGTTCGGGCGTCGAGGGACATCGGGCCGAATCTACCTGCGTGCCGCCGCAGGCGCTACCCTTGTGAGGACCCGGCCGAGGGCGGGATGGCGCCCGGCGGCGTCGAGCGGCCGCCCAGGGGCCCCACCTTTTGCCCCTTCCCCCAGCCCGGGCGCGCGCGGTGCTCCGATCGAGGCGCGGCCGATAGAGGAGCCGGAAGGCGCGGGCCCGTGGCGCTCGCGTGGGGCCGCGGGCGTGCGAGTCGTCCCGCGGCGTAGATCCTCTTACCGGGGTGGCGCTTTGTCCTCGAGGCGGCCAAGAGAAGGCGAGCGCTTAGAGATCCGAGACGAAAATGAAGAAGGCTTCGGATGGAAGACCGCGGGCATAAGCGACGACCCGAGCGCGGTTCTTCAGTGGCCGGCGAAGGCCCCCACCGGCAGTTCGGCTTGCGCGGGTCGGGGCCGTCGCCTATCCTCCGACAATACGGGGGCTTTTCACTGCCCTTCTCGCCCCTTCGCCCCAGGCACGACATGAATCGCCACTTGCGGCCTCTCGCCATCCTCGTTGGTGCGCTCGCCCTCGCGGCCACCGCCACCGCCGGCCTGGGCCGCGCAGCCCAGTCAACCGAACCCTACGGGCCCGTCCCGCGGGGCGCGCCTCAGGTGGCGAGCGGGGTCCGGGACGTTCCCGCTCCCGAAACCCTGGCCCGGGCGGCGGTGTCGACCCGCGGCCAGCACGTGCCCGGGAGCGACTACCCCCTCGCGCGAATCCCGGTTGCCGCTCGGGTGCTCATGCAGCTCAAGGACCACTACGTGGACGCGTCTCGGTTCCGGCCCAAGGAGATGCTGGTCGCGGCGCTCGAGGGGGTCGAGCGGAAGGTGGCCGAGGTGATGGTCCAGGGCGACGCCCACTCCCCCCACCTCACGCTCACCGTGGGCGCCGCGGAGCGCGAGCTGGACATCTCCCAGGTGAACTCGATCTGGGAGATCCGCACCAAGCTGGGCGAGGCCATGGAGTTCATCCAGGAGCACCTCGTTGCGCAGCAGGACCTGCGCGAGATCGAGTACGCGGCCGTGAACGGCATGCTCTCCACCCTCGACCCGCACACCATCCTGCTCGAGCCCAAGTCCTCGAAGGAGATGAAGGTCCAGACCCGGGGCGAGTTCGGTGGCCTCGGCTTCGTCATCGGCATGCGCGACGGCAACCTCACGGTGGTGAAGGTCTTGAAGAACACCCCGGCCCAGCGCGCCGGAATCAAGCCCAAGGACGTCATCACCCGGATCGACGAGCAGTCCACGGTCAACATGGACCTGCAGGACGCGGTGGACCGACTCCGGGGCCGGCCCCAGACCAAGGTGGCGGTCACGGTGGTACGCCCCGGCGGTGAGCCCCGAAAGCTCCGCATCACGCGCGAGATGATCAACCTCGAGACGGTCTTGCAGGCGCGCCTGCTCCAGGGCGACGTGGGGTACGTGCGACTCTCGCAGTTCTCGCCCCACACCACCCGGGACCTCATGGCGGCGCTCAACATGCAGAAGGCCGAGGCCGGTGGGCGCCTCGCCGGGATCGTGCTCGACCTGCGGAACAACCCGGGCGGCCTGCTCGATCAGGCCATCCAGGTCTCCGACCTCTTCCTCTCCGAGGGCGTGATCGAGAAGACGGTGGGCCACTCCACCGACAAGGACACCTTCGCCGTCCACGAGGTGAAGGAGGCCCATCCCGATCCCACCGACATCATCAACGTGCCGCTCGTGCTCATCGTGAACAGCAACTCCGCCTCCGCCAGCGAGATCGTCGCCGGCGCCCTCAAGAACAACAACCGCTCTCTCGTGATCGGGCGCCAGACCTTCGGGAAGGGATCGGTTCAGGTTCTCCAGGACGTGAACGATCCGGACCAGCCCGAGGAGGACCCGCCGACCCTGAAACTCACCATCGCCCAGTACCTCACCCCGGGCGACATCTCCATCCAGGAGACCGGCATCACGCCCGACGTGCTGCTCGTGCCGGGCCGCGCTCTGAAGGAGCAGGTCAACGTCTTCGCGCCGCCCCGGTCCACCCGGGAGGCCGATCTCGAGCACCACTTCGTGAACAGCGGCGGGCGGGGCGGACCCCCGGGACCGGGCGACGCCGGCCCCGCGGGAGGAGAGGCCACCGCCCGGGCAGCCGCCCCGGCCGAGCGGCCGAGCCTCGAGCTCCACTACCTGCTCGACGAGAAGGAGGACGAGGTGGCGCGGCAGCTCCACAAGGAGAACGCCGCCGCCGCGGGCGCACAGCCAACCGAGCTCACGCCCGAGGAGCAGGAGGACGAGGAGAGCGAGGCCGACCCCGACGCGTTCGTGGAGGACTACCAGATCCGGTTCGCGGAGGAGCTGGTCCGTGGGGCCCCCACCGCTTACGATCGCCCCCACCTCCTCGAGGCCGCGCGGGCGCTCGTGGCGGAGCGCTCGGCCGAGGAGCAGTCCCGCCTCGAGAAGAAGCTGAAAGAGCTGGGAGTGGACTGGTCTCCCGGCACCCCGTCAGCCGGCGAGCCCCGCGCGGTGGTCACCCTCTCGCCCCCCCCGAACCGCGACAGCCGGTCGGGCGACACCCTGAACTGGACCGTCACCGTCGAGAACCGCGGGGAGGCCCCCTTCTACCAGCTACGCGCCTGGAGCAGCTGCGAGAAGAACCCGCTCCTCGACCGGCGCGAGTTCCTCTTTGGCGTGGTACCCCCAGGCGAGAAGCGAAGCTGGATCGCTCCGGTGAAGCTGCCCCGCGGCCTCGACTCCCGGCGCGACGAGGTCGTGTTTCATTTCGAGGACGAGGCCTCAAAGGCCCCTGCCGACCTCACCACCACCGTCGGCGTCGTGGAGGTGCCGAGGCCCACCTTCGCCTTCAGCGTGCAGGTCGAGGACCGCGAGAGCGGAAACGGCGACGGCCTCCCCCAGCGGGGCGAGTCCTTCGCCCTCCGCGTGGACGTCCGCAACGCCGGCCTGGGCGCCTCCGGCGACAAGACCTACGTCTCCCTGAAGAACCTTGGGGACGAGAAGCTCTTCATCACGAAGGGGCGCGAGGTCATCGGCGCCATGAAGCCGGGCGAGTCCCGCTCCGCCACCATGGAGGTCGAGCTCAAGCGCGGGTCGACGAGCGAGACCTTGCCCGTCCGGGTGATGGTGGTCGACGAAAAGACCGACCAGTACGTCTCCGAGGAGCTCGACATCCCGGTGTCGAAGGATCTACCCGCGCCGGTGGCGGCGAAGGGCATGGTCCGGGTACAGGTGGCCGAGGCGCTCCTCCGCGGGGGAGCGAGCCCGTCCGCGCCCGTTTTGGCCGTGGCTCGGCAGGGTACGGTGCTCTCCCTCCAGGCCCGCGCCGGCGACTTCCTCCGGGTCGACTGGGGCAAGGGACGCATGGCCTTCCTCTCCGCTTCCGACGCCACCTCGACCCGTAGCCGCAAGCCGACGGGAAGCGTGACCGAGGTGTGGCAGCGCGAACCGCCCCGCATCGCGCTCGCTCCCGACCCGGCCAAGGGCGCGCCGGTGGTCGATGCCGAGACCATCCACGTGGCCGGCAGCGCCACCCTCCCCCCCCGCGTCGGCACCAGCGCACGCCTCCGCGACCTCTTCATCTTCGCCAACGATCGCAAGGTCTTCTTCAAGGTTCAGCCGGAGGATGCCGCCTCTTCCCGGATCGACTTCGCCACCGATGTCCCGCTCAAGCCCGGCAACAACGCCATCCGCGTGTTCGCCCGAGAGGACGAAGAGTTCTACACCGCCCGGAGCGTGGTGGTGTTCCGCCGGCCGCCACCCGCCCTCGCGACCGATGCGAACCGCGGGCCCTCCGAGGAGCGAAGCAACGCACAGCAGTGAAGCGGGCGCTCGGGGTCCCGGGGCGGCGCGCCGCCTCTGGAGGGGCCGATATCTCCTCACACCCGCTCCCACAGTCCGCTTCTTCCGCCCGCAACCTCTTTCGCCCCGTCGAGGGCTTGCACGGCCGGTCTCGGATTTCGCGAAGCCCCCGGTGCTCCGCTAGAATTCCAGGACCATGGCGGAGGTGAACAAGACCGCCTCCGCCCCTCCTTCCCCGGCTGGGACGA
>Ga0335071_10001056_pt1 | contig 29715 bp, 23 predicted proteins | sample Lox_Sample_15_FD_206724 | JGI IMG/M metagenome (GOLD analysis project Ga0335071, IMG submission 206724) | Soil microbial communities from Loxahatchee National Wildlife Refuge, Florida, United States - Lox_Sample_1.5 | ecosystem: Environmental > Terrestrial > Soil > Wetlands | place: USA...
TTCTCGCTCAAGGTGCTGCTCGAAAACCTGCTGCGCTTCGAGGACGGCCAGTCCGTCACGCGCGCCAACATCGAGGCGCTGGCGCGCTGGAGCGAGGATCGTGGCTCCGCCGGCGCCGAAATCGGCTTTCGCCCCGCGCGCGTCCTGATGCAGGATTTCACCGGCGTTCCGGCCGTGGTCGATCTCGCCGCGATGCGCGACGGGATGGAGAAGCTGGGCGGCGATCCCTCGAAAATCAATCCGCTGGTGCCGGTCGATCTCGTGATCGATCATTCCGTGGTGGTCGATCATTTCGGCAATACGCAGGCGTTGCGGGACAACGTCGCGCGCGAGTACGAGCAGAACGGCGAGCGCTACAATTTCCTGAAATGGGGGCAGGGTGCGTTCGCCAATTTTCGCGTGGTGCCACCGGGCACCGGCATCTGCCACCAGGTCAATCTCGAATTCTTGGCCCAGACGGTCTGGGCCGCCGAGCGCGACGGCAAGACCTTTGCCTATCCGGATACGCTGGTCGGCACCGACAGCCATACCACGATGGCCAATGGTCTCGCCGTGCTCGGCTGGGGTGTCGGCGGCATCGAGGCCGAGGCCGCGATGCTCGGCCAGCCGCTGTCGATGCTGGTGCCGCAGGTGATCGGCTTCAGGCTGGTCGGCAAGCTGCGCGAAGGTGTGCTGGCGACCGATCTGGTGCTCACGGTCACGCAGATGCTGCGCAAAAAGGGTGTCGTGGGCAAGTTCGTGGAATTCTATGGACCCGGCCTCGACCATTTGACGCTCGCCGACCGCGCCACCATCAGCAACATGGCGCCGGAATACGGCGCCACCTGCGGCTTCTTCCCGGTCGACCAGGAAACGCTGAACTATCTCAATCTCTCCGGCCGTTCCGCCGAGCGCATCGCGCTGGTCGAGGCCTACGCCAAGGCGCAAGGCCTGTTCCGCACGCCGGGGATGCCGGATCCGGTATTCACCGATACGCTGGAGCTCAATCTCGACGAGGTCGTGCCGTCGCTCGCCGGCCCGAAGCGTCCCGAGGGCCGGCTCGGCCTCAGCGTCGCCAAGACCAACTTTTTGGCTGCGCTCGAGAGCGAGTATGGCAAGCAGGGCCAGGCGGCGAAGCAATTTGTTGTCGAGGGCAGAGAATTTGCGCTCAGCCACGGCCACGTCGTGATCGCGGCGATTACCTCCTGCACCAACACGTCAAATCCATCGGTGCTGATCGGCGCCGGCCTGCTGGCGCGCAACGCGGCGCGCAAGGGGCTCACCGCAAAACCCTGGGTCAAGACCTCGCTCGCGCCGGGCTCGCAGGTGGTGGCGGAATATCTGGAGAAATCCGGGCTGCAGCGGGATCTCGACGCGCTCGGCTTCTATCTCGTCGGCTTCGGCTGCACCACCTGCATTGGCAATTCCGGTCCGCTGCCTCCAGAGATCTCGAAATCGATCAACGACAATGGCGTGATCGGCGCCGCCGTGCTGTCGGGCAACCGCAATTTCGAAGGGCGGGTGTCGCCCGACGTGCAGGCGAACTATCTGGCCTCGCCACCGCTCGTCGTCGCTTATGCGCTGGCGGGCTCGCTGCAGGTCGATCTGACGAGCGAGCCGCTTGGCACCGGCTCGGATGGCGCCCCGGTCTATCTCAGGGATATCTGGCCGTCGAACGCCGAGATCGAGCAGTTCATCCGCGAGAACATCTCGCGCGCGATGTTCGAGACCAAATATTCAGACGTGTTCGAGGGCGATGCCAACTGGAAGGCGGTCAAGGTCGCGACCGGGCTGACCTATCGCTGGAACATGTCGTCGACCTATGTGCAGAACCCGCCTTATTTCGAGGGCATCACCATGAAGCCCGCGCCGACAGCCGACATCGTCGGCGCGCGGATCCTGGGTCTGTTCGGCGACAAGATCACGACTGACCACATTTCGCCGGCGGGCTCCATCAAGCTGTCATCGCCGGCCGGCGACTTTTTGCGCGGCCGGCAGGTCCGGCAGGAGGACTTCAACCAGTATGGCACGCGGCGCGGCAATCACGAGGTGATGGTGCGCGGCACCTTTGCCAACATCCGCATCAAGAATTTTGCGGTGCAAGGCGAGGGCGGTACGCCCGAAGGCGGTTTTGCGGTGCATCAGCCCTCCGGCGAGCGGATGTCGATTTTTGACGCGGCGATGCGCTACCAGCGCGACAATGTTCCGCTCGTGGTGTTTGCCGGTGTCGAATACGGCAACGGCTCCTCGCGCGACTGGGCGGCGAAGGGCACAAAGCTGCTCGGCGTCCGCGCCGTGATCGCGCAGAGCTTTGAGCGCATCCATCGCTCCAATCTGGTCGGCATGGGCATCCTGCCCTTCGTCTTCGACGAAGGCACCTCATGGAAGGGCCTTGGATTGACCGGCGCCGAGCAGGTGTCGATCCGCGGTCTCACCGACATCGCCCCCGGCCAGCGCATGACCATCGACATCGTGATGGCGGACGGTTCGCTAAAACAGGTCCCGCTGACCTGCCGCATCGATACGCTCGATGAGCTCAATTATTTCAAGCACGGCGGCATCCTGCCTTACGTGTTGCGCCAACTCGCGGCGTGATGAGCCGTGCATCTCGACAAATGATCCAGACAAGGGGGAAGTGACTATGTCAGGGAAAATTCCGGCGACCTTGATACCCGGCGACGGCATCGGTCCCGAGATTACCGCAGCAGTGACCCGCATTCTGGATGCGCTGGGCTCGCCCTTCGAATGGGACGTGCAGCAGGGCGGCATGGCCGGCATCGAAAAATCAGGCGATCCGCTGCCGGGCGTGCTGGTTGACAGCATCCGGCGCACCAAGCTGGCGCTGAAGGGGCCGCTGACGACGCCGGTCGGCGGCGGCTTCCGTTCGGTCAATGTCCGCCTCCGCGAGGAGTTCGGGCTGTACGCCAATCTGCGTCCGGTGAAGACCATGGTACCCGGCGGCCGCTATGAGGACATCGACCTCGTCCTGATCCGCGAGAACATCGAGGGCCTCTACGTCGCATTCGAGCACTTCATCGCCGTCGGCGACGATCCGCATGCGGTCGCGATCTCATCGGGCGTGAACACACACGCGGAAGCGCGCCGCATCGTCCGCTTCGCGTTCGAATACGCGATCAGCCATGGCCGCAAGAAGGTTACCGTCGTCCACAAGGCCAATGTGCTGAAGGCGCTGACCGGGCTGTTCCTGCAGGCCGGCCGCGAGATCGCCAGGGAGTATGAAGGGCGGATCGCGATGGACGACCGCATCGTCGACGCCTGCGCCATGCAGCTGGTGATGAACCCGTGGCAGTTCGATGTCATCGTCACCACCAATCTGTTCGGCGATATCCTCTCCGACCAGATGTCCGGCCTCGTCGGCGGCCTCGGCATGGCGCCGGGCGCCAATATCGGCGAGAAGGCCGCGATCTTCGAGGCTGTGCATGGCTCGGCCCCGGACATCGCAGGCAAAGGGATCGCCAATCCGCTGGCGCTGCTGCTGGCGGCGGCGCTGATGCTCAAGCATGTCGACCGGGACGATCTCGCAAAACGGCTGCGCCGGGCGATCGAGCATACCCTGCAGGTCGACAATTTGCGCACCGCCGATCTCGGTGGCAAGGTCACGACCGCCGATTTCGCGGGCGCGGTCATCAACCGCCTCGCCGCGTGATTGCGCGCAGAAGGCAGGGAGTGAAAACATGGTGAAGGGCTCTGACCTGTTGGTTGCGGCATTGGAGAATGAAGGCGTCGACCGGATCTTTGGTGTGCCGGGCGAGGAAAATCTCGACGTCGTCGAGTCGCTCCGCAATTCGAAGATCGAGCTGGTGCTGACCCGCCACGAACAGGCGGCGGCGTTCATGGCGGCGACGCATGGGCGGCTCACCGGGCGGCCCGGCGTCTGTATTTCCACCCTCGGGCCAGGGGCGCTCAACCTGTCGACCGGGGCGGCCTATGCGCATCTCGGCGCGATGCCGATGCTGATGCTCACCGGCCAGAAGGCGATCATGAGCAGCCGGCAGGCGCGTTTCCAGATCGTCGACGTGATTGCCTCGATGAAGCCGCTCACAAAGATGTCGCGGCAGATCGTCAGCGCCTCGACAATTCCGACCCTGGTCCGCGATGCCTTCCGCGTCGCCATGGAGGAGCGGCCGGGGCCGGTGCATCTGGAATTACCAGAGGACATCGCCGGCGACGAGATCGAGCCGGTGCCGATGGTGCCGATCCATCCGATCGAGATACCGGTCGCGCATCGCGCGGCGCTTGACCGCGCTGCGGAGATGATTCTCGCGGCCAAGCGGCCGTTGATCATGCTGGCGGCGGCGGCAAGCCGGCCGCGCTCCACCTTCGGGATCGCGGGCTTCGTGCGCCGCACCGGCATTCCCTTCTTCACGACGCAAATGGGCAAGGGCACCGTACCCGGCGGCACCATGCTGTACATGGGCACGACTGCGCTCTCCGAGCGCGACTACGTGCACGAGGCGATCGACCAGGCGGACCTGATCATCGCGATCGGGCATGACACGGTGGAGAAGCCGCCCTTCATCATGGGTCCGCAGGGACCGCAGGTGATTCATGTCAGCTACACCCCGGCCACGGTGGAGCAGGTCTATTTCCCGCACGCGGAAGTGATCGGCGACGTCGGTCCCAGCCTCGAACTGCTTGCGGACCGCGTCGAAGGCAAGCTGCCGAACGCCAAGGCGCTGCTGCCGCTTCGCGAAAGCATTTTGGGCCGGGTCGCCGATCGCGCCACCGAAAACCGCTTTCCGGTCACCCCGCAGCGGCTGGTTCATGACGTCCGTCAGGTGATCCCGGAGAACGGCATCATCGCGCTCGACAACGGCATGTACAAGATCTGGTTCGCGCGCAACTACCGGACCTACGTCGCCAACACGGTGCTGCTCGACAATGCGCTCGCCACCATGGGCGCCGGCCTGCCGTCGGCCATGATGGCGGCGATGCTCTATCCTGACCGCCGCGTGATGGCGATCTGCGGCGACGGCGGCTTCATGATGAACAGCCAGGAGCTCGAAACCGCTGTCAGGCTCAAGCTCAATCTGGTCGTCCTGATTCTCAATGACGGCGCCTACGGCATGATCCGCTGGAAGCAGGCGGTCGACGCCTTCCCGGATTTCGGCCTGACTTTCGGCAACCCGGACTTCGTCCGCTATGCGGAAGCCTATGGTGCAAAGGGGTCTCGCGTGACGTCGGTCGACGCCCTGCTGCCGACGCTGGAAGCCGCCTTCAAGGGTGGCGGCGTCCACCTGGTCGACGTGCCGATCGACTACTCCGAGAATACCCGGGTGCTGGTCGAGGAACTCCGCAACCGCAAGCTCGGCTTTGAGCCCACCTGATGCGAGCGGAGGAGGGAGCGAAAACATGATCGGAAAATTCACCTTCCAGGCGCCATCGAACATCCTGTTCGAGCCCGGCGCCTTGCGAAAGATCGACGAGCTGGTCGCGGGCTATGGCGCACGACGCGTGATGCTGGTCACCGACAGGGGTGTGCGCGGCGCCGGGCTGACCAGGGACGCCGAGGCCGCGCTTGCGGAGGCTGGCGTTGAGGTCAGCGTCTTCGACGAGGTCGTCGCCGATCCGCCCTCGCATGTGGTGGAGGCCGCGGTCGCGGCCTGTCAGGCCAATAACGTCGAGCTCGTGCTGTCGATCGGCGGCGGCAGCGCGCTCGATACCGCCAAGCTGGTGGCCTATCTCGCCAGGACGCCCGATCGCCTCGACGACATCTACGGCGTGGGCCTCGCCAAGGGCAAACGGCTGCCGCTGCTGCTGGCACCGACCACCGCGGGCACCGGTTCCGAGGTGACGCCGATCGCGATCGTCACCACGCCGACCACGGAGAAGAAGGGCGTGGTTTCGCCGGTGCTGATCCCGGACTGGGCGATCCTCGATCCCGAATTGACCTTGGGCCTGCCGGCCTCCGTCACCGCTGCGACCGGCATCGACGCCATGGTGCATGCGATCGAGGCCTATACCAGCAAGGTCAAGAAGAACCCGATGTCGGATCAGCTCGCGCGGCAGGCGCTGGCGCTGCTATCGGCAAATGTGCGGCGCGTCTGCCAAAATGGCAGCGACCTCGAGGCGCGCGCGCAGATGCTCCTGGGATCGATGCTCGCCGGCATGGCGTTTGCCAATGCGCCCGTCGCGGCTGTCCACGCGCTGGCCTATCCGATCGGTGCGATCTTCCATGTGCCGCACGGCCTGTCGAACGCGCTGGTGCTGCGCCATGTGCTCGAATTCAACCTGTCGGCGGCCGAGCCGCTCTATGCCGAACTTGCCGAGATCGTCAGGCCCGGTCTGCAGGCGACCGGCCAGGCGGAGCGGGCGCGGGCCTTCATCGACGAGATGGCGTCGATCGGCCGGGATTGCCAGGTGCCGGCGTCGCTCGCTGCCGTCGGGATCGGCCGCGACGACCTCAAGAAGCTTGCCGAGGACGCGATGAAGCAGACGCGCCTGCTGGTCAACAATCCGAGGGAGCTGACGCTGGAAGACGCCTACGCGATCTACAGCGCCGCCTTCGACGACGGCAGCAATCGCTACGTGCAGGCCTCCCATGGCTGAGGAGGGCGGGGCCAATCCGTTCGGGCCGCTGGCCGCGCAGTGGATGGAAACCTGGCGCACGATGGCGAGCGCTGCTGCGGGGATGAGCGAGAACTGGTCGAACTCGATGCTGCCCTTCATCATGAAGCGCGCCGCCGAGAGCGGGTTCGGCGCGGCCGCAGGTAACGATCTCGCCGAAGCGATCGAGCGGATGGCCGGGGGGCCGCGCCTCGCCGATGTCGTGGATTTCGACCGCAAGCTGGCGGCCATGGCGGCGGCCTGGAGCGAGCTGCAAAGCAAGCTGGCAGCGTATCACGTCGTTGCGTCGCGTCCCTGGATGCGCGCGGCCCAGCACTACAACGAAAAAAAGCCGCAGACGGGCGCGGGCGGCGACGGTGCCGGCTGGCGCGAGCAGCTCGGCGCGTGGAACGAGCTCGCCAACGAGGAGCTGATCGCCAACCAGCGCTCCGAAGAGTTTCTGGTCGCGCAGAAGCAGTTGCTGCAGGCGGCCACCCAGTTTCGCAACCGGCAGTCGGAGATCGCCGACACCATCGCTGCCGTTTTGGGCATTCCGACCCAGCGCGATTTCGACGACGTCACCCGTCAGCTTACCGAGCTCAGGCGCGAGCTGCGCGCGCTCGAACGGCGGTTCGACGCCTCCGGCGAATCGGCGCGAGGCGACGCATGAGCAGCAAGAAGCAGGATAAAGGGGCGGCCGACGGGTTCGCCGACATGACCGAAAAACTGCTCAAGGCGGGCAAGCTGCTGTCGACTATCAAGGACGAGGACGTCGATGTCGGCGCGACACCGAAAAAGCTCGTCATGCGCCGCGACAAGGTCGAGCTGTTTCGCTACGAACCGCTGACCGAACAGCGGGTCAGGACGCCGGTCCTGCTGGCCTATGGCCTGATTGGCCGCTATACCATGGCCGACCTGCAGGAGGACCGTTCGCTGGTCCGCAGCCTGCTGAGGCAGGGGCTCGATCTCTGGCTGGTCGACTGGGGCCAGCCCAATCGCACCGAGCGCTGGCTGACGATCGACGATTATGTCGACGACTACATCCACGCCGCGGTGGAGCGCGTCTGCCGCGAGACCGGGCATGACAAGATCACGCTGCTCGGCATCTGCGAGGGCGGCGTGTTCACGACCTGCTACGCCGCGCTGCATCCGGACAAGGTCAAGGGCCTGGTGCTGACGATCACGCCGATCGACTTCCATGCCGATCGCGACGATCCCGACACCCATCATGGCTTCCTCAATCTGTGGACCCGAAGCCTCGAGCGCGCCGACATCGACCGCCTCGTCGACACCTATGGCGGGCTTCCCGGCGAGTTCATGAGCTCGGTGTTTTCCTTGATGACGCCGATGCGCTCGCTGACCAAGTACAATATCGACCTGATCGACGTCATCGACGACGAAGCCAAACTGATGAATTTTCTGCGGATGGAGAAGTGGCTCGCCGACCGTCCGGCGCATCCCGGCGAAGCCGCCAAGCAGTGGCTGAAGGATCTCTATCAGGACAACAAGCTGGTCAAGGGCGAGTTCGTGCTGTCGGGACGGCGGGTCGATCTGTCGAAGATTTCAGCGCCTGTTCTCAACGTGTTTGCGCTGAACGACCACATCATCCCGCCGACCTGTTCGCGCGCGCTCGGCGAGCACGTCGGGACCAGGGACTATTCGGAGATCGAGCTGCCCGGCGGCCATGTCGGCCTGTTCGTGTCCAGCAAATCGCAGGGCTCCCTGAGCAAGGGCATCTCGGAGTGGCTGCTCGCCAGGGATCAGTGACGCGATGACCAAGGACAAGATCGTCTCGGCCGATGAGGCCGTCGCCATCATCAGGGATCGCGATACGGTCTGCACGTCCGGCTTCGTCGGCATCGGCACGCCCGACGAACTGCTGATCGCGCTGGAGAAGCGTTTTCGCGAGACGCGCCATCCCTCCGACCTGACGCTGATGTTCGCCGCGGCGCCCGGCGATTCCGGCGATCGCGGGCTCAACCGGCTCGCCCATGACGGCCTGTTGAAGCGCGTGGTCGGCGGCCACTGGGCGCTGGTGCCAAAGCTCGGCGAGCTGGCGCTGGCGAACCGGATCGAGGCCTACAATCTGCCGCTCGGCTGCATCTCGCATCTCTACCGCAACATCGCCGCGCGCGGGCCGGGCGTGATCACCAAAGTGGGCCTGAAGACGTTCGTCGACCCGCGCCTGCAGGGCGGCAAGCTCAACGAGAGCACGACCGAGGACCTCGTCGAGCTGATGCGCATCAATGACGAGGAATGGCTGCGCTACAAGTCGTTTCCGATCAACGTTGCGCTGCTGCGCGGCACGACCGCCGATCCCGCGGGCAACATCACCATGGAGCGCGAGGCGCTGACGCTGGACAATCTCGCGATGGCGATGGCGGCGAAGAACTCGCGCGGTTTTGTGATCGTCCAGGTCGAGCGCATCGCCGCCTCTAATTCGCTCAATCCGCGCGAGGTGCAGATCCCCGGCATCCTGGTCGACTGCGTCGTCGTCGCCGACGCCGCCAATCACGTCCAGACCTATGGCGCGACCTACAGCCACGCCTTCTCCGGCCGGCAGCGCGTGCCGATGGACCGCGTCAAGCCGCTCGAGCTCGACGAGCGAAAAATCATCGCGCGCCGCTGCGCGTTCGAGCTGCCGCCGGGCGGCGTCGTCAATCTCGGCATCGGGATGCCGGAAGGCGTCGCAGCGGTCGCCGCCGAAGAGCACATGCTGAAATTCCTCACCCTGACCGCGGAGCCCGGCATCATCGGTGGCATGCCGCAGGGCGGGCTCAATTTCGGCACCGCGCTCAATCCGGATGCGGTCATTCACCAGAACCAACAGTTCGACTTCTATGACGGCGGCGGGCTCGATCTCGCCTGCCTCGGCATGGCGCAGGCGGATGCGGCAGGCAATGTCAATGTCAGCTGCTTCGGCGCGCGGCTCGCGGGAGCCGGCGGGTTCATCAACATCTCGCAGAGCTCGAAAAAGCTGGTGTTTGCGGGGACCTTCACCAGCGGCGGGTTGAAGGTCGCCGTCGAGGACGGCGCGCTGCATATCCTGCGCGAGGGCACGGCAAGAAAATTTGTAGCTAGCGTCGAGCAGATCACCTTCAGCGGCGACCACGCCGCGGCGTCAGGCCAGCCGGTCTTCTACGTCACCGAGCGTTGCGTGCTGCAGCGGACACCCGCCGGCGTCGAGCTGATCGAGGTGGCGCCGGGGATCGATATCGACCGGGATATCCTGGGCCAGATGGATTTCAAGCCGCTGATCCGCAACGTGCGCACCATGGACGCCCGCATCTTCCGCGAGGGACCGATGGGGCTCGACCACATGCTGCTTGGCCGCGGCCTTGCCGACCGGATCAGCTACGACGCCGAGCGCAACACGCTGTTCGTCAATTTCGAGGGCTTTGATGTCAGGACGGTCGAGGATGTCGATCTGGTTCGCCGCGAGGTCGAGCGGGCGTGCCGTGCCGTCGGCAAGCCGGTCGCGCTGGTCGCGAACTATGACGGCTTCCATCTCGAGCCCATGGTCAGCGACACCTATTTCTCGATGATCGCCTATCTCGAGCAGCGCTATTACAGTTCGGCCTCGCGCTACACGACCAGCGCGTTCATGCGCCTCAAGCTGGGCGAGGGGCTCACCGAGCGGCACGTCGCGCCGCACATCTTCGAAACCCGGGCGGAGGCGCAGGCCTTTGCGCGAAGCCAGCGCAAGGACCATGTTTGAGGCGGCTGGCAGCGTGATGCGCAGTTCGAAATCCGGGCAGCCGGATCGGGAAGGTATGGTGCTCGGGCTCTCTCCCGCCGGCTTTCATCGGTTGGCTTACGCCGACTGGGGACCCCTCGATGACCAGAGGCCGATCGTCTGCGTGCACGGGCTGACGCGGCAGGGCCGTGACTTCGACCATCTGGCAGAACGATTGGTGGCTGCGGGCCGCCGCGTGATCTGCCCGGATCTGCCTGGCCGCGGCCGCAGCGGCTGGATCGGCAACCCCGATCACTACGCGCTGCCGCAATATTGCGCCGACATGAACGCGTTGATCGCGCGTCTCGGCGTCTCCGAGATCGACTGGGTCGGCACGTCGCTGGGCGGGCTGATCGGCATGATCATGGCCGGCTTCTCCGGCAGCATCGTGCGAAAACTCGTGATCAACGACATCGGCCCGTTCGTCTCGTCGTCAGGCTTGCAGCGGATCGGCCAGTACATCGGCAACATGCCCGCGCTGTTCGCGACCATCGAGGAGGCGGAAAAGTATTTCCGAACGGTTTTGGCGCCCTACGGCAGGCTGGCCGACGAGCACTGGCGGCATCTGTCGGCGCACAGCGTCCGCTGGGATGAGCGGCGGGGCGGTTACGTCCCTCTATGCGATCCGACCATCGCGAAAGGATTCCGCTCGCCGTGGTTTCAGCCTCTCAATCTGTGGGGCTATTGGGAGGCCGTAAAAGTGCCGATACTGGTGCTGCGCGGCGTGCATTCGGATCTGCTGTCGTTCGACCTCGCAGCCGAGATGCGGAAGCGTAACCGGATGGCCAACCTGTTTCAGTTCGACGACTGCGGACATGTACCCCCGCTGATGGCGCCGGAACAGATCGACGTGGTCGCCCGCTTTCTGCTCGATGACGCGAACTCCGCTGCAGAGGCACGCTGAGGTTCGCGCGTGAAAGCTGCTCGCTTGCGCCGATGGACCGACGATCCTATCATGAATCCTCCCTCACCACCGGGCGCAGCTGCGTGACGACGCCGGCCAAATCCCCAAAAATGGTCCTGACCCGCCGCCGGCTTGGACACCTGCTTGGCCTGGTACCGCTCGCGTTGTCGGGCATCCTCCAGAGAGCCGCAGCCGCTGCCGACGGCGATATGGTCCGCGAAAGCAAAGTCATGGTTGCGATGCGCGATGGCGTTCGCCTCGCAACCGACATCTATCGTCCGGCACGTGACGGCCAGCCGCGCGATGGCCGCTTCCCGGTCATCCTGGAACGCACGCCCTATGGCCGCGAGGAACCGAGCCGCTCCGAAATCGATGTCGCCAATCGCAAGCCCAAGTCGCGCGCGGAGGTGGCGGCGTTCTTCGTCAAGCGCGGCTATGTCGTGGTCTATCAGGACTGCCGCGGCCGCTACGATTCGGAAGGCGAATTTGTCAAATATCTCAGCGACGGCAATGACGGTTTTGACTGCTGCGAATGGCTGGTGGCGCAGCCCTGGTGCAACGGCAGGATCGGCACCATGGGCCTCTCCTATGCGGCGCATACGCAAGGCGCGCTCGGCTGTGCCGGTGCGCCTGGTGTCGCGGCGATGTTCCTCGACAGCGGTGGCTTCTCGAACGCCTATCAAGGTGGTATCCGCCAGGGCGGCGCCTTCGAATTGAAACAGGTGACCTGGGCCTACAGCAACGCGCTGGTCAGCCCGGCCGTCCTGCGTGAGCCGGCCCGCCTCGCCGCACTGAAAGCCATCGACATCAAGCAGTGGTTCGCACGCATGCCGTGGACGCGCGGCAACTCTCCGCTGACACCCGCGCCCGAATACGAGAGCTACACCTTCGAACAATGGGAGCACGGCGAATTCGACGGCTTCTGGAAGCAGCTCGGCATCTATGCGGAAGGATTTTATGACCGCTTCTGCGACGCGCCGATGGTGCACATGTCGTCCTGGTACGATCCCTATCCGCGCACGGCGACCGACAATTATGTCGGTCTGAAGCGGCGCAAGACAGGGCCGGTCCGGCTGATCGTCGGCCCCTGGACGCACGGTGATCGCACCCTCACTTACGCCGGCGACGTCGACTTTGGAGCGGCGGCAACGATCGACGGCAACGTCGCCACCGACTTCCTGACGCTGCGTGGGCGCTGGTTCGATGCCTGGCTCAAGGGCGATGCGAACGGCGTGGCGGGTGAGCCGGCCGTGCGCCTCTTCATCATGGGCGGCGGCAGCGGGCAAAAGAACGCGGCCGGGCGTCTCGATCACGGTGGACGGTGGCGCGCGGAAGACGACTGGCCCATCCCCGATGCAAGCAACACGCCCTATTACCTGACGAGCGAAGGCGCGTTGACGTCAGAACCGCCGGCGCCGGGCGCGCCGGCGCGCACCATCGTGTTCGATCCGGACAACCCGGTGCCCTCGATCGGCGGCTCGATCACCTCGGGCGCGCCGATCATGGCGGGCGGCGCCTATGATCAGGTGGAAGGGCCGCGTTTCTTCGGCTCGCATCAGCCGTACCGGCCGCTCGCCGAGCGACCCGATGTTCTGGTGTTCCAGACATCTCCGCTTGCTGACGACACCGAGGTGACCGGTCCCATCGCCGCAACGCTCTGGGTCGCATCCGATTGCCCCGACACCGACATCACCATAAAACTGCTCGACGTCTACCCGCCGTCGGCCGATTATCCGCGGGGTTTTGCGATGAATTTGACGGACGGCATTTTGCGCCTGCGCTATCGCGAGTCTTTTGAGCAGCCGCGCATGCTGGAGCCGGGGCGCCCGGTTCAGGTCACCGTGTCGGCGTTTCCGACCGGCAACCTGTTCAAGGCGGGGCATCGCATCCGCCTCGACGTGTCCTCGAGCAATTTTCCGCGTTTCGACGTCAATTGGAACACCGGCGAGCCGGAAGCCCGCGCCACGCGCAAGGCGATCGCACGCAATACCGTGTTTCTCGACCGCGACAGGCCATCCCACGTCGTACTGCCCATCATTCCGCCGCGCTGAACCGAAGCGACAAAAGGATACATCCCCCGGGGACGAGCGGGACGATCATCCCATGCCCCTGTGGACCTGCTTTCAACGCTGTCTCTTCCGATAGAACCGAAGGGCTGCCTGACGCGACCAATCTGCGATGTCAGAGAACCCAAAGCTCGAAGCGCGCCTGCGCGATCTGGAGCGCCGTCACGACAGGACTCGCAAGCTGCTTGTCGACGCCCTGTCGCTGAGCGTGGTGCTGTCCGCTCTGCTCGTGTTCAGGCCAGGCGGCGTCGGCACCTTCGTGGTCGGTTTCGGCGGCGCGTTCGTCGTGCCAAGCATTCTCGACCGATGGTTTCTGGACGACCGCCTGCCAGGCGAGACCAGCCCGTATGGCAAAGGGGATCCTGCCTTTGACCGCTGGTGCGTCATCGCTGCCGCGACGGGGTTGCTCGTGCTGATCGCTACAGTGGCGGCATTCGTGATCAGAGGAATCGTGACCATCCACTCCGCCGGATAAAAAGAGGGAGCGAACGCGGGCTGACCGATATTGCGCGCGGTCAGCCGTAGCCTTCCTCGCTGATCCCGTATTCCTCGTAGATGCTGAGGGGATCGCGCTCTGGAAACAGCCTGCATTTGGCCTGTGCCAGATGGAGATTGACGGTCGCGGCCTCGCGGCCGCTGGCGAGAAGCTTCCGCAGGTCCTCCATATGCGCTTTCGGCTGGTGTTTTGCCGGGAGCTGCTCCAGCGCGACCAATGCGGTGGCAAGCGCCTCGGTGACGACCCATCCGTCGTGGCCGGTGATTCCCTTCCTCGGCATCCGCTCACCCCACATGTCGTGGCGATCGCATTGTAACTCGGTCCGGCTCTCGCGACCATGGATGCTTGACGTTCAAGCCTCGTGGAGATCCGAGCGGCCCGATCTTGCAGGTGGGACAGTGTCCACCTGCTCATTGCTTGAGCAGCATCGTTCTGCACAAGCGAATCAGCGATGGCCTTCACCCAAGCTCTGCCGCCCAAGACGGCCGAATTAGGACTTCCCCTCGCGCACCGCGATCTGGTGCAACTGCTCGTAAAGATCCGGCGCTTCGCTCGTACACACGCAAATGCCTTTGGCCGGTTGCTCGCCCGCATTCAGATAGGCGTGGCCCATCGTGCTGTCGAGATAGATGCCGTCGCCCGCGTGCAGGATTTCCGGCGCGTAGAACTCGGTGTGAACTGCGACACTGCCGCTGGTGACCAGAAAATACTCTTCGCCGGCGTGGCGCAGCAGAGGCCCAAACTCCTCGAGGGATCGCGCGCGAACCTCCGCCATGATCGGCACCATGCGCTTTCCGATCAGGTCGGTGCACTGATAGTTGTAGGTGTAGAACTTCGTATCGACGATCTGGCCCTGTCCGGCGCGGCTGATGCTGCGGCGTGCGGTGACCGGCCTGCTGTGCTCCAACCTCGTCATCGCCGGATTGAACAGCTCGGCAATCTCCATCTTCAGGCCACCGGTCAGTTGCTGGAGCTTGTCGTAGGTCAGCGACATCAGGCCGTTCTCGACCTTGGACAAGGTCGAAAGCGCAAGTCCCGTCCGCTCCGCGACCTGCTTGAGCGTCAAGCCGCGCGCCTGGCGGGCTGCCTTGAGACAATGGCCAAGCTGCGAATGCGATCCGTCCGGCATGCTGTGGTCGTTCATGGCGCGCCCTGTCAATCGTTTGCCTGACGGGGACGATGGCCTCGAGGTCGAGAGGCCATTCGCGTTCAGGCTGCTGTTTGCATGATCTTCTCAGAAAACCGCTGCGCAGTTTTCGAGATCACACCCTTAAGAAATGCACTTGCTGGATCGATCCTACTTTTTTCCAATCGGAAAGCGATGTCAAACACAGGAGTTCCCGAAACGGCATATTTCTATGCGATTCGACCAGATTTTCTGCATATATCTGCAAAAATGACAAAAGTTGAGGCAGCGAAATAAATTTTCCTATGATAAATCATTTTCACAAACGGAAAGAGGTTTGGCGTGGGAGAGCTCTGCGATACCTCAGCGATTGAGGTGCAACGTCTGCTGGCGGCCCGGGAGATTTCTCCCGTGGAGCTGGTCGAGGCCTGCCTGTCCCGGATTGCGGCGATCAATCCCGCCGTGAACGCGGTGGTGACCCTGGACGAGGCGGGGGCGCGAACCGCCGCCGGCCTCGCGGAACTTGCATTCACACGCGGCGAGGTGCGCGGGCCGCTGCAAGGCATTCCCGTCCTGATCAAGGATACCCAGGACACCGCGCACCTCCGCACCACCTATGGAAGCCCGTTGCTTGCGAACAACGTTCCTTCTGCGGATCAGGCCTCTGTGGCAAGGCTGCGGGCGGCCGGGTCGATCATTCTCGGCAAGACGAATACGCCGGAATGGGCGGCGGGTGGCAACACCCGCAACCCCGTGCATGGCGCGACCGGCAATCCCTTCGATCCCATGCGCTCGGCCGCCGGCTCCTCGGGCGGCTCGGCGGTGGCGCTGGCCTGTGGCATGGCGCCGCTGGCCTCGGGCTCGGACACCGGCGGCAGCCTGCGCAATCCGGCAGCTTATGCCGGTATTGTCGGTATGCGGCCATCCTACGGGCTGGTCGCCAGCGAGCGCCGCGTGTTCGGCTGGTCCAATCTTTCGACCGATGGGCCGATGGCCCGCTCGGTGGCCGATGTCGCGCTGATGCTGTCGGTGATGGCGAGCGACGATCCGCGCGATCCGCTCGCCTATACGCTGCCGGGGACGGCGATCCGGGGGCGGCCCGAGCCATGGAGTCCGCCATATCAGATCGATTTGAAAACCATCCGCGTTGCCTTCACCGACGATTTCGGTTTTGCGCCGACCGAGCGCGCGATCCGGCGCGCATTCCGAAAGCGCGTCGAACGATTGGCGCCGCTGGTTGCGGAGTGCCGCGAGGCTGCGCCGGATTGTGCCGGCGCCGACGAAACCTTTGCGGTGCTGCGCGCCGCGCAATTTCTGGCCACGCATGGCAAGACCTACCAGGAACGACCCGACATGCTGGGCCCGAATGTGCGCGCCAATGTCGAGGAGGGGCTGCGCTACAGCCTTCAGGATTATGCCCGCGCCGCCGCCGGGCAGACGCGGATCTACCGCAGCTACCAGACCTTCTTCGCGGACTGTGACGTCATCGTCAGCCCGGCGATCACGCTCAGTCCGCGGCCATGGGCCGAGCTCTACCCGGCCGAGATCGATGGCGAGCCGACAAAGTCCTATTTCCACTGGCTCGCGCTCGCTTATGCCGTCACGCTGGCGGGGCATCCTGCGCTGAGCCTGCCCCTGGGCCTCGATGAAAGCGGCATGCCGTTCGGCCTGCAGATCGTCGGCCCGCGCGGCGGCGACGCCATGCTGCTCGCGGTCGCGGCCGCGCTGGAGGCTGCCTTCGCAGGCGATCCGGAGCTTTGCCGGCCGAGGCCGGATCTCGCGCGTCTGTCCGATGCGCCGCCGCTGTCTGCCACGCCAGGCTTTCTGGCCTGGGATTGATCCGAAAGCCTCAATCGAGTTCACTGAAAGCGGAGTCAGCATGTCGTTTTCGTCGAAACAAAGTGCCGGCGTGGTCGGCTTTGTTCTGCTCTATCTCGCCTTCTGCATTTCCTACATCGATCGTGCGGCGATCTCGATTGCGCTCGCCCAGATCGGCAAGGATTTCAACCTGCAGGCCTCCGATCTCGGCATCATCATCAGCGCGTTCTTCTTAGGGTACGCCATCATGCAGGTGCCGGGAGGCTGGCTGGCCGACCGGATCGGGTCGAAAATCGTCATCATTGTCACCATCGCGCTATGGTCGGTCTTCACGGTCATGACCAGTTTCGCCTGGTCGCTGCTCTCGCTGATCGCGATCCGTTTCATTTTCGGGATTGCCGAGGGCGGCTTCCCGCCCGCCACCGTCAAGGCGATCACCGAGCTGTTCGACAGGAAGGACAGCCCAAAGATGTCGGCGCTGCTTCTGTCATCGAACTATGCCGGCAGCATGATCGCGCCGCTCGTCATGGCGCCGCTGATCATCTGGCTCGGCTGGCGTCACGCCTTCACCGCAATCGGGGTTGCGGGCATCGCTTTTGCAATCATCTATTGGGTATCAATCCCGCGCTCCGGGACTATCACGCCTGCGCTCCGAGCCAACAAGCAAGTCAGCGCGGCTGACATGCGCGAGCTTCTCAAAAACCCGCTGCTCTGGCAGCTTCTGGCGGTGTGGTTTGGCCTCAGCTGTGTCAACAAGGGCCTGGATTCCTGGATGCCGACCTATCTGCTGCAGCAGCGTGGGCTCGATCTGAAAGCGGTCGGGCTCCTCGCCCCCATCCCGTTTGTGCTGGCGACGATTTCGACTGCGATCGGCGGCTGGGTCATGACAACGTTCTTTGCAGAGAAGGAAAAGTATCTCCTGATCGCCAGCTCCACCTTGAGCGGCGTCTTTCTCTACGCCATGTACCGATCCGAGACCATCACCGCGCTGATCGTGTTTCAGTCGCTGCTCTACTTCTTCAAGTCGTTCGTGCTCGCCACCGTGATCGCGCTGCCGACAAAACTGCTGCGCAACGACCAGATCGGCACCGGGATCGGCATGATCAACTTTGGCGGCCAGAGCGCCGGTTTCGTGGCGCCCGCGGTGATGGGGTTCATCGTCAGCGGGACCGGATCGTTCGACGCGGCCTTCGGCTTCCTTGTCGTCATGACCGCAATCTCCGTGGTCGTCGCTGCGACAATCAACACGGCGCAAGCGCGCCTGGTGCCGAGCGCGGCGCCGGCATCTTGAGCAGAGGGTCTGGTTGGAAAAAATGAAAAGCGCAATCGTTCTCGGCGCCGGAATGGTGGGGATCGCGACCGCGGTGCATCTGCAGCGTCGCGGCTGGTCGGTCGTGGTGGTCGACCGCAGGGAGCCGGGGCAGGAGACCAGCTACGGCAATGCCGGTTTCATCCAGAGCGAGGCGCGGCGACCCTATCCGATGCCGACCGACCTCAAGTCGCTGCTCGAAATCGCCTCTGGCCGCAGCAACGACGTGCACTACCGGCTTGCATCATTGCCGCGCCACGCGGGTCCGCTGCTGAGATATTGGTGGAACTCCTTTCCCGCGCGGCATGACCGGATTTCGGCCGACTATGCGCGGATCATTGCAAAGGCCGAGAGCGAACATGACGATCTGATCCGCGCTGCCGGTGCGGGCAATCTCGTGCGCCGCGACGGCTATCGGACTCTTTATCGCGATCAGGCGGCATTCGATCGGGACGTGGCCGAGGCGGAGGCGCTGCGCGCGGCCTACGGCATCGGTTTTCGCGCGATGTCGGCCGCGGACTTCGCAAAGGCCGAGCCGGGCCTGATCACCCACGGTGTCGGCGCGCTGCATTGGCTGGAGCCGTGGACGGTCTCCGAGCCCGGCGCGCTGGTCGCGGCCTATTCGCATCTGTTCGAGCGGCTGGGCGGCACCATCGTGCGTGGCGATGCCGAAACCCTCACCCAGACCGAAAAAGGCTGGACGGTGAGGTCTGCGGCGGGTCCGCTCGAAGCCGAAGCGACTGTGGTGGCGCTCGGGCCGTGGTCGCCAAGCTTCCTGCGCCGGTTCGGCTACAGGATTCCGATGCTGGAGAAGCGCGGCTATCACCGGCACTATGCCGGCGGCCAGAAACTCGATCTGCCATTGCGGGACGCTGCGTTCGGCTATGTGATGGCGCCGATGACAAAAGGGGTGCGCCTGACCACCGGCGCCGAGCTCTCCGCGCCGGACGCCAAGCCGACGCCGGTCCAGCTGATGCGCGCGGAGACCGCCGCGCGCGACCTGATCGATCTCGGCAAGCCGGTCGAGGTCGAACCATGGCTCGGCACGCGGCCCTGCATGCCCGACATGCTGCCGGTCCTCGGCCGCGCGGCGCGGCACGATGGGCTGTGGCTGCATTTCGGGCACGGCCACCAGGGATTCACCCTCGGCCCGACCACCGGACGCATGCTGGCCGAACTGATGAGCGGCGAACAGCCGGTCGTGGAGGCCACGGCGTTTCGGCCCGATCGCTTCTAAACGAGCTATTCCGCCTTGAGGCCTGCCGCTGCCACTACCTTCGCCCATTTCTCGGTTTCGTCGGCGATCAGTCTTGCGAAATCGGCAGGGCGTCCCGGCATCGGCTCACCCGCGATCGCTGCAAAGCGCGCCTGCATCGCGCCGTCGGCGAAGGCCGCATTGATCTCCTTGTTCAATCGCTCGATGACATCGGGTGGTGCCTTCGCGGGCGCCGCGATGCCGTACCATTGGCTGGCCTCGTAGCCCGGCAGCGCGCTTGCGATGACGGGCAGATCCTTCAGCACGTCGGCCTGCGAGGCGCTGGTGACGGCGAGCGCGCGCAGTTTGCCCGTTCTGATGTAATCAGTCGTTCCAGGAGCCGCGGCAAACAGGATCTGCACCTGGCCGCCCAGAAGATCAGTCAGCGCCTGGCTCTGTCCGCGATAGGGAACGTGAACCATCTTCGTGCCCGCCATCGCGTTGAACAATTCGCCGGCCATGTGCGGCGCGCTGCCGATCCCCGCCGAGGCCATATTGATTTTGCCCGGGTTCTCTTTTGCGTAGGCAATCAATTCCAGAATGGTCTTCACCGGCAGGGACGGATGCACGAGCGCGACCATCGGCACGCGGATCACGCCGGCGACCGGCGCCGTGTCGCGCAGGAAGTTGAATTTGAGGTGAGGATACAGCGCCGCGTTGACCGCATTGGGCAGCGTTGCGAGCAGCAGGGTGTAGCCATCGGCCGGTGCATTGACGACCGCTTCGGTCGCGATGTTGCCGTCGGCGCCGGTGCGGTTCTCGACCAGGAAGGGCTGGCCAAGCCGATCGCTCAGCCACTGTCCGATCAGGCGCGCGGTGATGTCGACACCGCCGCCCGCCGCAAATCCGGCGACGATACGGACCGGACGCGAGGGATAGCCGGATTCGGCGTCCGCAGCGCGTGACAGCATCGGACATGCGAAGCCGGCGGCGATCAGTTTTAGCAGATGGCGGCGAGATGGGATCATGGAAGTCTCGTGACAATGTTTCGCCATGTGATCGTCATGCTTAACGGCGTGGCGCTTCTCCGCCATCGCCAAGGCGTGACCAGCGAGCGGCCGCGCGGTTGATGTGGGTCAAACATCCCTGAGCGTAGCATTGCTAGCAAAAAACTTGAAATCTGCAGGAGGCCAACATGAAATGCTACTTCATCGGCAGCGGGATCGGATCGTTGGCTGGCGCGGCGTTCCTCGTTCGCGACGGCAACGTTCCCGGCCGGGACATCACGATCTTCGAGAAGAGCCTGCCGCTGGGCGGCAGCCTGGATGGCGCGAGGCTTCCCGACGGCTCCTATTCGCTGCGGGGCGGCCGGATGCTGACCACGGATCACTACGAGTGCACATGGGACCTCTTGTCCACGATTCCGTCCATCGACGATCATTCGAAAACGGTGCGCGCCGAGACCGTCGCGTTCAACGAGGCGAACAAGGCCAATTCGAAGGCGCGGCTGGTTGACCGGAACCGCCACAAGGTCGACGTGTCGACCATGGGATTTTCCATGCACGACCGCATCGAACTGGTGCGTCTGACGGAAACTCCCGAGGAGAAGCTCGGCAATACGCCCATTACGGACTGGCTGTCGCCGCCGTTCTTCGAAACCAATTTCTGGTACATGTGGCAGACGACCTTCGCTTTCCAGCCGTGGCATAGCGCGGTCGAGTTCAAGCGCTATCTGCATCGCTTCATGAGCGAATTCCCGCGCATCGAGACGTTGGCCGGGGTCAAGCGCACGGTCTACAATCAATATGACGCGATCGTGCTGCCGCTGGTGCGCTGGCTCGAAGAAAAGGGTGTGAATTTCGCAGGCGGCACCCGTGTCACCGACATGGAGATCGCCGACGAGCACGGCCAATACTGCGTCAGGCGCCTGAAGCTCGAGGGTGACGGCGGGCGTGCAGAGATCGCGGTTGGCGACGGCGATCTGGTCTTTTTCCAGAACGCGTCGATGACGGATGCCACGAGCCTCGGCACGATGACCACACCGCCGCCAAAACTGACCAAGGCGGACAGCGCGGGATGGGCGCTGTGGGAGAAGATCGCGCAAAACCGTCCCGAGTTCGGCAACCCGGCGGCGTTCAATTCATCGATACCCGAATCCTGGTGGGAGTCGTTCACGGTCACCTGCCGCAATCCGCGCTTCTTCGAGGCCATGGAAGCTTTCACCGGCAACGCGGCCGGGACCGGCGGGCTCGTGACGTTCAAGGACTCCAGCTGGCTGATGTCGGTCGTGCTCTATCACCAGCCGCACTTCCTCGATCAGCCCAAAGACGTCGGGGTGTTCTGGGGCTACGCGCTGCATCCCGACCGGATCGGCAATTTCGTCGCGAGGCCGATGGCCGAATGCGGCGGCGCCGATATCCTGCGGGAATTGTGCGGCCATCTCAACTTCGACCTGTCGGTGTTCGACGAGGCGACCTGCATTCCCTGCCGGCTTCCCTACATCACCAGCATGTTCATGCCGCGGACGAAGACCGATCGTCCGGTCCCGGTGCCGGAGAAGTCGAAGAATCTCGCCTTCATCAGCCAGTTCGTCGAACTGCCCGACGATGTCGTCTTCACTGTCGAGTATTCGGTGCGCGCAGCGCAGACGGCGGTGTATCGGCTGTTGAAAATCGATCGCAAGATCCCCGACATCACCCGGCACGACAGGTCGTTGCGGGTGCTGCTGGACAGCATGGAAAAGGCATTCGCCTGATTGTTCGGGACCGGATCCGCTTTCCTGCGGGCGGGTCTCGGCGATTTGACCAAACGGGCGGGCCGCGGACTGCTCCGGCCCGTTTGGTTTATTTTACGTTCCGGCGGATCGCACACACCTCATGTAAAGCTTTTGCCGTCATAGCATGGCGATCGATCCCGCGAAGGCCGGAAAGCCATGCGACTCCTCAGCTTCATCTACCGCGTCCTGTCGAATTTCGCGTTTTTGGCGATGGCCTATTTCAGCCTCAACTACATCGAGAAATACAACAACCGTGCCACGCTCGCAGTTCTGATCCTGGTCTACGCCGTCATGCGCTCGGTGTCGGCGCTGCGCTCGTTCTACTTCTACAACCGGATCGAGCGGCTCGAGGTCGAGGCCCGCCGCATGGTGGGACTGCTGGTCGAGGGGCCCAGCGGAGCGGCGCTGCGCAAGCACCTGGTCGGCGAAGTCAGCCTGCTGCGCCGTGACGGCGAGATCAAAGCCTATATCGACCTGTTCTTCCTGGCGGCCGTGGTTCTGGTCTGCGTCGCCAAGATCGTCACCGAGTGATCGTTTCTCAAGGCAGGAGTCGCTTCGCGAGTTCCTCGTAGAGCATCCGGTTGCCGGCGGCCGAGAAGTGGTCGTCGCCGAGGATGTAGAGGTGCTCGTACCAGTCCGCGTCGCGGTCGGCGACCGCGAAGTAGGGCGGAAACAGGTCGATGAACGCCTTGCAGCGACCTGGGCAGAAGTCACGCCAGATCCTGACCTGCCTGCTGTCGCGGTCATTCTGCGCGATCTGCTGCGCCCAGGGATAGACCACGATGGTCAGCGGAATGCCGCGGCTCTTCAGGAGATCCGAAAGCTTCGTCATGTTCTGCAGCGAGCGCGCAATGCCGCCCTCGACGCCCAGCGGCTCATATCTGGCGGGGTCGACATCCGGCCTGGTCCAGCCGATCCGGTCGTGGTCGTGCTCGATCGCCCTGCGCCGGTTGCCGAGCATCGACTGCACCCACCGCTTGGCGCTGATGCGCACGCGATTGGTTACGACGAAATGGTCGATGAAGTAGTCGTGCTTCAGCGGCGATGCGGGCGGATAGGTGCCGGGCGGCAGGGTGCAGAACTTCTTGTATTGCGGGTCGTCGTCGATGCAGAAATAGGACGTCGCCTCGTCTTCCACGTCCGAGCTGTCGGACAGCAGCACCACCTCGTCGAACTGCAGCCCGAGATCGAGCAGGTACTTGACCTTCCTGTAATAGATGCTCGGCGAATAGGATGCGACGCCGGCGTCGAGGAACTCGACCTTGGGGTCGCGCGCTTCGCCGGCCTGATTGAGCAGCCCGAAAAAGGTCTTTTCGTAGGGAATGCCGATCGCCTCGGTGAAGGAATCGCCGATCAGGAGGATGCGGCGATGATCGGATTTCAGCGGCACCTCGCGGACCGATCCATCCTTGAAGCCGAGGCTGTTGGTGAACAGCGGATAGCGCGCTTCGCCCCAGACGTCATAGCCGTCGAAATTCGCCGCCAGGCCGTGATCGTAGATCGGATTGGCGATCCGCGCCGCATGGTCGCGCTCCTGCCCCATCGTGAAGGCGGAGTAGAGAAAGTCGAAGCCGAGAAACAGCCCGACGCAATAGAGAAACATCAGGACGTTGAGCAGCACGCGCTTTGGCGCGAACCACGCCTTGAATGGTCGTGCAGGAAAGATCGACCGCCGGTCCGTCATCGCGTCTCGTCAGGTGTTGAGGCCCCGCAAGCCCCATACCTGCCTCTGACGTTGACGGCAACCCGGCCGAATGCCGTGCGACGTCTATGGTTGAAGCATCGCCGATGAGACGGCTTGTGCCGGCTCAGCGCTTCTTCAAGCTTGCAACCCGAACCGGCGGCTTGGTCTTGGCATTGTCCGGAGCCTCGCGTTCGGAGGCGCTGCGATCCGCGGCCACAGCGCGCGACTTCTGGTGACCGCTCCGCCCGATATGGCGCCCGTGGGTCCGCCGCGCGGAGGACCTCGTCGTGTGCGTCGCAAGCGATCGGGCCGGCGTCGCCTCGCGCGCGGTGGTGGGCGCGTTGTCCGAACCGCGCGCCAGCAGCGGCACGGCCTCGACCGGCGCATGCACCTTTTCGGCGATTTCGAACAGATTGGCTGCCGGCACGGGGAGCGCACTGTCGGCGTTCTGCGGAATGGCGCCGATCTCGCGTGGCCAGGGCGCCTGGCGCGGAAGCGGCACGCCATGCGATCGCCGCGTCGCCGCGAACGATTCGTTCATCAGCAGTTCGCCATCGAGCGCGCCCAGGTCCGAGAGCGTGGGAGCGGGAAGGGTGACGTCTGCGGCGACCTCGAGTTCAGGAACTTTTGGCCAGCGCGCGATCGGCACGGTTTCCGAAACCGGATGCAGCTGCCAGTCCTGCGGCTCGGTCGCGGTCGCGACCCTGTCGGCCGTCGCCGGCACGACGTGGACGATGCGGTAGCTGCGAACCTTGAGTTCGTGCAGCAGCCGGGGCAGCGCCGCAACGGTACGGGCCTGGATGTCGTGCAGCAGGAGGATACCCCGGCCTCTCGCCTCCAGCCGCTTGATCGCGAGGTCGAAGACCTGGTTGGACGAAATGTGCCGCCAGTCATCGGCGAGAAAGTCGGCGCTCCAGACCTGGATGCCCTGGGAGGCCAGGTAGCGCTCGGCAACATCCGAGCGCTCCAGGCCCGGAAAGCGGAAGAACGGCGCGAGCCCGGACGGATCGGCCATCGCCGCCGTCACCGACACGATGCCCTGATCGATCTGCGGCTGCGCGCGCTCGATCGGCAACCTTGTGAAGCCGAGTGGATGCGACTGGGTGTGGGTTCCGACCGTATGGCCCGCCGCAACCAGCTTGCGGACGCCGTCCGGATTGGCCTTGGCCTGCTCGCCGATGGTGAAGAAGGTCGCCAGGACGCACTGGTCGGCGAGGATCTGCAAGACCTGGTTGCTGTTGCGGGGCAACGGACCGTCGTCGAAGGTCAGCACCACCTCGTGGTCGTGAAGCGGAAGCGTTTCCTTGTATTGCATCGCGCCGATGCGCGGATGCTCCTTCGGGTCGACGACGAGCGTCCGCGAGGTCCCGATCGCGTCGGGATGGCCCGGGCAATCGGCGGCGACCGCGCCTTGCGCGACCACGAGCCAGGCCAACAATCCAAGACCGGAAATCGCTCGCCATCGGATCCACACGCGACCAGAACGCTCAACCGCCATGACGCACCACCTGCATTCCCCATTCCAAGACCGGCAAATTCCAGCATCGACCCATGCCGAACGGCTCGTTTCCCGGATCGGCTCACGGGCCTGCCGTCACATCTTATCTCGGCTTATCTCGGCCCGCAAAACCCCCTTCAATAGCCCTCACGCTGTGAACCCGGTCTGAACAATCCGTCATCCACAGGCGCTCACCGCCCGGTTCCGACTCCAGCGGTCAGGGCTGGTTTGCCGCTGTCCGGCGCGACCGGCACGATATGCACCACGTGATAACCATTGTCGCGGAGATAGCGGAGAAAAGCAGGCAGCATCGCGGCTGTCCACGCCTTGCTATCGTGCATCAGGATGATGCCCTTGTGGGCATGCTTCAACCGTCCAACCAGCAGCTTGAACTCCTGTTCCGGCGTCATTCTGATCCAGTCGCTGACCCAGAAGTCCGCGCCGAATACGGCGATCTGGCGCGACTGCAACAGATCGAGCAGGGCCGGCGAGGATTCGAAATTGGGAAAGCGGAAGAACGGCGTGGAGGGCGTCGACGTTGCAACGCCATGAAGGGCCATTTCGTCGGCGGCAATGCCGCGGTCGATCTGGTCGGTCGCGCGGTCGAGGCTGATCTTCGGCAGGCTTGGATGGTCCCAGGTGTGATGCCCGACCGTGTTTCCGTCCGCGGCGGTCCGCCGCACGATGTCCGGATGGTCAGCCGAATGCTCGCCGATCAGGAAGAAGGTTGCGTGGACACATTCCTTCGCCAGCGCCGCAAGCACCTTTGGCGTGGTCAGCGGGGAGGGACCGTCATCGAAGGTCAGCACGACCTCGTGGTCATGCAGGGGCAGCGTCTGCGGAAAGCTCTTGAGGCCGACCCGCGGGTAGACCTTGGGATCGACGGCAAGAACGCGGGATGTCCCGAGCGTCCCCTCGCGCGGGCAGTCTGCAGCGTGCGCCGCGGTAGCCGTTGCGGACAAGGCCAGCAACGCGCCGATCGCTGAGCGAAGCCATCTCTGCCGCGGCATATTTTCCATTGCGCCGGATGTTTCCGATTAGGTATCGGATGTTTCCTACTGGGTAAGGCTCGATCGATAATGACGACTTGAGCAGGCCTGTCAAACCGGGGACTCACGTCATGAGCGAACAAATCGACGTTCCCCGCACCGACGAAGCGGCCCCGCTCGATCTCAATGCAATGCGCGGAGAGAATGGCGAGATCCGTCGAACTTTCGTCGAGCTCATCGCCGGCGCAATCAAGGCGGGCGATACCGACACCTTGCGGGCTGTCGTTGCTGACCTGCACGAAGCCGACCTCGGCGATCTCATCGCCGCGCTTGCGCCCGAGGATCGCGTCAGCCTGGTGGAACTGACCGGAGCCGATTTCGACTTCTCGGCGCTGAATGAGGTCGATAATACCGTCCGTGAGGAAATCCTCGACGAACTCGAGCCGGAGACGGTTGCGGAGGGCGTGCGGGAACTCGAATCTGACGATGCCGTCGAACTGCTCGAGGCGCTGGGCGAGGCCGAGCAGGAGGAGATCCTCGAAAAGCTGCCGCCCTCCGAGCGCGACGTGCTGGAGCGCAGCCTCGACTATCCGGAAAACTCGGCCGGCCGGCGGATGCAGACCGATTTCATCGCGGTGCCGCCGTCCTGGACCGTGGGGCAGGCGATCGACTATCTGCGCGAGACCCCCGATCTGCCGGAGCGGTTCTACGAAATCTATGCCGTCGGGAGCGATCGGCACTGGCTGGGCGCGGTGCCGCTCGATGCGCTGCTGCGCGCACGCCGACCGGTCAAGCTGGCCGACCTGATCGACAAGGAGCGCCGCAGGGTCTCGGTGATGGACGATCAGGAGGAGGTGGCCCGGCTGTTCGGCAAGTACAATCTGGTCACCGCCCCCGTGCTCGATCCCGACGATCGGCTGGTCGGCGTCATCACGGTCGACGACGTCGTCGACGTCATCGCGGAAGAAGCCGACGAGGAGATCAAGGCGCTCGGCGGCATTCCCAGCGACGAGGAACTGTCCGACAGCGTCTGGACCATCGCCAGGGGCCGTTTCAACTGGCTGCTCGTGAACCTCGCCACCGCCTTCCTCGCCGCATCGGTGCTCGGGCTGTTCAAGGGGCAGCTCGAAAAGATGGTGGCGCTGGCGGTGCTCGCGCCGATCGTCGCGAGCCAGGGCGGCAATGCTGCGACCCAGACCATGACGGTGGCTGTCCGGGCGCTTGCGACCCGCGAGCTTGGCGCCAGCAACGCCTGGCGCGTCGTGCTGCGCGAGGGCCTGGTCGGTCTTGTGAACGGCCTTGCCTTCGCGCTGATCACTGGTGTTGCCGCGGTTGCCTGGTTCAACGTCCCCGGCCTCGGCATCGTGATCGGGCTTGCGATCGTCTGCAACCTCGTGGCCGGCGCTCTTGGCGGCATCCTGATTCCGATGGCCCTGGACCGGGTGCGGGCCGACCCCGCCGTCGCCTCCGGCACCTTCGTCACGACGGTGACCGATGTCGTCGGATTCTTTTCCTTCCTCGGCATCGCGACGCTCTGGTTCGGCCTGAAATAGCCTTTTCGGCCAAGCCCTTTTATCGTTAATCCGGCCTTAACGCGGCTCGCCGATGATCCCCCGGGGGCGAAAGGGATGGGGATCATGCAGCGCTTGCGTCTGAAGGCCGATGGACGGATTGTCGAGTTGCGGGACGGGCAGGAATTCTCGCTGCAGCCCGATGCGCCCGTTCCAGCCGCACAGGGCCTGCCCGGCGTGCGCGATCTGCGCCGGCGCGCGCAGCTGACGCAGCAGCAGTTTGCCGAGAAGCTCGGCGTCCCCGTGGAGACCATCAGGAACTGGGAGCAGGGCAAGCGCGCGCCGCGCGGGCCGGCACGGGCGCTGCTCGCCGTCATCGCGCATGCCCCGGAGACGGTGTTTGCGGCCTTGGCCAAGGCTTAAGGCTCCCGTTGGCAGAGTGCTGCCGAGGGGACATAATGTTGCGGATCGCTTCAAGAGTATCCGCCCATGAACGTCATCGAAGCCAACGGTGCACAAATCCCTGCAATCGGGCTCGGGACCTGGGAACTGCGCGGGCGGCCTTGCGCTCGTATCGTCGAGCAGGCGCTGAAATTCGGCTATCGGCACATCGACACGGCCCAGGTGTATGAGAACGAGCGCGAGGTCGGGGAGGGCGTGCGTGCCTCCGGCGTCCGGCGCGACGAAATTTTCCTGACGACCAAGATCTGGACCAACCATTTTGCTCCCCACGATCTCGAACGTTCGACCAAGGAGAGCCTGGTGCGGCTGCGGCTGCCCGAAGTCGACCTTCTGCTGCTGCATTGGCCCAATCCGCATGTGCCGCTGGCGGAAACGCTGGGCGCGCTCGCCCATGCCAAGAAACTTGGCCTGACCCGGCACATCGGGGTTTCGAATTTCACCGTGGCGTTGATGGATCAGGCGGTGGCCGCGTGTCCGGAACCGCTGGTCTGCAACCAGGTCGAATATCATCCCTATCTCGACCAGACCAAGGTTTTGGAGGCTTGCAATCGTCACGGCATGGCGCTTGTCGCCTATAGTCCGGTTGCCAAGGGCCGGATCAAGAGCGACCCGACCCTGGTCCGGCTCGGGCGCATTCATCGCAAGAGCCCGGCGCAGATCTGCCTGCGCTGGCTCGTGCAGCAGAACGTCGCAGCGATCCCCCGCACCTCGCGGATCGAGCGGCTGTCGGAGAATATCGAGATCTTCGATTTCGAGCTGAATGACGAAGAAATGAGCGAGATCTCGGCGATGGGAAGCGCCGGCGGCCGCCTGACCGATTTCGCCTTTGCCCCGAAATGGGATTGAGGTCGCGGCAAGGCCGGCTATGCTCGACAGTTGGGCGCTGCAGCGCAGGCGAGCGGGTTCCTCACGCGACAGCATTTCTGTTCGATCGCGCCTGATCGCCCCCGGGGATACGCGAGCCGATGACGACGTAACGTGGAATGGCGGGACGATAGTGGGGCGGGCATTGCGGCATCGGCGATCGCACATCTGTCGGTCGCTGTGCTGCTGATTCTGCTCGGTGAGGTGCATCCGTTCGGCAAGGCTTCCACCGAGCCGATCGAGGTCGAACTCGTCACGGCCGTGGAAGCTGACAGGAAGGTGGAACCGACCCCCACGCCGGCGCCTGTTCCGCAATTGCCGCTCCCCGACAAGCCAGCCGCGGCGCCTGTGACGGCCGACCAGCCAAAACAGGCGGCGCCCCAGGCTGCACCGCCGGAACCGCCGCCGCGATCCGCGAGCGCGCCACCGGAGAAGCCGTCTCCTCAGGCGGCGCGTCGGACTCCCGGTCCTCCGCCTCGCACGGCGCCCGCTGCCCCAGCGTCGCCGGCGCTCGGCTACACGCCGCCCGAACCCGACCTGACGGTGAAATACCATGTGCTGCTGGGCCTGCCCGGCGAGCTTCCGCCGCCGTCCCCGTCCTCGTCCTTGCCTGCCGACAAGCCGGGCGACGGCATCGACGCGACGGCCTCGACTGCCGCCGATGTCGACTCCAGCCTGAAGGCGCAGTTTCGCCAGCGTCTAAAAACCTGTTCGAAGCTCCCGGCGACGATTGCG
>Ga0335071_10001057_pt1 | contig 29694 bp, 23 predicted proteins | sample Lox_Sample_15_FD_206724 | JGI IMG/M metagenome (GOLD analysis project Ga0335071, IMG submission 206724) | Soil microbial communities from Loxahatchee National Wildlife Refuge, Florida, United States - Lox_Sample_1.5 | ecosystem: Environmental > Terrestrial > Soil > Wetlands | place: USA...
TTTCATTGATGATCAGGATTTTCGCCGGCAAGGCAGCCGCCAGTACCCATTTCCACGTGTTCAGAAGGGGTTCGTTGGAGCATACGATGCCCGCGACCGCATAGCCGCGGGCGCGCAATTCCCGCAACAGCGCCAGTCTTCGCTGGCGGCCGCGATAATGGTTGACGTTGTAGACCGCGGCCATTCCGTCGGCGGCTTGCGGAAAACAGGTCACCAGATCAATTGGAACATTCTCACCGAAATGCCCCCGCATCCGTGGCATTACGTTCTCGGTAATGTGGCGCGATCCGCTCTCCACCAGTAGGATACGCGATGCAGCCGGAATGTGGCGACGCAAAAAATATCGCACGACGACCACTGTAGCGCAGGGCTCCGCCGGTTTTGCGGTGACCTGCGGAAGGTCCCGCCTAAATCGGTAGCCTCAGTTTCGCCTCGCAGCCCGAGCCTTCCCGCCGATTTTCCAGCGTGAGTGCGCCGCCATGAGCTTCGGCGATCTGCCGGCTCAACACCAGCCCGATCCCCGATCCGCCTGGCTTGGTGGTGAAGAACGGCACGAACAGATTCCCGGTGTTCGAGAGTCCTGGGCCGTCGTCTTCCACTTGGATTTCGACATACGACGCATTCTTTCGCCAGCCCACGCGCACACCGCCATGTGTTTCGAGCGCGGCGTCGGTTGCATTGCGCAGAAGGTTGATCAGAACCTGTTCGAGCTGATCGGCATCGCCATGGATCACCAGGTTCGGTCCCGGCTCCACCGCCACGTGCAGGCGCGTCTCCATTCCCACCACGCGGCGAATCCACGGGGCGACGTCGAACGGCGCGACCGTCGGCCGCGGTAACTTGGCCAGGCGCGCGTAGGCGCCGATGAAACGGCTGAGCGCTTCCGATCGCGCCGAAATGACGGCCAGCCCCCGCCGCATGTCTTCTTGCCAGTCAGCGGGCAAGGTCTCGCGTGAAATGATACTTTCCAGGCTGCCAGCGATCGATTTAATCGGCGTGAGCGAATTGTTGAGCTCATGGCCCAGGACGCGCACCAGCCGCTGCCAGGCTTGCAGCTCCTCTTCGCGCAGCGGCCGCGTCAGGTCGCCGATGACCACCAGTTGCATGGGCAGCCCGTGCTCGCGAAACATGCTGCGACGCAGCCCCCAACGTCCCGGACCGCTGGGGAAAGTCGCCTGAAGGATCCGCGATGGCTCGCCTTCCAGACATTCCGCCAGGTCCAGTTCCTCCGCGCTGCGGCCCTGCAAACGCTCGGCAGGTTTGGCCAGGAGTTTTTCACCCGCGCGATTGACCAGCCGCAGCAGATGCTCGCTGTCGAATGCGAAAACCGCAACATCGATCTCTTCCATTACCTTGCGCAGCAGCGTCGTGGCTTCGAGCGCGCCGAGTCTTTGCTCGCGCAGCGTCCCGCCCATGGAGTTGACCTGCTGCATCACCTCGCCCAGCGCGTCGTCGATCTCCGCGCCGCGCGCGCGCACCGAGAAGTCGCCTTCCTGTAACGCCGCGAGCAGATTGGAAATCGTGCGCAGCGGAAACACCACGCGCTCACGCACCGCGCCGGCGAACCCCAGCCAGAAACCGACGATGAGTACGGTCAACGTCCATTGCACTTTGGGGTCGTGCTCGCCAATCAGCCAGAGCATGATGAGAGCCACGGCGGAGCCCGGCAGCCCGGCAAGCACAGCGAAAAGAAAGATCCGGCGCTCGTAATAGAACCGGGTGCGCCGGTTCCGCGCGGTCATAACCCGAAGCGCTGCAGACGTCGATAGAGTGCGCTGCGGCTCAGTCCCAGCGCCTTGGCGGCGTGACTGACGTTGCCATCGAAACGCGCGAGCGCTTTTTTGATGAGCGAAAATTCCACGTCTTCGAGGCTCATGTCCTCCAGGCGCGGCGCGCCTTCGCGGTTCTGGCGCAGCCCAAGGTCGGCGGCCTTCACGGTCTCGCCTTGCGCCATGAGCACCGCACGCTCGATGGCGTGGTCCAGTTCGCGGATATTCCCCGGCCACGGATGATCGAGCAGCGCCTGCATGGCCGCCGGATCGAAGCTCGCCAACTGTTTGCGGTAACGCTGCGCGTGCCGGCCGAGAAAGTGCGAAGCCAGCAGCGGAATGTCTTCGCGCCGGTCGCGCAGCGGCGGCAAATGGATCTCGATGGTATTCAGCCGGAATTGAAGATCCGCGCGGAATCGTCCCGCGGCTACTTCGGCGTTGAGATCGGCGTTGGTCGCCGAGACAATCCGCACATCCACCTGGCGCGTGCGCGAGGAGCCCACACGCTCCAGTTCACCGGTCTGCAACACGCGCAACAGCTTGGCCTGTTGGCTCGCCGTGATGTTCGCGATCTCGTCCAAAAACAGCGTGCTGCCGTCCGCCAGCTCAAACCGCCCCACGCGATCGACCTTGGCATCGGTGAAAGCGCCGCGAACGTGCCCGAACAGCTCACTTTCGAAAATGCCCTCTGGCAGCCCGCCGGCATTTACGGTCACCATTGGCTTGCCCGCGCGCGCCGAAATGGCGTGCAGCGTCTGCGCCACGATTTCTTTGCCCGTGCCCGGTTCGCCCGTGATCAGCACATTGGCGTCGGAAGGCCCGACGTTCGCCACCAGCCGCAGCACCGGCTGCATGGCCGGCGACTCGGCGATCAGCGTCGGCCGCTCCACTCCGCGCAGCAGCCGATTCTCCGCTTCCAGTCGCAGGCCTTTGCGCAAGGCGCGGCTCAGCTCGATCTGCGTGCGTAGAATCGCGACCAGCCGCTCGTTCTCCCACGGCTTCTGAATGAAATCGCGCGCCCCGCGCCGCATCGCTTCCACCGCGACCTTCACGCTGGACCACGCCGTCATCACCACCACCGGCAGCGTGCTGTCCAACGCCTGAATACGCGACAGCAGATCCAAACCCTCCTGCCCGGAAGTGGTGTCGCGTGCGTAATTGAGATCCATCAGGACGACGTCAAACTCGCGCGCATCTATCGCATTCAGTACACCGGCCGGCGAGGACACCAGCTCGATCTGGTACCCCTCGGCCTTCAGCAAAAGGCGCAGCGCCTCCAACACGTCCGCTTGATCATCTGCGATCAGAACGCGCGGCGCGTCATGCGGCGCCTTCGCGACCGGAGGTTTGCGCTCGGATTCGACGATTGCACTCATCGTTTCGTGCTCATGCCGTTTTTTGCGGCGCCACCAGCCACCCGTCCGCCAGATCGACGATACGATGGCCGTACTTCGCGTTCGTCTCGGAATGCGTCACCTGGATGATCGTTGTGCCTTCATCGTTCAGGCGCTTGAACAGCTCCATAATCTCCTTGCCCTGCGAGGAATGCAGGTTGCCGGTCGGCTCGTCCGCCAGAATCAGCTTGGGATTCGCAATCACCGCGCGCGCCACCGCAACCAGTTGCTGCTGCCCGCCCGACAATTGGTTCGGGTAGAGATCCTTCTTGCCGACAATGTGGAAACGGTCCAGAATGTCCCCCACCATTCCCGCCCGCTCCGCCGACTTGATGTTCCGGTAGGAAAGCGGAATGTCGAGGTTTTCGTAGACCGTCAGATTATCGATCAGGTGGTAGCTCTGAAACACGAAGCCGATGTACTTCTTGTTGATCTCGACACGCTGCTTGGTATTCAGCCGGTGCACCGGCTGCTCCGCAAAGTAGAATTCGCCCGTCCACGCGCCATCCAGCATTCCCAGAATGCTCAGCAGCGTCGACTTTCCGGCCCCCGACGGGCCCATGATCGTGACAAACTCTCCCTCTTTAATATCCAGCGTGATCCGGCGCAAGACGAAGGTCTTTCCGTATCCGGCTTCGTAGAATTTCTCGATGTTGATCAGTCGAATCAGCGGTTCCATGGGTTACTCATATCTTAATGCCTCTACCGGATCGACTCGGGTCGCCCGCCACGCCGGGATCCATCCCGCCGCCAGCGCCACGCACGCCAGCACCGCCGCCACCGCGATGAACGTCGCCGGATCGTTCGGTTTCACTTCATAGAGGAATCCCTCGAGGACCCGCGTCACCAGCAATGCTCCCGCCGCACCGATCACCACGCCCGCGCCCGCAAGCATCAGCGTCCGCCGCAACACCAGACGCAGCACATCGCGCCGCTCCGCCCCGAGCGCCATGCGAATCCCGATCTCGTGCGTCCGCTGCGAAACCGAATACGCCAGCACGCCGTACGTCCCCACCGCGGCCAGCAACAGCGCCAGCAGCGAAAATCCACCCAGTAAGCTAGTTTGGAACCGTGTTTCGGCAATCGACGCGTCGATCAATGCCTGCATGGTGGCGATCCTCTCCACCGGTTGATTCCTGTCGACCTCCCGCACCACCCCGCGCATCGCGATTGCCAGGCGTTCCGGATCTGACGCCGTCCGCACCACGAACGCCACGTGATTGAGCCAATACGGCCGGTTGATCTGCGCCAGCGGCTGATACACGGTTTCCCGTGGTTTATCCGTCATACCCATCTGCTTCACATCATCGACCACGCCGATAACAGTTACCCAGTCCTTTGCCGTCGGGTGATCTTCCTCCGAGAAGCGTTTGCCAATCGGATCTTCTCCAGGCCACAGATGCTGCGCCGCGGTTTTGCTGATAATGCCGACCGCGGGAGCGTGCTCGTTGTCCCCAGCCGTAAAGTCTCGTCCACGTAGCAGCCGAATCCCCATGGTGTGAAAGTAGCCGGGGCTCACTTCCGGCTTGTCCACCATGAGGCCCCGGGGAAATTTCCGCCCGCCATCCAGCTGGAAATCTCCCATGGTGAGTGCCCCGCCTAACGGTAGATAATTGATGACTGCCGTGGCCGTCACTCCCGGGAGATTGGCCAGCTTCTCCACGGTACGATCCTGAAACGTGTGGAGCTGTGAGGCCTCACGATATACATTGTCCGGCAGATCGAGGGTCATTGTGATCACGTTCTCGCCCCGGAACCCGGTGTCGACCGACCTTATCCGCAGAAATCCCTTCAGCATCAACCCGGCCCCCGTCAACAGCACGAGAGACAACGCAATCTCTGACACCACCAATGCCCCGCGCAATCGTTCATGCCGTCCCGTCTGCGTGCGGCCCCCCAGGCTCAGCGATTCCCGCAACTCCAACCGCGTAGCTTGAACCGCCGGGAGAATGCCGAAACCCAGTCCCGTCAGAAGCGACATCCCGAACGTAAACGCCAGCACCCAGCCATCGACGCTGATCTGCCCGGTTCGCGGCAACGTGTCCGCCGGAGCCAGCGCAACCAGCACCGGCACGCTCCACACCGCCACCAACAATCCCGCCGCTCCGCCGGCTAGCGAAACCACCGTGCTCTCCGTCAACACCTGCCGGATCAACCGCCAGCGACCGGCTCCCAGGGCTGCACGCACCGCAATCTCCTGGCGCCGTCCCGCCGCCCGCGCTAATAAGAGATTCGCCACGTTTGCGCACGCAATCAGCAACACGAACGCCACCGTGCCCAGGAAAATCAAAAGCAACCGCTGCACCTTGCCGGATACAGATTCGAGTAATGGCACTACCCGCGCCGGCGGCTTGCGTTTGCTATCTTCTTCGGGCTGGATGAGGGTATCGAGCTCAGCCCTTGCCTGGCTCGCCGCCGCTCCCGGCTTGATCCGCCCTATCACGCTCAACAGCTCCGAATTGTGCGGATTCAGCACAACGCCCTGCGGTACCCAAACATCCAGCGCTGCCGGAAACGCAAACCCAGCCGGCATCACACCGATCACAGTACGGCTCTCGCCATCCAACCGCATGGATTTCCCGATAACCGCCGGATCTCCGTCAAAAGCCGAGTGCCAGAGCGCGTCACTGATTACCACGACGCGGTCGTGCCCCGGCTGATCCTCATTCGGCGCGAACGTTCTTCCGAGCGCAGCGTGCGCGCCCAGTACGGAAAAGAAATCCGCGGTCGCAAAGGCTCCCCAAACACTCCGCGCGTCGCCCATGCCCGTTAGATTGACGCCGTGGTGTGAGTTGTAGGCCGTTACGTTCTCGAAGAAGCGATCCTGCTTGCGGAAGTCGACATACAACCCGTCGGGCATCTGACGATCGTTTACTCCGAATGGGCCGTCCATCACGACCGATAACGCATACAGCCTCTCCGGCTGCGGAAACGGCAACGGCCGCAGCAGCACCGAATCCACAATCGTGAACACCGCCGTATTCGCCCCGATTCCCAACGCGATCGCGAGTACCGCAACCACCGTGAACCCCGGGCTCCGCAGCAACCCGCGCACCGCCAGCCGGACGTCATTCATACCGCAATGCCTCCACCGGGTCGATTCTCATCGCGCGCCGCGCCGGAATGTAACACGCCAGAATCGCCGCCGCTGTTAACGCCAGCGAGATTCCGCCAAAGATCTCCCAGTCCGTCGCGCTCACGCCGTAAAGAAAGCTTGCCAGCAGTCGCGCCAGCATCACTGCCAGCACGAAACCGATCGATAAACCAACAGCCGTCACCACCAGGCCGCGCGCGATCACCATGCGCAACACATCGCTCTTCTCCGCGCCCAGCGCCACGCGAATCCCGATCTCCCGCGTGCGTTCCGATACCGCGTACGCCATCACACCATATACCCCCACGCACGCCAGCACCAGCGCGATCGCCCCCAGCGCCGTCATCATCACCGCCACGTACGAAAGCCCCAGCACCGATTCCGAAATCACCTTTTCCAGAGTCATCACATCGAATACCGGAAGCTCGGCGTCCAAAGAGGTAACCTGGTGCCGCACCGCCCCGACCAGCGCCATCGGGTCGCCCGAAGTCCGCAGCGCCACATACGTCCAGCCCCTGCCCACCTGCGTGTACGGCCTGTAAATCACGGGCCTCGCTACGGTCTGGAACCAGTCGTAGCGCACGCTTTGCGCTATGCCTACCACTGTCAGCCACGGTTCGCTGTCCTTGGTCTCGCCCAGCTTGATCTTGCGACCCAATGCCGAGCTGTTGGGCCAGTAGCGCCGCGCCATGTCCTCGCTGATAATGGCCACTTTCTCCGCGTCTCTGGTATCGCTTTCGCGGAACGCACGCCCATCGCGCAATGCCAGGCGTACTGTGCTGAAGTAGTTCGGGCTGACGATCTGATCCTGCACCACGCGAAGCTCTCCAGCCTCCTCCGGTTGCCCCTCAATCGAGAAACGCGCGGAACTGCCGAGATTGCCATAGGGAACACTGGTCGCCACCGCCACGCTTTCCACGCCAGGTATTGCCCGGAGCGAATCAAGCGAGCGGCTAAAGAACGCCGAAATCTCGCGCGACTCTTTGTACTTCGCCTCCGGCAAGGTGATGCGCATCGTCAGCAGGCTCTTGGGAGCTAGGTTCGCATTCACCGAGATCAGCCCGTGGACTCCCTTAACCATCAGCCCCGCGCCCACCAGCAAGACCAGCGCCAGAGCGATCTCGCCCACCAGCAGCACGCTCCGCAATCGGCTGCCCGAGCGGCCAGTCGAAGATCCGCGCACGCTTTCCTTCAGCGTCTCATTCAGGTTCGGCCTCGAGCTCTCCAGCGCCGGTGCCAGGCCTGAAATGATTCCTGCAATCACTGCCACCATGGCGGTGAACAGCAACGTCCTTCCATCCACGTGGATCTGGTCCCAGCCCGAAACCCAGCGCCCGATCTCTGGCGGCATGTGGGCCTGAATCATCTCCACGTCCCACTGCGCCAGCCAAATGCCGCCCACCGCCCCCACGACTCCCAGCAGTACGCTCTCCGTCAACAGTAGCCGGACTACGCTCCAGCGCGACGCGCCCAGCGCCGTGCGCACCGCGATCTCCTTGGCGCGGAACGTCGCTCGCGCGAATTGCAGGTTCGCCACGTTGGCGCAGGCAATCAGCAGCACAAAACCCACCGCAACCAGCAGCATCCAGGTGTAGGTGCGCGTCAGGTCACCCACCAGAAAATCGCGGATCGACATCACCCGCACGTGCCAGCCGCGGTTCGTCTCCGGATACGTCTGCGCCAGGCGTTTGGCAATCGTTTCCATTTCCGCGCCCGCTTGCCGCAGTGTGACTCCGGGCTTCAGCTTGGCAACGACATCCATGTACCGGGACCCGCGGACGGCACGCTCCTGGTCACCCATCGCCATCGGTGTCCAAAGCTCAGCCACCTTCGGGAAGTGATAATTCTGGGGCATCACCCCTATTACGGTGTACGGTTTGCCATCCAACCGGATGCTTTTGCCGATGATCTCCCGGTCCGCCGCGTAGCGTCGCTGCCACAATCCAAAACTGAGTATGACTTCCTGCTCGTGCCCCGGCAGGTCTTCCTCCGGCCGGAAAACCCGGCCCAGGAGCGGCTGTGCTTCGACCATTTCGAACAGCCCTCTTGAGACGCGGTCGCCCAGTACTCCTTCCGGATCGCCCTGCCCCGTAATGTTGAAAGAGATCATCTGGAACGCCGCCAGCTGTTCAAAGGAACCAGCCTGACGCTTCCAATCCTCGAAGTTCGCCGGCGCCACGTTCGACACTCCCGCGATTGGCCGGTCGGCCCGCGTTTCTGGCAGCATCACCAGACCCTCCGGGTGCTTCAGTGCCAGGGGTTTGAATAGGAACGCATCAGCCAGGCTGAACATGGCCGTATTGCTGCTGATCCCCAGCGCCAACGCCACGACCGCCGTCACGGTTACCGCTGGATTGCGCTGTAACGCACGAATCCCGTAACGAATATCGCTGAACACTGTCCCTCCGTTGTGTTGTGCCCGCGAGGCCCGGTGGCCGTCCTAAGTCCCCGAGCGCCGCAGATCGATAGAGCCGTTGACGGTCCTCAAGTTCAACTCGGGCCCGCCCTGACCGATGGATCCTGTGATCTCCCTGCCTGTGAATTTCCCGCGAACCATCAGCGGGAAGTCCGTGGAGATGTGCCCGTTGACGGTGCTCGCATGCAGCGTCGCATTGGCCGCAGCCGGCAGTTCCAGATCGATGCTGCCGTTAACCGTCTCGAACTCGACCGGCCGCGATCCCGCAGTTTGTCCCAGCCGCGCTGTGACCGCTCCATTGACAGTCTTAGCCTCTGCCCAGCCGGTGGTCGCAATTCGAATCTTGCCATTCACCGTGTGCGCGGTGACATCGCTGGCGAGCGAATCCGCCTCCACTTCTCCGTTCACCGAACGGCCGATGAACCGCACACCCGCGGGAACTCGCACCGTGAACTCCACGCGGACGTCGTTGTTATTCGTGTTCATGCGCCCACCCGATCCCGGTGCACACTCGTTCGGTCGCCCCCAATCGCTCGAGGGATACACCGCGCAGATGGTAACGCCATCCGCGTGTGGAACCACCTGCACGGTGACCGAGCGGACATCGCTATGCCGCGCGAACTTGCTAGCCTCCACGGTGACTTCCGTTCCGGATGCCTTCTCCGCGCGGATCGAGCCGTTAACACCTTTTATTTCAATCGACTGGCCGGGCGTTAGCTGTCCATGCCAGGAAAAATCACTGGGAAGCGCCCGCGGCGCCAGCGCGGCAACACCTAAAACCGCTCCAATGATCGCTCGAATCGTTCGCATTGCCTTCACCTTCAGATCTCCGGTTCGACTCTGTTTCCGACACGCCGCGCGATCAGCCGTACTTGGCTGATATAGCTGTCCGGCTTGTCGCCCGATTTCGCGGCGCATGGTACCCAAATATCAGTCTCGCGATTATTCCAGGTGAAATCGCGTGGCAGGATCCCGATCACACGATATGACTCGCCTTCGAGGGTTATATTCCGGCCCACTATTCCGGTGGTAGTACCGAACCGCCGCTGCCACAACCCATAGCTCAGAACCACGACGCGATCGGCCACATCCTCGCCGTTGCGGAACGTGCGGCCTAATAGCGGTTCTACGCCGATCATTTGGAAAAAGTTCGGCTGTACCGCCCCAGCCACCAACTTCTCAGTCTGACCCTGCGCTGTCAGATCGATGTGGAAAATATCCACAACTGCGGCCAGGTCGCCAAACACATGGTGATGTGGCTTTGCTCCCGGATACGTGACGAGCGAAATCAGCCCGCTTCCAAAACGCGTGGTCCGGGGTTTGTCGTGATGGGACAGTGCTGTGGCTATGGCGAGCACTGCCAGAGTGATGCAGATGAAATTGCGGCTGCTGCTCTCGCGCATCGACATTTCCTTTTGTTCGCATGGGTAGGGCAAGTCTGGGGCCGCGCCTCTGCTCTAACAACTCAAGGAGATACTATAGCTTAGGAGGATTTCCGGCCAGGACGATTGGATCGGGTGTCCGGTTTTGGGATTGTTCTGCCACAAAATCGAACAAGCCGACCCGGGTGGCCACAGGCGCGACAGACACCCGGTTTCGCCCGGATGCCTTGGCTTGGTAAAGTGCCTGGTCCGCCATCGCAATCATTTGCAGGGCGCTAGATCTGCATTCGGGAATCTGGCAGGCGACCCCTTGGCTGATGGAGAGCCGGTCTGCGGCAGGCGACGCCGGGTGCACGATTCCCAGATTCTGGATGGTCGCTCGGAGCCGTTCGGCAACGGCACAGGCCCCGGTAAGACCGGTTCGTGGAAGGATCACCGCGAATTCCTCGCCGCCGTACCGCGCCAGGAAATCATCGGGCCGATAGAGTGCCGCAGCCAGCGCCGCCGCCACGCGTTTCAGGCACTCATCGCCCGCCGGGTGCCCCAGCCGGTCGTTGTACGGCTTGAAGTGGTCCACATCGATCATCAACAGGGCCACTTCGAGGTTGTACCGCGCACCACTACGCCACACGCGCTCCATGGCCTGGTCGAAGGCGCGCCGGTTAGCGACGCCGGTAGTCGGGTCCACCGCGACCAGCCGCATCAGTTTCCGGTTGACAGCCACTAACTCCCGCTCACGCGCCGTGCGCCGTGCAATCTCCTCTCGACTTCTTAGCACCGCCTGGACCCGGGCGACCACTTCCTCGATATGCAGCGGTTTGGCGATGTAATCGCAGGTTCCCGCGCTATACACGCGTCCCAGATGCGTGCGATCTTCTGCACTCAGTAGAACAACAAGGGGTATGTGACGGAGTTCCGGCCGGCCCTGCATTTGGGCGCAGAGGTCCAAACCATCCATGCCGGGCCCCATCAAATCCGTGAGCACGAGCTCAATTCCGCCGGTGGATAGAACGCGCAGCGCATCCGGCACCGAGCCTGCCGCAACCACATTCCACCGCTGCGCCTGGGTCAGCATGGTCTGGAGCGCGCTCAACGTTTCCGGTTGGCTGTCGACGATCAGGATGCTCACGATCTTCGCCCGTTAGCCCTCTATCGGCCGGGGGCGTCAAGAACCCTCTAAGGTTTTTGACCGCCACCTGCGGCTCTTATGGGGGCACACTAGACACGGAAACTCATTCGTACCGCAACGCCTCCACTGGGTCCAATCGTGACGCCACTACCGCCGGCCAGACGCCAAAGAACACGCCGACCGCGACTGAAACCGTGAATGCCGTGACAACCGCCCAGCCCGGGACCTTGGAAGGCAAGCTCGGGAACAGCGCGCTCACCAGCAGCGTGACCAGAATGGAGAAGACGATGCCGATGAGTCCACCAGCTCCCGTGAGCGTCACGGCTTCGCTTAGGAATTGCACCACAATGTCGCGCCGCCGCGCGCCGATGGCCTTGCGCACGCCGATCTCGCGCGTCCGCTCGGTCACGCTGACCAGCATGATGTTCATCACCCCGATGCCGCCCACCAACAGGCCGACGGCAGAGATCGCAATCGAAATCATCAACACCATCCCGGTGATGCGATCGAAATTCTCAATGATGGAATCCGCGGTCGAAATGGTAAAGTCATCGCTAACGCCACGGGGGACGTGCCGCAACCGGCGTAAGGCGTCACGGATCTCTTCGATGGCATCGGCGCGCATTCCGGGCCTTGCCTTGGCCGTCAGCAGAAAGTTGTCCGCCTGCGGGTAGCGCAGCCGAACCGTCTGAAACGGAATCACGACTTGACGGTCGAGCCCGTTCTCGCCGAAAAAGCCGCCTTTTGCCAGGGCGAACACACCAACGATCTGGTATTCCGCGCCATCGATCTGCACCGCGCGGCCGACGGCATCTCCGCCGGGAAACAGCGCATCTGCCAGGCTGGAACCAAGAACGGCCACTCGCTGTGCGCGGCGATCCTCTTCCGCCGTGAAGATACGGCCCATCCGCATTTCGCGCGGCGAAAGGTCATAAACGTTCGGCGTCGCGCCCATCAGCCACATGTTGTCGGATTCAAACCCTGGCACCTTAGCACTGAAAACAGCTCCCCGCGGTGGATTGACGGCGATGCTCACCGCGGTGTCTTCAATCGAGTGAACCACGGACTTTAAGTACTCGGCATTCTCCGGGCGAAGCGGCCGCCGCTTCAATTCCTTGGGCCGCGCGCCATTGCCGCTGGGGTCTCCGCTGACGCGAGCGATGAAAATGTTGTCCGGGCCGAACTCCTGAAAGAAGTCAACAATGCCCTGGCGCAGCCCGGTCAAGAGCGACGCGACGGTGACGACAGTGGTGATGCCGACCACGATCCCTAGAATCGTCAGCCCCGAGCGGAACCGGTGTGTCCACACCGCCTGCAGCGCCATGGCTAGCGTCTCTTTCACGCTGATGCGCATCGGTGAGGTCATTCGGCGCGTAGCGCGGCGATGGGATCGAGCCGCGCCGCCCTCCGTGCCGGGTACCACCCCGAAATGATCCCCACCGCGCTCGAAACGAAGATGGAAAGCACCACATAGGGAGCCGTGATCTTCAGCGTCGCGCCGAAAAGCGCGGAAAGCAGTGTGGCGACGAGTGCCCCTGCTGCCAAACCAATTACCCCGCCGGCCAGCGAAAGCATCACCGATTCGGTAAGGAATTGCAGCATGATGTCGCCTTGCCGCGCGCCCAGGCTTTTGCGAATGCCGATCTCGCGGGTGCGTTCGGTGACGCTGACCAGCATGATATTCATGATCACGATGCCGCCCACTACCAACGAGATGCAGGTAACCGGAACTACCACCGCCGCAATGACTCCCAGGATCTGATCGACGAACGAGCGCACCGAATCGGGCGTCAGGGTGTCGAAGTTGTCTTCCTGCCCCGGCTGAGCGTGGAAGTGGCTGCGCAACGCGCCGCGCGCTAAGTCGAGCGCCCGCTCCATGTCGAGTCCGCTATCCGGCCGCGCTTTTCCGAATACAGCGGAGCCGCGTTGACTGCCGTACATCTGGTTGTAGATCGACATCGGAATGTAGACCGGATCATCGAGGCTGCGCCCAAACGACGAACCCTGGCGCTCCAGCAGGCCGATCACCGTAAACTCAAAGCCGGCAACGCGGATGGTGCGGCCAAGTGGCGGCAGGTCATGAAACAGCGCCGTCCGGATGTCCTGGCCGATCACAGCCACCGGTTTGCGCATCCGCTCTTCGGTTTCGGTGAAGAAGCGGCCGCTCTCAAGGGGAATATCGCGGATCTCAGGGAGCGTGTACGAAGCGCCCAAGATGTTACCACCCTCATACACCTGGTTATCGCCCTTCACGTCTTCAGAGTGCTGTGCGTAAGGGCTATAAATGATGCGCTCGCCCGTGACGGTTCTCAAGTAGGCCACGTCATCGGGCCGGATGCGTTTGTTTTTGCGCTGCCTTTCCGCCAGTTGCTTTCCACTTAAGCGCCCGACCGATGCGATCTGTGCCACCAGAAAGCTGTCGGTGCCAAAGGCTTTAGCCGTGACATTCTCAGCATAGACGCCCAAGCCGTCGATTGCGGCGCCGACCAGGATGACGCTCGCCACGCCGATAATCACTCCCAGCAAGGTGAGGAAGCTGCGCAGCTTGTGCGCGCGGATGGAATCGAATGCGAGCGCTGCGGCGGTCACAAACTTGAGATACGGACTCAACTGAACTTTCGATCCCTTTCTGTTAGTTGCATTTCCTGCCGAAGTGCGACTACTCTAATTGGTGCCGGAGGTGGCCCTTGGCAACTACCGTTGAATCCGCGTCCGTGGCGGCCCAACAGTCTATCCGCATTCCGCAGCCGATTCCCCGCAATATGGCGGTGGATACGTATCGTGGTTTCGTAATGCTCCTGATGATGGCCGAGGTTCTGGAACTGGCCCGTGTAGCCGCGGCGTACCCCGGCAACTGGTTCTGGGCTTTCCTGGGTTGGAACCAGACGCACGTGACGTGGGCGGGCTGCTCTCTTCACGATACCATCCAGCCGGGTTTCTCCTTCCTGGTTGGCGTGGCGCTGCCGTACTCGATTGCAAGCCGGATCGCGAAGGGTGGCACGTTTGGGAAGATGTTCGCGCACGCCCTGTGGCGGTCGCTTTTGCTCACTTTTCTCGGCGTCTTCTTGCGTTCCACACACAGTACGATCACCAATTTCACCTTTGAAGATACGCTTTCGCAAATTGGGATGGGCTATCCGTTCCTGTTTTTGTTGGGTTTCCGTCCGGCAAAGTGGCAATGGGGGGCGCTGACGGCGATTTTGGTGGGTTACTGGCTGGCGTGGGCACTATATCCTCTTCCAGGGCCGAACTTCAACTGGCAAGCGGTGTTTGTTCCGCCCGATTGGCACCATTACACCGGTTTTGCGGCGCACTGGGATAAAAACAGCAACCTGGGGAACGCTTTCGATCAGTGGTATTTAAACCTCTACCCACGTGTGAAGCCGTTCGTGGCGAACGATGGCGGATACTTGACCCTGAGCTTCATTCCCACGCTGGGCACGATGATTCTGGGCCTGATTGCCGGGCGATGGCTGCGCGAGTCTGCGCCGCAAGTACCCGTGAAAAAGATGGTTTTGGCGGGCGTGATTGGCATCGCTGCCGGCGGATTGCTGCATTTCACCGGTATTTGCCCGGTAGTAAAGCGGATCTGGACGCCCAGCTGGGTGCTATTCAGCGGCGGTCTGTGCTTTCTCTATCTGGCGATCTTCAGTTGGATTGAGGACGTGAAAGGCTACAAAAAGTGGGCGTTTCCGCTGGTCGTGATTGGCATGAACTCAATCGCGGCGTACCTGATCGCGCACCTGTTCAACGATTTCATCTTCCATTCGTTCCTCATCAACTTGGGCGAGAAACCGTTCCAAATTTTCGGCATTGGGATGGAGCCGTTCCTGCTTGGCTCCGCGGTGCTGTTCACTTTTTGGCTGACCCTCTATTGGATGTACCGCCGCAACTTGTTCTTGAGGATCTGAAAGAACAGGTGCCAGTTTTTAGGTGCTAGGTGTCAGGGAACACCCTCGCGTAGCCGTCCTTGGCGCGGGGGCGGTGGGGTGCTTTTTCGGCGGTATGCTGGCGCGTGCCGGCGTGCCGGTAACTCTCATTGGGCGCACCCGGCACGTTGACGCGATCAACGCTGACGGGCTTTTCTTCGACGGGCTGAAGTTTCAAGAGCGCATAGCGGTTTCGGCGATAACGGATGTAAGCGCGACGCGCGATGCGGACGTCGTGCTGTTCTGCGTCAAGACGGTTGACACGGAAGAGGCCGCGAAACGGCTGCCGCGTCAAGCGCTCGTTATCAGTATGCAAAATGGCGTGGATAATGTTGCGCGCATTCGTTCCGCCACGGGAATCGAAGCGATTCCGGCAGTGGTCTATGTGGGTGTGGCCATGGCGGCGCCTGGACACGTGAAGCACACGGGTCGCGGCGATCTGGTGATCGGGGATATTTGGGGCAACGATCGCCTGCAGCGGAGCCTTGCGGACATCGCCGAGATGTTCGAGGGGGCCGGCGTCCCGTGCCGCATTTCCGGGAACGTCGAAGGCGAACTTTGGACCAAGATGATCATTAACTGCGCGTACAACGCGATATCCGCGCTGGGACGGGCGAAGTACGCGTTGCTGGTGAGTGATCCGTTGACGCGCGATTTGATGAGGCAAGTTACCGAGGAAGCGATTGCGGTAGCACGAGCCGGCGGCGTGCGGCTGCCTGATGCAGATCCGATAGAGAGTGTTTGGAAGATCGGAGAGGCGTTGGCGGGGGCGACTTCCTCCACAGCGCAGGATATCGCGCGAGGAAGCCGCACGGAGATTGATTCGCTGAACGGTTACATCGTGCGACGAGGGGTTGAAGTAGGGGTTGCCACACCCGCGAATCAGACGCTACACGCGCTGGTCAAGCTGCTCGAGGCGTCTACAGAGACTGCAGGCACTCCGCGATTTCTTTCTCCTCAATCGCGCCCTGCTTGATCAGCTTCCATACCGGCTCCGTCACGTCCACCGTAGTCGCTCCGGCGCCGGAACAGGATCCGCCGTCGATGACGAGGTCAACGCGGCCGTCCATCATGCCGAAGACTTCGATACCGCTGCGGCAGGTGGGATGGCCGGAAATATTGGCGCTGGTGGAGATCAGCGGCTGGTTGAGTGCGGTGACGAGCGCGTTAGCCACGGTGGATTTCGATTGGCGAACCGCCAGGCGTCCAGTGTTGCCGGTGATTTTGAGCGGCAGCTTTTCCGCAGCGGTAACGATCAGGGTCAGCGGCCCGGGCCAGAAGCGGCGGGCCAGGAGAAAAAAGCGGTTGGAAAGTTCCTTGGCGAGTTCTTCAACCATGGTGATGTCGGCGACCAGCAGGGGTAGGGAACGATGGATTTCGCGGCCTTTGGCGAAGAAGACGCGGTTGACGGCGCGGAGATTGAACGGGTCGGCAACCAGGGTGTAGAGCGCGTCGGTCGGGATGGCGACCACTTTGCCCCGGCGCACGGCGGCGGCGGCGCGCTCAATCGCCTCGGGTTTCGGCTGTTCCGGATCGATTTCGATCAGATCGGTGGCCACTGTAGGGTCAGGGTATCATACGCACAACTCTGAAACAGAATCGGGTTTTTCTGTGGAACCGTGGGATTGCAGGCGGGTTCTAATGGCACATGCGCGATTTCCTGTTTGAGGTGCGGTACGCCGCGCGGACGCTGCGGCTGAATCCCGGGTTTGCGGCGGTGGCGATCGTCACGCTGGCGCTCGGGATCGGCGGTACGACCGCGATTTTCAGCGTGCTGGACCCGGTGCTGATTCGTCCGCTGCCGTATGCGGAGCCGGATCGGCTGGTGTCGGTGGCCAGCTATTTTCCCAGTATCAAGCTGGAGACGCTGGCGAGTGCCGATTTCGCGCAGTTTGCTCGCGAGAGTCATACGTTCGCGAGCCTGGCGGTGTATCCGCACGGGTTGGACACGCTGAAGCTGGATGCAGGAGGCGGATCTGTTCGCGCCACGGCGACGCGCCTCTCCCCCAGCTTCTTTCCGACTCTCGAGGTGCAGCCAGTGCTCGGGCGGGCATTCCGAGATGACGAATCGCGGCCGGAGGCGGCCAATGTAGCCATCGTGTCTTTTGGCTTATGGCAGCGCGTTTTCGGCGGCGATGCGGCCGTTGTGGGGAAGCGGATCGCCCTGGACGGGGAGCCTTACACGGTGATCGGCGTAATGCCCGCGACCTTCCGATTTCCCGAAGAAGAGAAAGTAGACCTGTTTACACCGCTGCCCATGGACGATGCGCGCTTGCAACACGGCGAGAACATGCGGATGTGGCGCGGCATCGGGAGATTGAAGCCGGGAGTCACGCTGGCCGAGGCGCACGCGGATCTGGAAACGATTTTCGCCCGCATCCGCGCCAAGTACCAATGGTTTTACCGGAACGACGTGCAGCTGCGCATAGTCCCGCTCCATCTGCACCAGGTACGCGACGTGCGGACGGGTCTTCTGATCCTTACCGGCGCCGTGGGATTCGTGCTGCTGATCGCCTGCGCCAACGTGGCGCATGTGATGCTGGCAAGAGCGGCAGGCCGCGCTAAGGAGATCGCGGTGCGGGCGGCGCTGGGCGCGGGCCGGCTGCGCATGGTGCGGCAGTTGTTTACGGAGAGCGTGCTGATAGGAGTGCTTGGCGGAGGCTGCGGCTCATGGTTCGCGTTCGCCGGACTGCGGGCTGCGGCGCATGTGTTGCCCGCCGACATTCCGCATATCGACGAAGTGGCCGTGAACCTTCGCGTGCTGGTGTTTGCGGGGCTGGTTTCTATTGCAGCGAGCGCGTTGTTTGGTTTAGCACCGGTGTTGGCGGCGCTGCGGACGAATCTGATCGAGACGCTCAAGCCGGGGAGCAGCGGGCGCGCGGGATCTCGGCACTCCTTTCGCGGAGCGCTGCTGACGGCGGAGATAGCGTTCTCGATGGTGCTGCTCGCCGGAGCGGCGTTGCTGATGGAAAGCTTGTGGCGGCTGGAGAATGTTCCCTTGGGGTTTCAGGCCGAAAGGGTGGTGGTGGCGTCCATTCCAGTGCAGGGAACCTCGTATGCGAAGCGCGCACAGCAGGGCGAGCTTCTTAATGCGGTACTGGAACGTGCCGCGAGAATCCCCGGCGTGGTTTCGGCCGCCGTAGCGGATTCTCTTCCACCGGAGGGCAACGGAGGTATTCAGACGTTTTCTCGAGAAGACCGCCCTCTTCCCGAGCCCGGCCATCGTGGAGACAACATGATCCGTCGTGGAGTCAGCCCGGGTTACTTCCGGACGATGGGAATTCCGCTCCTTCGCGGCCGTGATTTCACCGCGGACGATACCGAGCACGCGCCGGGGGTGATGATTGTGAATCAGGCTCTGGTGCGGCGGTATTTCCCCGGCGAGGATCCGATCGGCAAGCGCATCGGAGGGCTGCGTCCCGATTTGACATGGAAGACGATCGTGGGAGTTGTGGGCGATGAGAAGAACGACGGCATCCGGCCGGCGTCGCAACCAGAGGCTTATTCGCCGCTCACACAGGAACCGGAGTTGGAAGTACCGGCCCTGATCGTGAGGACCGCTGCCAATCCGCGAGATACGGTTGTCTTGCTGCGTTCCGAATTGCGCAATCTCGATAAGAAGCTTCCGGTTACCGTGCAACCTATGCCCGACCAACTCGCCGAGCTGCTGGCTCGCCCGCGATTCCAGACCATCATGATGGCGATCTTCTCCGCGCTCGCGCTGGCCATGGCGGCGGTGGGTGTTTATGGTGTCGCATCGTGGAGTGTGGCGCAGCGGACGCGCGAGATCGGAGTACGCATGGCTCTGGGCGCGGCGCCGGGAGATGTTTTACGGCTGGTGTTGCGTGGAGCGCTTGGGCCGCTGGGTTTCGGGCTGGCGGCCGGGACGATGGGAGCACTGGCGACGACGCGGTATCTGGAATCGCAGTTGTTTGGCATCAAGCCGAACGGTTCGCTCACACTCGCTGCGGCGGGCTGCGTGCTTGCCGCGACGGCTCTGCTGGCGACTTACATTCCGGCGCGGCGGGCGGCGCGTGCGAATCCGGCGGTAACTCTGCGGTCGGAATAACGCGCTACACTCTTGGGCATGCAACGCCGGACGTTTCTGTTATCCACGGCCGCGTCGGTAGCGCAGATTCGCGGCGCGAACGATCAGATCCGCGGGGGAATTATCGGCAGCGGCGGGCGCGGCCAATACTTGACCGCCAATTTCAAAGAACTGGGCGTCGAGATGGCGGCGGTGTGCGACGTGTACGAACCCAATTTACAAAAGGGTTTGAAAGCGGCATCCACCGGCGCCAAGGCATACGACAACTACAAGAGCCTGCTCGAAGACAAATCCATCGACGTGGTGGTGATTGCGACGCCGGATCATTGGCATGCGCAAATGGTGATCGACGCGGTCGAAGCCGGGAAGGACGTGTACGTCGAGAAGCCCATGGTCCACATGATTGACGACGGGTTTCGCGTGATTGAAGCGGTGCGGCGGACCAAACGAGTGGTGCAGGTGGGAACGCAGCGGCGGAGCTTCGACGTGTTTCAAGAGGGCAAGTCGCTCATGGACCGGTTGGGCGAAGTGCGGCTGGTGAACGCGTGGTGGTTGAACCATCAGAAGAGCTTGAGCCAGGCGCAGATCACGGGCAAGCTGGATTGGAACCAGTGGCTGGGACCGGCGCCGCGCCATCACGTGGATGCCACGCGGTTTTTCAACTGGTACTACTTCTACGATTACTCGGGCGGCTTGATGGTAGGGCAGGCGGCGCATGTGATCGATGCGATCCAGTGGTTCATGAACTCCACGTATCCGCTGACCGTGACTTGCTCGAGCGGATTTGTGAACCTGGAAGGCGCGGAGATACCGGAGACGACATCGATGGCGATCGACTATCCGGAAAATTATCTCGCGGTGTTCACGGTTGGGTACAAAGCGATGCACTATGCACCGGCGAACGACCAGCTCGCGCAGTTTCACGGATCGAAAGCCCGGTTGGACATGGGACGCGAAGGCTATGCGCAGTACCTGCAAAGCGACGCGGTTGAAATGTTTCCCACGGTAGAAAAGAAGCAGCCGGGAAGCTTCGAAGGCGCCACGCGCGCGCACATTCGTAACTTCATGGAATGCGTGCGGTCGCGCAAGGATCCGAACGCGACGGTGGAGATGGGGCAGCAGACGAGCGTGGTGCTGGCGATGGCGGTGGAGTCGATGCGCTCGGGAAGGCGTTTGAAATGGAACGCGAGCGCGCGGAAGATGGAAACTTAGCGGTGGCGGGCGCGCCAGCGTTCACTGACTACGATCAGCAGAGACATCAGCGCAAAAAGCACGACGGCCGCGATGACGAATTGCCAGACATGCATGCGCAAAAAGCTGGTGGATTCCTGGCCCAGCCGCAGACCGAGCCAGGCTTCTCCGAAATAGCGCGGGATACGCGCCAGCAGAATTACCGTCAGAAAGGTGATGAAGCGAGTGTCGAGGGCGCCGGCGCTGATTACGAAAATCTTGAGTGGCATGGGAATCGGGACGGCGGCGGGGACAAAGACTGTCACGAGACCGAAGCGTTCGAACCATCGGCGGAAACGCTGCGAACGGCCTTGTTCGGCGCGTTGCAGAAACCGGCGACCGCCGTGGCGCGCGATGAGAAACAGGGCCGCATTGCCAATGATGGAGCCCGCGACCGCAATGGTTGCGTAGAGGTAGGCACGATGGGGCTCTTTTACCGCCAGGAAAACCAGGTAGGCATCCAACGCATTGGGGATGGGGACCCCGGAGGAATCGAGGAAGGCGAGAACCAGCAATCCCCAGGGGCCGACGGCGACGAGGAAGTTGGCGAGATTGCGGAGCAACACTCATTCTAACCTTGAGTCAAAATAGTCGAGTGATGCTGACCCGCCGCGAGGTGTTTGCCGCGCTCGCGTTACCCGCTATGTCCGACAACAAATATCCAATTATTGATCCGCATGTACATGTCTGGAAGCATGACCCGCGCTATCCGTGGGCAAAGGAGACGACGCGGCCGCCCGAGAAGGACGCAACTCCGGAGATGCTGCTGGCGCTGATGCACGCGAATGGCGTGGCGCGGACGGTGATCATTCAAGTGATCCACTATCGCTGGGACAACAGCTATGCGGCGGACGTGTTGCGGCAGTATCCGCAGTACTTTCGCGGAGTGGCGCGCGTGAATCCGCAAAGCGCGGGGGCGCCGGACGATCTTTCGCGTTTGGTGGAGGAGCAGGGATTTCAAGGCGTGCGGCTGAGCCCGAGCGTAGATGCCACCGGCGACTGGATTCGCGGGCCGCTGATGGCGCCGCTATGGAAGCGGTGCCATGACCTGAAAGCATCGATGAATATTTTGACCGGAACCGGCCGCCTGCCAGATATCGCCGTGCTGGTGGAGAAGTTTCCGGATCTCACCGTGGTGATCGATCACATGGCGGATTGCCCGGCTGACCGGCCGGACGAGCTGAAGAAACTGCTGGCGCTGGCGCGCTACCCGAACTTGTTTGTGAAGGTGTCGCATACGTGGTCGGTTTCGAAGATGGCGTATCCGTACACGGATGCGCAGGAGCAGGTGAAGAAGCTGTACGATGCCTTCGGCCCGCAGCGCCTGATGTGGGGCACGGACTGGCCTTTGGTGGAGGCGCATTGCGGGTATGCGAAAGCGCTGGCCATGGTACGGGACGAGATGAAATTTCTGAACGATGAAGACAAGAGCTGGATGCTGAGCCGGACGATCGAGCGGGTTTGGAAATTTACGTAGCGGTCGGCTGCGCCACGGCAACAGTTGGCGGGACATCCTCACGCGGCATGGCAATCCACCCGATGATGTATCCGATGAAACCGGCGCCGGTGGTGAAGGCGAGAATCAACCAGACGACGCGGACGACGGTGACGTCCATATCGAGATAGCGCGCGAAACCGGAGCACACGCCAGCGATCTTTTTGTCATACATGGGGCGAGTCAGGCGGCGCGGCGAAGTGACTCGCGGAGTGGCGGGGGCACCCGTCGCTTTACCGCAGCGCGAGCAGAACGCGGCGTCATCAGCCATCTGGAGACCACAACCAGTGCAATACATATGCAATTCCCCGTTCAAAATATACTACGCAAAACGGGGCGCGAAAGTTCAACGCAGGTAGAACAGGCTGAGCCGGGGCAACTTGTGGCGTTCGAGAAGACGGCGCTCCAGATATTGCTTTTCCAGCATGGCGAGCTGCGCGGCGCTCATCTTGCCGCGATACGGACGAAGCTCGTTTTCGAGCGCGCGGCGCGCTTCGAGTAACTCATCTTCAGCCTGGGAGGCACGCGCCACGGCCAGCATTTTCTCTTCGAGGACGGTGAGGTGCTGTTCGAGACCCTCGAGATTGCCGGCGTGATTTTCGATTTCGGCGGAGAGGCGATCGAGTGCGGCTGCGATCTCATCGTAAGCTGAACCGGCTTTACGGAGCGCCACGGCGTTCGTTTCGAGATAAGTGCAGAGGTCGATGGTCGCGTAGGGGCTGGATGACGGCCGGTTCGGGGCCGGTGCCGCGGCTTGCTGGGCTTCGGTCATCACCGCCTGCGCGCAGAATGCCAGCGAGTTGACCTTTTGCGTTTTTGTTTTGCGGCCGCGCCACTTCTCGAACGCTACGTCGATGCCGCGCAGCACGGCTTCAAGTGGCACGCCTGCGTTCTTCCAAGTTTCGATGAGCGCCCAATCGAGCGGCGAGAGCAGAAACAGGCTGGTTCCGCGGACGCGTTGGAAATGCTCTTCGATTTCCGTGAAGTAGTTGAAGTAGTTGAAAGCGCCGGGCTGGTCGGTCACGCGCGGTGCTTCCGCTCCCAAATCAGGCGCAGACCCTCGAGCGTGAGGTGCTCGTCCACATGTTGGACACGTTTCGAGCCACCGGCGATGATGCTCGCCTGGCCGCCGGTCGCGATGACTTTGGTGGCGGGGCCAAGCTCCGCGATTAGCCGCTCCAGAATGCCATCGATCATCCCGAGCGAGCCGTAGTAGAAGCCGGATTGCAGACACGCCACGGTATTCGTGCCGATGAGCTTTTCCGGCTCGCGAAACGCAACCATGGGCAAGCGCGCCGTCTTACTGAATAACGCGGCGATGGAAATGCCGATGCCGGCGGTGATCACGCCGCCAAGATATTCGCCTTTGGCCGAGACGACGTCGAAGTTGACGGCCGTTCCGAGATCGACGATGACGCAAGGGCCGCCGTACTTTTGGAACGCCGCGACGCCATTGACTACGCGATCGGCGCCCACTTCCGAGGGCCGATCGACGCACATGGGCATGCCGGCGTCGGCAGGATTGACGAAAAACGCTTGGCTTCCGAAGTAGCGCGGCGACATGGCGGCGAGTGACGGATCCAGCGGCGGCACCACGCTAGAAATCACGACACCGTCCACACGCGTGATGTCGAGACCGGAGAGAGAAAACAGGTTGCGCAGCAGGATGCCCCACTCGTCGGCGGTCTGATCGTGCACGGTGCGCAGACGCCACTGTGCGGCGAGAGCGGGGCCGTCGAAGGCGCCGATGGTCAGGTTGGTGTTGCCAACATCGAGAGCGAGCAGCATTATGTGGCGGGCCTCACGCCGCCGGCGAGCACCAGGTCCTCGGTGCCGTCGTCTTTACGAAGAATAAGAAATCCGGAGGAGTTGAGACCAGCTGTGACGCCTTCGACGACTGCGGCGCCTTGTTCCACTTTCACGCGCTTGTTGCGCGCGTAGCTCGAGCGCAGCGAAAACATGCTGAGGATTTTCTGCTTGCCATCTGCGCCGGAAAGGATGGTTTGTTGGCGTTCAATGGCATGTAGTAACGCCACCAGGAGCTGTTCACGCGAGAGCGGCCGCACAGCAGCGATGCGAAGGGAAGTGGCTTCCGCGGCGATGTCCGCCGGAAACGCGGAGTGATTGACGTTGATGCCGATTCCGGCGATGGCGGCGGAATCAAGAAGCTGCACCAGAATCCCGGCGACTTTGCGATCGTCGATCATCAGATCGTTAGGCCATCGGAGATCGCATTGCAGGCTGGTGGCGTCGGCGATGGCGTCTGCGGCCGCGAGTCCCAGTGCCAGAGTCAATACCGGAAGCGAATCGGGAGCCAGATCGGGGCGCAAGACGACGGAGACATACAAACCCGCGTTCGGCTCCGAATGCCAGCGGCGGCCATGTCGCCCTTGCCCGGCGGTCTGCTCATCGGCAACGATTACCGTTCCCGGCGCGCACCCGGCCTCGGCCAGGCGGGCGGCTTCGAGCATAGTGGAATCGATCGTCGGGAAATAGAAAACGGGCTGCGGCCAGTTTTGACGAACGAGTTCGACATCGAACGGCATCAGTCGAGCTCCAGGCGAAAGCTGATGTCCACGGCAGGGGCGGAATGGGTGATGGCGCCCGAGGAGACATAATCGGCGCCGGTTTCGGCGTAGGCGCGGACGTTATCGAGCGTGATGCCGCCGGAAAGCTCGACCTTGGCGCGGCCCGCGATCCAGCGGATCTGCTGGGCGGCCTCCTGCGGCGTGAGGTTATCGAGAAGCAGGTGGGTGGCGCCGGCGGCGATGGCTTCTTCGAGCTCGGCGCGAGTGCGCGCTTCGATCTCGACAGGAAGGCCTGCGGCGGAAGCGTTCGCGAAAGCCTGCCGGACGCCACCCGCCGCGGCGATGTGATTGTTCTTGATCAGGATGGCGTCGTAGAGGCCCATGCGGTGATTCATCACGCCGCCGGCTGCGGCCGCCATCTTTTCCAGCCGGCGCAAACCCGGCGTTGTTTTGCGCGTGTCGAGCACCCGGCAGTTCGTGCCGGCAACGGCATCGGCGTAGCGCCGCGCCAGCGTCGCGATACCGCCCAGATGTTGCAAAAAATTCAACGCGAGCCGCTCACATTCAAGCAGTGTGCGGGCACGCCCTCGGACGGTAGCAAGCGTTTGTCCATCCTTCGCGCAGGCGCCGCTCGACCGCTCGATGGCGAGCGATTCCACACCTCCGCGAGCCTGATAAATCAACGGCAGTAGCTCGGTCCCCGCTACGATCTGCTCTTCGCGCGCCAGAAATCGTCCCTTGGCCATGCGGTCCTCGGGCACGCACGAATGCGAGGTGACGTCGCCCGGACCGATGTCTTCTTCGAGCGCTCGCTCGACCGAATCGACGATGTCGGGGTGCGAGAAATCGATCATGACGAGAATCCGTTGAGCGCCTTACGCACTTTGGCGAGTTGCGTTTCGTAGTCTACGAGCTTCGTCTTGATCGATTCGATCACATGCGCTGGCGCACGGCTAAGAAACGTTTCGTCACCCAGTTGGCGCGTGGAATTGGCGATGTTCTTTTCGAGCTGATCGCGCTCTTTTTCGAGGCGCTTGCGCTGCTCGGCGAGATTGGCGGCAGGCACCTTGAGTTCGAGATCGAAATTAGGCCGGGAAATTACGTGGGAAGTGTGCGGTGCCGGCTCATTGCGTAATTCGAGATTCACGTTTGCCAGCTTCTGAATCACCGCGTGATGTTCTTTGGCAACGTCAAGCGCCGCATGCTGGGAATACAGTACCCCATCCAAGAGCACCTTCGGGTCGAGCTTCATTTCGGCCCGGTGTGTGCGCGCCATCGCGATGATTTCCTGCAGCACCTGCATTGCGGTTTCAACGGTTGGAGCGGCCCAGTGCTGTGTGTACTCCGGGTAGCGGGCCAGTGCGATGGACTTCGGCCGGTTCGACGCCCGTTCGGCCAGCCTCTGCCAGAGTTCCTCGGTCACAAATGGCATCACGGGATGGAGCAATCGCAGCGCTGCTTCGAATGCCGCCAGCAGGTTGCGCCAGCTCGCCGTTAATCCGGATTCAGGTTCCAGCCGCAGCTTCTTCAACTCCAGGTACCAGTCACAAAACTCGTGCCAGAAGAATTCCCAGAGCTCCTGGGCGACCTCGTGATAGCGGTACTGGCTGATGGCCAGGTTCACTCGCTGTGCGTAGTGTGACAGCCGGCTGAAAATCCACCGGTCTTCAAACGGAATCTCGCCGCCTTCCGCCTCCGGCCGGTACGCCAGCAAATCCTCGGGCACCCACGGCTCCACGCCCGACCGCTCCATATTCATGAAGATTAGCCGCGCGGCGTTCCAGATCTTGTTTGCAAACGAGCGCGTGGATTCCATGCGCTCTTCGGAGAGCACGATGTCCGTGCCCGGCGCGGCACCCATGAGCAGCGCCAGGCGCACGGCGTCCGTGCCATATTTCTCCGTGACCACCAACGGGTCGATCGTGTTGCCCTTGGTTTTCGACATCTTCTGGCGTTCGGCGTCGCGCACCAGGCCGTGAATGTAGACCTGGCGGAACGGCACTTCGCCCATGAATTCCATACCCGCCATGATCATGCGCGCGACCCAGAAGAACAGAATGTCGAAGCCGGTGATCAACAGCGATGTCGGATAAAACTTGCGCAGATCTTCGGTATCGTCGGGCCAACCGAGGGTTGAGAACGGCCAGAGCTGCGAGCTGAACCAGGTATCGAGCACATCCGATTCCTGCACCAGCCGCGCGCTTCCGCATCGCGCGCAGCGCGTCGGCTCCTCGCGCGCGACATTTATTTCCGCGCAATCCTGGCAATGCCAGGCGGGGATGCGGTGTCCCCACCACAACTGCCGCGAGATGCACCAGTCGCGGATGTTGTACATCCACTCGTAGTAGACCTTGGTCCAGTTCTCCGGGATGAAAACGACCTTCCCGGATTCCACCACTTCGATCGCCTTCTCGGCCAGTGGCTTGGTTTTCACGAACCACTGCGTGGAAATGAGCGGCTCCACGATGTCTTTCGTGCGCTCGCAGCGGCCCACGCTCAGCGTGTAATCCTCGATTTTCTCGATGAGCCCAAGCTGTTCGAGATCCGCCACCACCTGCTTGCGCGCCTCGAAGCGATCGACTCCCGCATAACGGCCAGCCGCCGCGGTCATGCGCGCATTTTCGTCGATCACTTTGATCTTTGGCAGATCGTGCCGCTTCCCGGCCTCAAAATCGTTAGGATCGTGGGCCGGGGTCACCTTCACCACGCCCGTGCCGAACTGCGGATCGGCCAGTTCATCGAGGATGATCGGGATTTCCCGGTTCATCAGCGGCAGCATCACGGTTTTGCCGTGCAATTCGAAGTAGCGGGCGTCGCGCGGATTGATGGCGACGGCCGTGTCACCTAGCATGGTTTCCGGCCGCGTGGTGGCGACGACGAGATAGCGATCGGTGCCCACCACGGGATACCGAATGTGCCACAGGTGCCCCTGCGTCTCCTCGTGCTTGACTTCGAGATCGGAGAGCACCGTCTGACACTGCGGGCACCAATTCACCATGTACTCGCCGCGGTAAATCAGGCCCTTTTCCCAAAGCCGGACGAACACCTCGCGGACGGCGCGGGAAAGCCCGGGGTCCATAGTGAAGCGCTCGCGGCCCCAATCGCAGCTCACGCCCATGCGGATCATCTGCCGGATGATGGTGCCGCCGTACTGTTCCTTCCATTTCCAGACGCGCTCGATGAATTTTTCCCGTTCGATGGCGTTCCGGTTCGTGCCCTCGCTCGCGAGCTGCCGCACCACCATCATTTCGGTCGAGATTCCGGCGTGATCGGTTCCCGGAAGCCAGAGCGTGTTGTCGCCGCGCATGCGATGCCAGCGAACGGTGCAGTCGATCTCACTATGCTCCAGCATGTGGCCGATGTGCAGGGAACCGGTGACATTGGGCGGCGGAATCACCAGCGAGAACACAGGTGCGGTGCTCTTCACGTCGGCGTGAAAGACGCCGGCGTCGATCCACCACTGCGCCCAGTGCGGTTCAAACCGCTGCGGCTCATAAACCTTCTCGAGTTGCATGGGGAAATTTCAATATAACAGAGGTGTCTTATCGGCCCGAATGCGCGGCGTCCGCCGACTGGGGCAGTCCCATGCGCCGCACAAGTTCGGCGAAGCGGGGCTCGCGCCGCAGGGAATCGAGGCGCGGCTCGACACCTACCCATACCAGCACGACGTCGCGCTGGTCATAAGCTTTGTGCAACTCGTCGAGCGCGGCTGAGGTGTCCCCAACGCCCGCGTAGGCCAAGGCCATCCAGAACCCGGAAATATGCCGGCGGGTCGTGAGATCCTCCAGCTTGTGCAGAAGCTCACGCGCTTCGGGCATCCGGCCGGCACCGGCGAGAGCGTGAATGAGCGATGCGTGCGTTGCGGGGTGCGCACCGGAAAGATCCCTGGCGCGTTCGAGCGCGGTCATCGCCTGGTCGTAGCGGCCCTGCTGCTCGTAAATGCACCCCAGAATCGATTGCGCCGGTGCGAACTGCGGTTCGAGATCGAGGGTGCGCAGCACTTCCTCGAGCGCCCGCTCGTAGTCGCGCCCCATGTAGAGGTTGTAGGCCACTTCCACGCGGATGGCCAACGAAAACGGATCCAGTTCAACAGCCAGTTGGCTCGCGCGAAAGGACTGCTCGGCGCGGCCTACGGCCGCCAAAAAGGCCGCATACATGCGATGCCCGCTGGCAAGCCTGGGGTTCAACTCCAGCGCCTTGGCGTACTCGCGTTCCGCGCCCGCCCAGTCCCAGTCGTAGTTCTTCAGGACCCCGGCAAGGGAAGCGTGGCCCTCGGCCAGCGCGTCGTCAATGGCGATGGCGCGCATGGCCGCCTCTTTCGCTTTGGGCATCACTTCGGCGGCGGGCACCAGTCCCATAAAGCCGAGCAGACCGAAGGAATCCGCGAGTCCCGAGTGCGCCAGAGCGTAATTCTGGTCTCGCTGGATAGCGCGTTCGAAATGCTCGATTGCTTTTCTGAGTCCTTCTTCCGTCAGCCTGTTTAAGTGATAGCGTCCTTTCAGATAGTCCTGGTAGGCTTCCGTGCTCTGGGTATAGCGCTTCGCCAACAGGCTGCGATCCGCTCCGCTCAACTGCACGCGGAGCTTTTCCGAGATTTCACGCGACATTTCCTCTTCGACGGACAAAATGTCAGCCAGCTTGCGGTTGTACTGCTCACCCCAAAGCCGCCAGCCATTCCGCACATCCACCAGCTCAGCGCCAATGAGTAGCGCATCGCCCCGCTGCTGCAAGCGGCCCAGCAACACGGCGTCCACGTTCAGTTTTCGCCCTACGGCTCGTGGATCGTTCGTCTTGTCTTTGTAGCGGAATACTGTGCTGCGCGCCATCACGCGTACGCTGGAAAGGCGTGAAACGTGATTGATGATGCTCTCGGTGATGCCGTCCGCCAGGTACTCGGTTTCGGGGTCGGCGTCCGTGTTGACGAATGGCAATACCGCCAGGGATTCCACAGCGCGGGGACGCTGGATTTCCGGGGTGGATGTCGCAGCGGCGCTGTTGACTGGCGCGATGAAACGGTATCCGCGCCGCGCTAGAGTTTCAATGAACCTCGGATTTGCCGGAGCATCGCCAAGCGCATGGCGCAGCCGCTTCACTGCGGCATTCAAGCTCTGTTCGAAATTGACGAACGTGTCTGCCGGCCATAATTCCTTGCGCAAATCTTCGCGGGCAATCAATTCGCCGGGCTTTTCGAGCAGTTTGATCAGCACCTGCACCGGTTGGCCTTCCAAACGGATCCGGCGGCCCTGTTTGCGTAACTCACCTGTGCGCAAATCAAATTCG
>Ga0335071_10001059_pt1 | contig 29664 bp, 22 predicted proteins | sample Lox_Sample_15_FD_206724 | JGI IMG/M metagenome (GOLD analysis project Ga0335071, IMG submission 206724) | Soil microbial communities from Loxahatchee National Wildlife Refuge, Florida, United States - Lox_Sample_1.5 | ecosystem: Environmental > Terrestrial > Soil > Wetlands | place: USA...
CCGGCGGGTGTGTCAATCCGATCGAGCTTAGACATCTTGATCCTCGAGGTTGGATGGTGGGTGGAACTACCAATCCTACCTCCTGACCACCCGCCGCCCCATAGGATCTACAGGCGCGGCTATCGCAGCTTGCCGCGCGCTGCGACCGGCAGGACGCCCAAAATCTCCTCGCCGCGGACCATCACCACCTCGTCCATCATGTTGACGACGACGCAGACGTGGTTCGGCACGATGCGCACGACGTCGCCGACTTTTGGGCGCGTGTTGCTGCGGGTGAGGTCGAGAAAACCGTGCTCCTCGGCAAAGCGCGCGATTTTTGCTTCGGGGTGCTCCAGGATCAGGCCGTGGCCGTCAAGCCCGCCGGTATCCGACGTCAGCGTTTTTGAACCGGCATCCAAAATGCCGCGTTCCGGCGCGGCGCGGCTCACGACTGTCGAATAGATCGTCAGCGCGCAATCGTCGAGCGTGGCGACCCCGGCAGCGACCTGCATGCGGTCGTTGTAGATATAGGTGCCCGGCCGATGCTCGGTTGCGCCCTTCAGCTTGCCAAGATTGACCAGATTGGGCGAGCCGCCGGTCGACACCATCGCGACATCGAGACCGTGTTCGCGCACGCCGGCCAGCGCCTCGTCATAGAATTTTTGCGCTTCCGTCCAGCCGGTCTCGGTCGGGTAGAGCATGAAGCCGGCAAACCGCAGGCCCTTTGACGCGGCGATCTGGCGCGCCAATGCAATCGCCTCGGCCGGTGTCTCGACGCCGGCACGCTTCCGTCCCGTATCGCATTCGACCACGACCGACAGCGTGCGGCCCGAGCTTGCTGCGGCCTGCGGCAGGCCCTCGATCACGGTGGCATTGTCGGCGGCGACCGTCATCTCGGCCTTGGTCTGCAACGCGCCGAGCCGCGCCATCTTCTCCTCGCCGATCAGATTGTAGCTGATCAGGATGTTGTCGATGCCGGCCGCCGCCATCACCTCGGCTTCGCCGATCTTCTGGCAGGTGATGCCTTGCGCGCCGGCCTTGACCTGCAACTGCGCCAGCACCGGACTCTTGTGCGTCTTGATATGAGGGCGATTGGCGACACCAGCCGCATCGCACCTCGCCTGCACCCGTGCGATGTTGCGTTCGACCCGGTCCATGTCGATCACGGCGCAGGGCGTGCCGTATTCCCTGGCGATTTTCGCGGCAAGCGGTGTGGTCATCGGTCAGGCCCTCTCAATCTCTTCACGGAGCACTTCGAGCTCGAGCCAGCGGTCTTCCGCGGCGGTCAGTTCCTGCTGCGCAACCGCGATCGCCTGCGATGCCGCATCGAATGCCCGGCGATCCCGGCGGTAGAGATCGGGATCGTCGAGCAGGCGCTGCTGCCGGGCAATCTCGGTCTGCAGGCCGGCGATCGTCTTCGGCAGCGTCTCCAGCGCATGTTTTTCGTTGAAGGAGAGCCTGCGTTTTGCTGCGGCGGCGGGCGCCTGGACCTTCGGTTCCACCTTCGGCTCAACCGCAACGGCCTTCGCCGCCTCGCGCTTCAGGTCGGCGCCGCGCTGCGCCAGCATGTCGCTGTAGCCGCCGGCATATTCGATCCAGCGGCCATTGCCGTCGGGTGCGATCACCGAGGTCACGACACGGTCGAGAAAATCGCGGTCATGGCTGATCAGGATGACAGTGCCTTCATAGTCGCCGAGCATCTCCTCGAGCACGTCGAGCGTTTCGAGATCGAGGTCGTTGGTCGGCTCGTCCAGCACCAAGAGGTTGGAGGGTTTTGCCAGCGCGCGCGCCAGCATCAGTCGGCCGCGCTCGCCGCCGGAAAGCACTTCGAGCGGCGTGCGCATCTGCTCCTGGGCGAACAGAAAATCCTTCATGTAGCTGACGACGTGCTTTGGCCTGCCGCCGACCATGACATGGTCGCCGCGCCCGCCGGTCAGCGCTTCCGCAAGCGTCGATTTCGGGTCGAGGCTTTCGCGATGCTGATCGAGCGTCGCCATCTCCAGATTGACGCCGAGCCGGACCGTGCCGCTGTCGGGCTCGCCGCCGCCGGTCAAGAGGTTGACCAGCGTGGTCTTGCCGGCGCCGTTGGGTCCGATGATGCCGACGCGGTCGCCGCGCTGGATGCGGATCGAGAAGTTCTCGACGATGGTCCGATCGCCAAAAGCCTTCGAGATGTTTTTGGCTTCGATGACGAGCCGGCCGGATTTGTCGGCTTCCGCCGCGGTGAGGTTCGCTGCGCCCGCGCTGCTGCGATAATCGCGTCGCTCGGCGCGCAGCGCATGGAGGCCCGCGAGTCGCTTCACGTTGCGCTTGCGGCGTCCGGAGACGCCGTAGCGCAGCCAGTGCTCCTCATTGACGATTTTGCGGTCGAGCTTGTGCTGCTCGCGCTCTTCCTCGGCCAGCACATCGTCGCGCCAGGATTCGAAGGCGGCAAAACCGCGATCGATCTGGCGGATTGTTCCGCGGTCGAGCCAGGCCGTCGCGCGCGACAGGTTGACCAGAAAACGCCGGTCATGGCTGATCAGCACCAGCGCGCTGCGGCGGCCGTCGAGCTCGTTCTCCAGCCATTCGATGGTCGGCAGGTCGAGATGGTTGGTCGGCTCGTCCAGCAGCAGGATGTCGGGCGAGGGCGCCAGCACCCGCGCCAGCGCCGCACGCCGGGCCTCGCCGCCGGAGAGATGGGCAGGATCTTCATCGCCGGCAAGGCCGAGCTGTTCCACGAGATAGCGCGCCTGGTAATGGTCGTCGCCGGGACCGAGGCCGGCCTCGACATAGGCGAGCGTGGTCGCGTGGCCGGAAAAATCCGGTTCCTGCGGCAGATAGCGGATCGTCGCACCGGGCTGGACAAAGCGGGTGCCGGAATCGGATTCGACGAGACCGGCCGCGATCTTCAGCAGCGTCGATTTGCCAGAACCGTTGCGGCCGATCAGGCAGACGCGCTCGGCCGGCGAGACCGAAAGCTCCACGCCCGACAGCAGCGGCGTGCCGCCAAAGGTCAGGCGGATGTCCTTCAACTGGATCAGCGGTGGCGCCATGCCGTCAGCCTTGCCCCGATGCGCTGGCATCTGCCTGCGCGCGCCTGACGCGGCGGATGGTCTGGTCCAGCGTCGAGAGAAACGTCGAGCGGTCGCGCGGCGAAAACGATTTTGGGCCGCCGGTGATTTCGCCGGACGCGCGCAGGTCGGTCATCAGGTTACGGACCGCCAAGGTCATGCCGATCGAATCCTCCGTGAACGGTTTTCCGTTCGGTGCGATCACCGCGGCGCCCGCTTTCACGCAGCGGCTCGCCAGCGGAATGTCCGCCGTGACGACGATGTCGATGGGACCAGCGCGCGCCGCAATCCAGTCGTCCGCGGCGTCCATGCCCGGGCCAGCCGCCACGCACTGGATCAACGGGTCCTGTGGAACGCGGATGAAATTGCCCGCGACCACGGCAACGGACAGGCCGTGCCGGATCGCGACGCGATAGATTTCGTCCTTGACCGGGCAGGCATCGGCGTCGACGTAGATGCGGGTGGTATTTTGGCTGGCGGTCATAGGGTGCGGGCGATGTATCTTAAGGGGCGTCCTACTCCATTGGACGGCGAATTGCTAAGGGAAAACACGGCTTGCCACTGATGTTCCCGGGCGTACCATCGATCGGCAAGAGACCGCGCAGAGACGGGGACGCAACGGGATGGCAAGCCGCATCGAAACCTACCGTGTTTCGGCCTACAACACCGCAAAACAGTCCGAAAACAAGATGCATGACGACACGGTGGCGCGCCGCTTCGGCTTTTCCGGCGGGCTTGTCCCCGGCGTCGACGTGATGGCCTATATGATGCATCTGCCGGTCCGCAGATGGGGCCGCGCGTTCCTGGAGTGCGGGCTGATCGAGGCACGCTTCCTCAAGCCGGTCTATGACGGCGAGACGGCTGATATCGCCGCCGCCGAGAGTGACGGCGTGATCGCCATCGAGGTCGAAAGCCGCGGCGAACTCTGCGCCAGCGGTACCGCGTCCTTGCCTGCCTCCGCACCATCGGTCTCGATCGCTGACTACAGGGAGGTCGCCGCGGTGGCCGAACGCCAGCCGGTCAGTGAAAACTCCTATGAAATCGGAAAATGGCTCGGCACTGCGCCGCGCATTTGGGCCGGCGACGACGCGAAGGCGTATCTCGCCGATATCCGCGAGACCGATCCGATCTATGTCAATGAGGGCCTCGGTCATCCCGGGCTGTTGCAGCGGGTGATGAACAAGGTGCTGGTCGACAACGCGATCCTCGGCCCCTGGATCCATGTCGGCAGCCGCATGCAGCTGCTCGCGGCCGCGCGCATCGGCGACACGATCACGGCGCGCGCAAAGGTCACGGGAAACTACGAGAAGAAGGGCCATCGCTTCGTCGAGCTCGATGCGCTGGTGGTCGGCAATGGCACCGCGCCGCTCGCGCATTGCCATCATGTCGCGATCTACCAGCCGCGCGCGCAGGCGGCGGCGTAAGGGCGCTTTGTCGCCACGCACCGCTCGTCATACCCCGCGCAGGCGGGGTATCCAGACGCCGCGGCTTCTCAGGGAACCACCGCTGCCTCTGGAATACTGGATCGCCCGGTCAAGCCGGGCGATGACAGTTTTTGTTGGGCGGGCGGCGTAGCCTACGCCGCGTTCGCCTTCGCCTCCTGGATGGCGCGCCAGACGCGTTCCGGGGTCAGCGGCATGTTGATCTGCTTGATGCCATGCTCGGAGAGCGCATCGAGCACCGCATTGACGATCGTGCACAGGCTGCCGGCGCAACCGGCCTCGCCGCAGCCCTTGGTGCCCAGCGGATTGGATTTTGCCGGCACCGGGTGATCGCCGACCGTCACCGACGGGATGTCCTCCGCGCGCGGCATGGCGTAGTCCATGAACGAGCCGGTGATCGGCTGGCCGCTCTCGTCATAGCTGATGCATTCCATCAGCGCCTGGCCGATGCCTTGCGCGACGCCGCCATGCAGCTGGCCGGCGACGATCATCGGGTTGATGACGGTGCCAAAGTCGTTGACGCCGGTGTAGCCGACCACGCGCACCACGCCTGTCTCCGGATCGACCTCGACCTCGGCGACATGGCAGCCGTTCGGAAAGGTCGACGGCGTGTCCTTGGTGTTGTGGTCGACGTCGAGCGTATCAGGCACGCCCTCGGGCATCTTGCCCTCGCGCATTCGTTTTGCCAGCTCCATGATGTCGATGCTGCGATCGGTGCCGGCGATGGTGAAACGGCCATTGCCGAACTCGATATCGGCTTCCGACGCCTCCAGCAGATGCGCGGCCGCCTGCTTGCCTTTCTCGACCACCAGCGCCGCCGATTCGACGATCGCCGCCCCCGTCGCGGTGATCGAGCGCGAGCCGCCGGTGCCGTTACCGAACCGCACGAGGTCGCTGTCGTTCTGCTCCAGCGTGATGTTTTCGAAGGGCACGCCGAGCTGCGCCGCCAGCACCTGCGCGAACGGCGTGGCATGGCCCTGGCCGTAATCCAGCGTGCCGGTGGTGAGCTTCACCGAGCCGTCCGGCTCGAAGGTGATCTTGCCGAGCTCGCCCGACGGCGGCGCCGTGACTTCGAGATAGGAGCCGACCGCGATGCCGCGCAGCTTGCCCTGCTTGCGGCTCTCCTTCCTTCGCCTGGCAAAATTCTCGTAGTCCGAGACTTCCAGCGCCTTGCTGAACACGGCCTGGAAGTCGCCGCTGTCGTAAGTGACGCCGGAAGCCGCCGGAAATGGCATCTGCGCGGGCTTGATAAAGTTCTTCTTGCGCAGAGTGAGGCGGTTGATGCCCATCTCGTCGGCGGCGCGGTCGATCAGCCGCTCCATGTAGTAATTGGCCTCGGGCCGTCCGGCGCCGCGATAGGCGCCCATCAGCGTGGTGTTGGTCAGCACCGTCTTGATGTCGACGCCGAGCAGCGGCGTGCGATAGACGCTGGCGAGGTTCTTGCCGGTGTTGAGGGACAGCGGCCCCGGCGCCACGCCGGTGATGTAGGCGCCGAGATTGCCGTAGCCGGAAATGCGCACGGCCAGAAATTTGCCCTCGGCGTCGAGCGCGAGCTCGGCATGGATCAGCTGGCCGCGGCCGTGGCTGTCGGTCAAGAAGCTGGTCGAGCGCTCGTCGGTCCACTTTACCGGCCGCCCAAGCGTCTTGGCCGCATGCAGGATGCAGACATATTCGGGGTAGTTGACGTTCTTCATGCCGAAGGAGCCGCCGACATTGGCGGTCAGCACCCGCACCTTCTCCGGCGGCACATTGAGGATCCGCGCCAGCGTGGCCTTGTTGCCGGAGACGCCCTGGGTCGGCACCTGGATGGTAAAACGCTCGGTCTTCTTGTCGAACGAGGCGAGCGCCACGCGCGGCTCCATGGAGACCACGGCGACGCGGGTGTTGACGATGTCGAGCCGCGTCACATGGGCGGCGCCGGCGAAGGCGGCGTCGAGTTTTGCGGTATCGCCATAGTGGTAGTCGAGCGCCACGTTACCCGGGATGTGGTCGTAGAGCTGCGGCGCGCCCGGCTTGGCAGCCTCGGCAGCATCTGTGACGGCGGGCAGGGGATCGATGTCGACGACGACCGCCTCGGCGGCATCGCGCGCCTGGGCCGCGGTCTCCGCCACCACGAAGGCCACGGGATCGCCGACATAGCGCACCTTGTCGCTCATCAACGCGGAGCGGTTGGTCTGCTTTAGCGGCGTGCCGTCGCGGTTCTTCAGCGGCAGGCCGCAGACGAACGGCGCATAGTTGCCGCTCGCCAGGTCCGTCCCGGTAAAGACCCCGAGCACCCCCGGCATGGTCCTGGCGGCCGCCGTGTCGATCCCGCGGATGATGCCGTGGGCATGGCTGGAGCGGACGATCCAGGCATAGGCCTGGCCGGGCAAATTGAAGTCGTCGGTGTAGCGGCCCTTGCCGCGGACCAGCGTGTCGTCTTCCTTGCGGCGCACCGGCTGTCCGACACCGTATTTTTGCAGTGCGATAGCATTTTCCAGGGCGGCCGGAGACGTGTGATCTTGCATCGAAAAGTACCTGAAATGGCGGATTTTGCGCTCATTGTGCAGAGCGATAACCAATTAACGCACCGCTTGGGCCGGGACAACGCCTATGTGGGCATGAGTCAGTTGCACAGGCCCTTGGCACTGCTAATGTTTCGGCAAAGTGAAATTGGATGCCGCCGATTTGAAGTTCCGGCCCCGGGGGCCGCGGGCTTCGAAGACCGGCGCTACCGGCTGGGACGCGGCCAGCGGAAAGACAGTTTGAATGAAACATGACACGCAGCTTCGCGAGGTCGCTCTGCCGCGCGAGGATCTGCAGGGGCCTGCCCGGGCCGGCGGCGACGAGCCGGGAGTTCACCATGCGCTCCCGCTCGCAACGGCCGTCTACGCCGCGCTGGATCTCGGCACCAACAACTGCCGGCTCCTGATTGCCTGTCCGTTCCAGGACAGTTTTCGCGTGGTCGATTCGTTTTCGCGCATCATCCGGCTCGGCGAGGGGATTTCGACCACCGGCTGCATCAGCGAGGCGGCGACCGAACGCGCCATTGCCGCCTTGAGCGTTTGCCGCGACAAGATCGCCTCGAAGAAGGCGCGGCGGCTGCGGCTGATTGCGACGGAGGCCTGCCGGGCCGCCTCGAACGCGCAGGGGTTTCGCGACCGGGTCGCGAGCGAGACCGGAATTGCGCTCGAGGTGATCGACCGCGAGACCGAGGCCGCGCTTGCCGTGATCGGCTGTTCGCCGCTGGTCGACCCCAGGGGCCGCGGCGCCATCCTGTTCGATATCGGCGGCGGCTCGACCGAACTGATCCGGATCGAGCGGGATCCGGAGGCCGGGGGCGAAAAGCCGCGCACGAAAGCATGGATGTCGATCCCGCTTGGCGTCGTCACGCTGGCCGAGCATTTTGGCGGCAGGGATGTGACGCGGCAGTCCTATGCGCAGATGGTTGAGGCGGTCGCGCAGCATGTCGTGCCCTTTGCGTCAGAGCATGGCGGCGATCTCGCCGGCATGCACCTGCTCGGCACCTCCGGCACGGTGACGACGCTTGCCGGCGTGCATCTCAACCTGGCGCGCTATGATCGCCGCCGTATCGACGGCATCTGGATCAACGACGCCGACATCACCGCGACCATCGATCGCCTGCTTTGCATGAGCTATCGCCAGCGCGCCGAGAACAATTGCATCAGCGTGGAGCGTGCCGACCTGGTGCTGGCGGGCTGCGCCATCCTCGATGCGATCCGCCAGGCGTTTCCGCTGCCGCGCCTGCGCGTCGCCGACCGCGGCCTGCGCGAAGGCATGCTGATCGAGATGATGCGCGAGGACGGCGTCCTGCCGGCATAGCGACCATCACGTCATTCCAAGCGACGCGCTACAAGTATGATGGAGTGAGATTCATCGGAGCCGCATCGGAGGTGCGCTCCCTCCCCCCTTGTGGGGGAGGGCCGGGGAGGGGGGTACCACACGGCGAGCTGAATCCTGGGACCCCCACCCCCGACCCCTCCCCGCAAGGGGGAGGGGAGAACAGCGTGCTTGCGGCTGCACTCGGAATGACGATAGAGACCGACATGGCAAAGGACAAAACCGGCCGGCTGCACGTGACGGTCAGGACCGGCGGCAAGCGAAAACTGTCGTCAAAATTGTGGCTGGAGCGCCAGCTCAACGATCCCTATGTCGCGCAGGCCAAGCGCGAGGGGTTTCGCTCGCGCGCGGCTTACAAGCTGATCGAGATCGACGACAAATATCATCTGCTCAAACCCGGCATGACGGTCGTCGACCTCGGCGCCGCGCCCGGCGGCTGGAGCCAGATCGCGGCCAAACGCGTCGGCGCGGACAATGGCAAGGGCAGGGTGGTCGCGATCGACCTGCTGGAAATGCCCGAGATTGCCGGTGTCACCTTTGCGCAGCTCGATTTCATGGACCAGGACGCGCCGGAAAAATTGATGGCGATGCTGGACGGCCGAGCCGACGTCGTGATGTCCGACATGGCGGCCAACACGACCGGCCATCGCAAGACCGACCAGCTCCGGATCGTCGGCCTCGTCGAAGCCGCGGCGTGGTTCGCCGGCGGAGTGTTGAAGCCCGGCGGGTCCTTTCTGGCCAAAACGTTCCAGAGCGGCGCCGATGCCGAACTGCTGGCGCAGCTCAAGCGCGATTTTGCCACCGTGCGGCACGTCAAGCCCTCGGCGAGCCGGCAGGATTCATCCGAGCGCTATGTGCTCGCGACGGGCTTTCGCGGCGGGGCGCGGTGATCGTCATTCCGGAGCGTCGCGAAACGACGGATTCAGAGATCGTCGCTCAGTCCGTAAACGGACATGGCTCCTTCTTGATCATCTCGTAGTGATGCACGCGGCAGAACACACTCTGATCGATGGCTCCACGTGGACACCCTTCTGATCGGCAAGGTACGCCGGGTCTCTCTTCGCCGAGTTCCTCGAAGAACTCGCGATCGAGCGCCTTCTTTGTTTCCTCCCAAGGAGGAGGATCCGGTGCTCCAGGGTACGGAAGCCACCCGTCAAAACGCCAATAGTAAACGAAGGATTCAAGCAGCAATTCGTCTGTTGGCGGGTCTTCGAACTGACGAGCACACTCGGTCGTGGCCTCGATCGTTTCTGTATCCAAACCCGACTGAGCAAAGCCCTGCTCGATTGCGACGGCCTCGGGTTCATCATCCAAGAGAAGCCGGCATGGGGTATCGAGGGTTGGCGCCTCCGAACCGGCGAAATACAGCTAGCCTCGCTCAAGTTGTCCCGCAGCGGCTACGCGAAGTGCGAGCCGCATCGTACTCGGTTGAGGTGCAATCATCATTCGGACCAAACAGGCAGGTCAAAGGACCTACATATCCGGCGGGGCGAGGGGCGTAAAGCGTCTGTTGCGGTGAAGGCCTGGATCGTGTCGCGGCAGGCTTGTGGCAACATCATGTGACATTCTGCGGCTTTTGCATTGCGGCGCTGCGGGATAGAAGCTGATCCGCAAAGGCTTCCATCGCGCTAGGTCATGAATCTTTCCGCCCCTTTCATCCGGCGTCCGGTCGCCACCACGCTGCTGTCGCTTGGGCTGGTCGTGGCCGGTGCGATCGCCTTCTTCAAATTGCCGGTCTCGCCGCTGCCCGATGTCGACATTCCCACGATCTCGGTGCAGGCGACCCTGCCAGGCGCCAGCCCGGCGGACGTGGCCGCCACGGTCGCGAGCCCGCTCGAACGTCACCTTGGGCAGATCGCCGACGTCACCGAAATGACCTCGGCAAGTTCCCTCGGTTCCGCGCGCGTCACGCTGCAGTTCGGTATCGATCGCGACATCAACGGCGCCGCGCGCGATGTGCAGGCGGCGATCAATGCCGCGCGCGCCGACCTGCCGACCAGCCTGCGGGCCAATCCGACCTACCGCAAGTTCAATCCGGCCTCGGCGCCGATCCTGATCTACACCCTGACATCGGATACCCTGACGCCTGCCGACCTCTACGATGCCGCGTCCACCGTGCTCGCGCCAAAACTGTCGCAGGTCGAGGGGGTCGGCGAGGTCGCCGTCAGCGGCGGATCGCTGCCCGCCGTACGCGTCGAACTGATCCCTTCGGCGCTTTACAAATATGGCATCGGCCTCGAGGATGTCCGCGCTGCGCTCGGCAGCGCCAATGCACACAGCCCGAAGGGCGGCATCGACGTCGCGAGCCAGCGCTACCAGATCTATTCCAACGATCAGGCCAAAAGGGCTGACGATTACAAGTCGCTGGTCCTGGCCTACCGCAACGGCGCGGCGATCCGCCTCAGCGACGTCGGCGATGTCGTCGATTCCGTGGAAAACGTCCGCACGCTGGGCCTGTCCAACGGCAAGCCCGCGATCGTGATGATCGTGTACCGGCAGCCGGGTGCCAACATCATCCAGATGGTCGACCGCGTGAAAACGCTGATGCCGCAGCTCCGGGCTTCGGTCTCGCCTGCCATGGACATCAATCTCGTGGTCGATCGCTCGAAGACGATAAGGGCGTCGCTGCGCGATGTCGAAATCACCCTGGTGATCGCCGTCGCCCTGGTGATTCTCGTGGTGTTCGCGTTCCTGCGCAACGCGCGCGCGACGCTGGTGCCGGTCGTGGCGGTGTCGGTGTCGCTGGTTGCGACATTCGCCGTCATGTATCTCTTGGGATACAGCCTCGACATCTTCTCCCTGATGGCGCTGACGGTCGCGACCGGATTCGTGGTGGACGACGCCATCGTCGTGCTGGAAAACATCACCCGCCACATCGATGCCGGAAAGTCGCGGCTGGACGCCACGCTGCTCGGCGCCCGCGAGGTCGGCTTCACCGTGCTGTCGATGAGCGTATCGCTGGTCGCGGTGTTCGTCCCGATCCTGCTGATGGGTGGCCTGGTCGGTCGCCTGTTCCGGGAATTCGCCATGACGATCACAATCGCGATCGTGATTTCGCTGGTGGTCTCGCTGACCACGACGCCGATGATGTGTGCGGTGCTACTCCGTGGCGACCGCGGCGAGCCGCACGGCTGGATCTACCGCCTCAACGAGCGTGTCTTCGAGCTGATGCTGAACGGCTATCGCAAGACGCTTGCCGTCGCGCTGCGTCACCCGCTCTCGGTGATGCTGATTCTCTTCGCGACTCTGGGTCTGAATTTCCATCTCTACGGCGTCGTTCCGAAGGGCTTTGTCCCGCTGCAGGACACCGGGCTGTTGATCGGCTCGATCCAGGCCGATCAGCACATCTCGTTTCAACTGATGCAGCAGAAGCTCAGGCAGTTCATCGCCATCGTCAAGAGCGATCCTGACGTCGACACCATCGTCGGCTTCACCGGCGGCAGCGGTCCGGGTCCGGGCGGCGCGATCAACACCGGCACCGTGTTCGCCTCGCTGAAACCGCTTGGCGAACGCAAAATTTCGGCCGAGCAGGTGATCGGCCGGCTGCGCGGGGAACTCGCGGCCGTCGCGGGCGCCACGCTGTTCCTGCAGTCGGTTGGCGACCTCGGCGCCGGAGGGCGCTCGGGCAATGCAGCCTATCAGTATACGCTGCAGGGCGCGACGTTCGAGGAACTGAATGAATGGACTCCAAAGCTCGTCGCCGCGCTGCAGGGCTCGAAGCTGTTTGCCGATGTCAGCAGCGATCAGCAGAACAGGGCCCTGCAATCCAGTCTGATCATCGATCGCGATACCGCTTCACGGCTCGGCATTACGCTGAGCCAGATCGACAACACGCTCTACGATGCATTCGGGCAGCGACAGGTCTCGACGATCTATGTCGCCCGCAACCAGTATCACGTGATCATGGAGGTCGCGCCCGCCTACTCGCAGGATCCGGAAACATTGAAGCAGGTCTATGTCAGCACGTCAGGTGGACCCGCGAGCGGTTCACAGGCGACCAATGCGGTGGCCGGTACGGTCGCGTCGTCCTCGCAGAAGACCTCGGTCGGTTCGGTGGCGGCAAATGCGGTGCGAAATCTCGCCACCAACTCGATCGGCGCCACCGGCAAAGGAAGCTCGTCGACCGGAACGGCCGTCAGCACCAACCCGGAAACGATGATTCCCCTGTCGAGCGTCGCCCGGTTCGCACAGAGCGAGACGCCGCTCGTCGTCAACCATCAGGATCTGTTCGTCGCCAACACCGTCTCCTTCAATCTGCCGCCCGGCGTTTCCCTGAGTACCGCAACGGCGGCGATCGAGACGACCATGAGCCAGATCGGCATGCCGCCCGACATTCACGGCGGATTTGCCGGGGCCGCCAAAATCTTTCAGCAATCGCTGGCGAGCGAACCGTTTCTCATTCTCGCGGCGTTCGCAACCATCTACATCTCGCTCGGCATGCTCTACGAGAGCTACATTCATCCGCTCACGATCCTCTCGACCCTGCCGTCGGCCGGCGTCGGCGCGGTGCTGGCGCTGATGCTGTTTCATTCGGAGTTCGACATCATCGCCATGATCGGCGTGGTGCTCCTGATCGGGATTGTGAAGAAGAACGCGATCATGATGATCGATTTCGCGCTCGACGCCGAGCGTCAGCGCGGCCTGTCGTCGGCCGACGCCATCTTCGAGGCCTGCATGATGCGCTTCCGGCCGATCATGATGACCACCATGGCCGCGCTGTTTGGCGCGGTACCGCTGATGGTCGGCCTCGGGGAGGGCAGTGAGTTCCGCCAGCCGCTGGGCATTGCGATCTTCGGCGGCCTGATCCTGAGCCAGATCCTGACGCTCTATACGACCCCGGTGGTTTATCTGTATCTGGATCGCGCCAGGCACTGGAGGCAAAGGCGAAGGGCCGCGCGCGGCATTCTCTGAGCTCTTGATCGTCGATCCCATTTTGGCCGAACAGAAGATGGCGAGCGGCCGCTTCGGTATCATGAGCAGCAGTCGATCCCAATGGGGGCAACTATTCCGGATTACCACTTGCTGCTTTTGCCCGGCAGGGTGCTCAAGAGCAGACCCCATGTGGGTCGATGCATCAATAAAACTTGTCTGGCTTCCTTGATCTAGGTCAACCGTACCACCTGGTGCGTGATCATTTTGCCCGGGCCCTGGGGGCTGCTTTCCTAGGAGATCGCCCATGTTGAAAACATTAGTGATCGGAACAACGGCACTCTTGCTTATTGCTTCCTCGGCTGCCAACGCGCAGTCCACGCAAACTCCTGCTCCCGCATCTCCGGAACGGCTAAATGCAACTGACCGGAATACGCTCACGGATATGCGGGTTGATCTGGTCAAGGCTGCGTTGCAGCTGACACCGGAGCAGGAGAAATATTGGCCGGGTGTAGAGAGCGCCATTCGCGCCGGCGCGGAGGACCGGAGGGCCCGTATTGCAAAAATCCAGGAGACGGTGGGGCGACGGGCCGACGAAGGCCGCGTCGAAGCCTTGCGCAACCGTGACCCGATCGCCTTTTTGCAACGACGCTCGCAAGCGTTGGCGCAACGATCAGCGGATTTGGACAAGCTCGCCGAGGCGTGGCAGCCACTCTACAATACGCTTAGCCAAGAGCAGAGGCAGCGCATGGCGGCCCTTTCAATCTTTGTACTCCGCGAGATGAGCGATGTGGCCGAGCGGCGCCGTGCACAGGCAGAGGACAACGAGGACTGAAGCACATACTTTCGTGCCTGGCATGCGCAGCATGCGTAGGGTGGGTTAGCGCTGCCTTCGCCCGAAGAGGCGAAGGCGGCGCGTAACCCACCGTTCTCGCGCATCACGGATAAAGAAACGGTGGGTTACGCGACCGCCGTCATCTGCCTGTTTTCGCGGACGCATCCAGCGCGGCGGTCGCTAACCCACCCTCTCTGCGATCTCTCACAGCAGGAACGGCACGAGCATCTTGGTCCGCGTCATGTACGCTCGATATTGCTGGGGAAACTGCTCGGACATCAGCGCTTCCTCGCGCCGCGCACTGTAGATGAAATAGGCCCCGAGCAGAAGGACGGGCGCGAGCCACACAAGGCTCGTCGCGATGGTCGAACCGAACATGGCGAGGATGATTCCGCTGTAGATCGGATGTCGGATGAACGCATATGGCCCGCCCGTAATCAACTCGGGATTCTCCTTCCGCGACATCGGGGTCCCCCAATTGCGCCCGAGATAGGCGCGGGCGACGATCGCAAGTCCGATGCCGAGGCCAACCAGCACCGTGCCGGCGATGCTCCGGACGATGCCGCCGGACATATGCGCCAGTGGGGTCCCAAAGGCGTTGCGAACTGCCGGCATCCGGAAGGCGATGAGCACCGGCACGATGATGGCGCCGCGCAAGACGACCTGCATCCACCAGGATTTCGTCTTGATCGTGCGCTTGGCGCGGATCGCGGCGATCGCCCAATAGACGATGAACAGGAGCCACAGCGCCGCGATGATCCAGCGGAAGATCGACATGGTTGGAAAGTCCCGAGCAACAAGGCTTGTTCCGGGTGATTTTGGCCGGCGTGAGGCACGTCGATCTGGTTGCCAGCCGGGGCGTGCCGGCAAGGCCTGGGGTGGGTGAGCGAGCGTCTTCGCTCGAACATAGAGAGCGGTGCCCAACGCATTATTGGAACCGCTCGATGACGACAAAGGCGGTGGGGGTCACGACCGCCGTCGCGGGCCCGACTCTGCGGGCGTTGCCGAGCGCCGCGGCCGCTCGCCCAGCTGCGGGCTTTGGAGCATGCTCGGAAAAAGTGTGCAGCGGTTTTGCTCAGCCGACGAACAAGGCGCGTTGCGTGGAGATCATGCTCCGTTTCGATCCAAATCGCAGAAAATTAAGCATAGACGTCCTGCGGGCCGCGCGGGTCATGCCAAACGCGTGACAAGTCGAAGATCCCCGGGCAAAAAAGCATGCGGGCAATGGGTGGCGATTTCGAAACAGCGCATCGACAAGGGCGAGCGATGGTCAGCCGTCAAAGATTCACCTTGGAACTGTCTCATATTTCCCATGTGCAAGGCGGTGGGGCCGCACGGAATCGGGGGAGTTTCAAGATGCGCGGAATGTTGCCGCCGAGCGAAGCGCGGATGCGGATGTGCGTGATGCAGGTCGGCAAGCGCGGGCGGTGGACATACCGGGACTGGATCAGATGGCGCTTCTTGTGGAAATTCTTTCCGTGGTACGCGCGCGAAATGCGCTATCGCGGAGATTTTTGCATCGGCGCAACCTGCATGCACTGGTTCTGGGAGGATTCAGACAAGAAGGAGCGGGGCTATTGTTCGGCAGCCGTCTCGCGCGTGCAGCACATGCTGTGGGCGAAGGAACTGGAGGAGCGTGACCACAAGGCTCCGGTCTAGCGACGTCGTCGCCGGACGGATCGCTGCGGCGGGTTACGCGACCGTGATCGCGTGGGCGTTTCGGCGGAGACATCGAGCGCGGCGGTCACCAAGCCATCCCGCGATTTCAGGAGCTCGGGTGCCGCGGCTGAGGTTGTCCAACCAGGCTCGTCATGGCGAAGAGGTTGGCGCGTCCATGCGCGGCTGGGTCCAGATCGCGATCGGGTGCTCGAGGCCGCGGATCGCTTGTGGGGCTTGTGCCTTCAGCGGCCGAAAAGCCGCATCGGCACTGCCGAGTTCCGCCTTGGCGCGCGTCACGAGATCGTCGCTTGCGACCAGTGCGCAACCGAGCGTGCGGGTCAGGGCTTCGAGCCGACTTGCGGCGTTCACGGTCGAGCCGATCACCGCAAATTCGAGACAGGTGAGCCCGATGTCGCCGAGCACGACCGGCCCGTAATGCAAGCCAAAACTGACGCGGAGCGGAGCTTCGCCGGCCGCCTGGCGCTCGCCATTCCAGCGCTCCGCCGCCGCCATCATGGCCTGCGCACAGCGCAGCGCATTGCCGGCATCGGTGGTCCCCGTGAACGGCGTACCGAAGGTCGCCATCAGGCCGTCGCCGAGATATTTGTCGAGCGTGCCGCCGTGGCGAAACACTTCCTGCTCCATCAACGCGTGGAATGCGCGCAAGGTGCGCACGACCTCCTCCGGCGTGCGCGTGTCGGCGAAGGCGGTGAAGCCGACGATGTCGACGAACAGCACGGCGACCTTTTGTGAGCGCACCTGCTTCAGCGGTTCGTCGTTCCTGGACAGTTCCTCCACCACGTTGGGCGAGAAGTAGCGCGCGAGATTGCCGCGCTCGCGTTCCACCGCGGCATGGCGGATCACGAGATCATTGGCGCGGCGCACCGCGACGGCGAGGGTCACGGCGACGATCATGAAGACGACGATTTCCTGGAGACGCGCACCGAAGGTGATCGAGTTCGGCGAGATCAAGTCGAACAGCCTGTGATTGTGGCCCGTCGCCGCCAGAATGCGGGCTGTCAGGTCGGGGGCGCGATCGGGTTGCCACCACACCCAGACGACGCCGACGGTCCAGAGCACGGACGTCCACGTTCCCATGGCGATGACGGTGCGCCAGGAATAGGCCAGGGTCGCGCTCGCGAGCAGCACGAAGAAATAGATGAAATTGCCGAAGTGAAGCTGCATCGCGACCGGCCAGGGCTCGGTGCTGAATGGATTCGGGACGACGGCGATGAACGTCAGCAGCGCGAGATCGCAGAACAGCAGCGCCAGCTCCGGCCGCGACACGCCAAGCCGCCCGACCTTGACCTGACCCCAGCCGATCAGTGCGAACAGCCCGAGCAGCGCCACGTAATAGAGCTGCTCCTTCCATGACGGATTGATGATCAACAGCAGGCAGGCGATCACGGCCAGCGCGACATAGCGCGCCCGTACCGCAAGTCGCAGGCCGTCCCGCTTGGCCGCGGTGAGCGCGGCCTGTGCGACCTGAACGGTCTCGGCTTCGGTGTCGCGCCGGCTGCGCGCGCCCGGCAATGCGGCGGGCAGGTCGAGGCGCTCGACGAGCATGGTCACGGGCGGGTCTCCTGAGGTGGACGGTTGGCACTGCGGCGGACGTTCGGCAGCCGGCAAATCATCAGACCAATCGTACACGGGTTCAAGCTCATCATGCCGGCGGTTCGGATCGCCGTTGTATCGATTTGGGCAGGTGCCCGGATTGCACCTGCCAGCAGACGATCGGCAAAACGAGCGATTTGTCACGATGACCACGAGCGGCCATCACAACAGGCGAGGCACGGTCCGCCGGGGCACGGGTTGGCTCCAGTGGAAAACGATGCGTGCATGAGGCGAGCCACCGACGGACAATCGGGCGTCGACGAACTCGCTGCCTGTACTGGCGCCTTGCGATGGGCGATTGCCTGCAGATCCGTTTGCGCGGTCGTGCCGGGCGGTCGGGTTGCACCAGGCCGCGATTTGCCTCGCTTTCCGCCTCGCCGCTTGGAAACAACCTCCGCGTCCCGGCAATCCGACTCTACCAAGGCACTTGGATACCGTTTTGCCAGTGCTTCGCCAAAGACGAACTCGCCGTGGGCGTACGCTCTGCCTGCGATACAAACGGTGCCTTTGGTTGGCCGCAAAGCCCTCTCAGTCTACCGCATCGTTGGCGCATGAATGGCGCCGCGCCAGTCCGTCTCGTTCGCGCTTGCGGATGCGACGGGTCCGCGGCGGCAAGCCGTCCAGGAAGAATGCCCGCAGTACCGAATTCGATGAAATCCGGTGCCACGGGTGACAACCTTCCAAGCAACGACTTAGCCAAAATTCTTGATCGTGTTTCTGGCGAGGGATCTTGCGAAACGAGACGTTTAGCAAGAGCAGACCAGTTGGGGAGTTTGCAGACATGTACGTTCGACATTTGATCGCGATCTGCCTTGGGCTCTGCGCCCTGGCGGACGATGCTGCGTCACAGACGGCTCCGCGTCAGCCGGCGCCGCATCAAGCGGCAGCGCCAAACCTCGCCATGAAGAACAACCCCGATGAGATCTGGACGATTCCCGATCGCGATCGCGTCAACGAAGGCACGGTGACGGTGATCACGGCGCCGGCGGGTGGCGCCACGTCGGTCTTCGGATCGGACATGGCGCGGGTGCTCGACGACGATGCGAGCATTCGCGTGCTTCCCGTCCTCGGCAAGGGACCGGTCCGCAATGTCGTCGACGTCCTCTATCTCAAGAGCATCGACATGGGGATCGTCACGACTGACGTGCCCGAGTTCTACAAGTTGCAGTACAAGCTTCCCGATATTACCTCGAAGCTGAGGTACATCGCCAAGCTCTACCATAACGAGGTCCATGTCATCGCGCGCACCTCGATCCAGTCGATATTCGATCTGGAGGGAAAGAAAATCGTGGCGCCGACCGACGTCGGATACCACGCCGCCAAGGTGATCTTCTCGCGCCTGAACATCAATCCCGCGTCGATCGACAATCAGACCGACGACGCCCGTTCGATCCAGAAGATCATCGACGGCGAGGCCGACGCCTACATCACCAGCACCGGAAAAGTGTTTCCGTTGGCCCGAAACCTGATCAAGAATGAGAACCGCGCCTTGCATCTGGTGCCGATTCCCTATGATCGCAGACTGCAGGACCTGTATTTGCCGACGACGTTCTCGAGCGAGGAATATCCCAACCTGCTTGCGCCGGGGCAGACGATCAACACGCTGGCGGCAAGCCAGTTGCTGGTGACCTACGATTGGCCGGAAAATTCGGAGCGCTACAAGCGAGTGGCCAGATTCGTGGATGCGTTCTTTTCGAAGATCGATGAGTTCCAGAAGCCACCAAGGCACCCGAAATGGAGCGAAGCGAGCATCGTGGCGACGATCCCCGGCTGGCAACGCTTCAAGGCATCGGAGGATTGGCTCGCTGCCCACGATCTGGTGCCACCCGCGGCCCGATCGGCCGATGCCGACAGGACGCAGTTTCAGAGGTTCCTGAGCGATCGGCGGATTCAGGATGGATCGGACCCCGCCAAGCGCGAGGCACTGTTTCGCCAGTTCCTTGAATGGCAAAGGCGCAATCCTTGACCCGGCCTCGGCAATCCCACCCTGGAACTTGAGCGCTGTGCCGCCGAACGGGCGAAGGCGCGGACTGCTTTAGTTCGCCGTCCGCGCGATCGGGGGAACGGCGTGCGAATTCCGCCAGGTGGCGGAATCAGCGGCCAGGGTGGCATGCGGAATGCTCGGAATGTTCAAGGCCAGCGCCTTCGCGCTGACGGATTGCGGGCCGGATCTGGGGGCGGCTCGCTAGGTCTGGCCGAGCTGAACCTTTCGGTCCACCAGGATCCACGTGGCCTGCGCGGCCGCCAGAATCTTTCCGTCCGCGCCGAGCAGGGCGCTGCCTGCGAACAGTTTACGGCCGTCCCGGCCGGTCGGCCAGGCGACGATGACGCAGCGCTCGCCCGGACGGGGCCGCTTCTCGATGTGGGCGCTCATGCGTCCGAGCAGCATCGTCTCGCTGCCGCGCATGCCGAGGTGCTGCGCCCCGGCACCGGCAAAGCCGCTCGGGCAATCCAGTGCGGCCCAGAGGAATTCAGGCGCCACGGCACCGTCTTCGCCTGCCAGATTGGCGTGCGGCACCCAGGGCGCCGCGAGCGTTCCGCTCCTGCAATCCGGGCGCGGCGGCAGGCGGGACGGGAGGATGCGCAGACCATCGCCATGCGCACGCGCCGAGCCGCACACAAAGCACATCGGCAGCGGATGGCGGCTTTCGTCAAACGGCCAGCGTGAAACCGCCTCGTCCGCTTCGGAGATATCGACGCTGGGAATGTCGGGTGTATCGAAACGGACGCTGCGCCCCCGCGCGAGTATCGTCTCAGCCTTCCACAGCTCCACGCCATTGTCGCCGGCCACGATGTCGAGCCGCTCACCGAGCGGCGGCGGCGCCAGCAAGGTCACCTCCGCGTCGGCGTCGATATGCGCGGCGAGCAGCCCGCAGACATAGCCGCCATTCCCCGAGTTGGGCGGACCGCAAAAACGTTTCTCGATCACAAGGGATGTCATGGATGCCTCCTTGGGTCGTTTCACCTGACCTGCAGCACGATGCGCCCCTGCGCGGTCCGGTTCGCTATGGCGCTCATCGCTTCAGCAGCGTGCGCGAGCGGGAGCACCCGGTCAATGTGCGGGCGCAGTCGGCCTTCGCCGACCCATGCCATGATCGTCTCGGCCGCGCGCGTGGCATCGTGCGGAAAGCGTTCCTTCCAGGCGCCGACGAAGACGCCGACGACCGAATAATTTTTCAGCAGCGGCAGATTCATGGCAAGCGACGGTACCTCGCCGCTGGTGAATCCGATCGGCATCAGCCGTCCATTCCAGCGCATCAGCCGCGCGAGCGTGGCGAACAGCGGCCCGCCGATATTGTCGAGGCAGACGTCGACACCTTCGCCGCTCGTGAGGGCTTTGACACGCTCACGCACATCCTCGCGCGAATGATCGATGACGTCATCGGCGCCATGCTCGCTGACGACGGCCGCCTTGGCAGCGCTGCCCACGGCGGCGATGACGCGCGCGCCGAGCAGGCGGGCGATCTGAACGCAGGCGAGGCCGATCCCGCCGGCGGCGCCGGTCACCAAAGCCGTTTCACCGGCCTGCAGCCGTGCCCGCTCGACCAGGGCATACCAGGCCGTCAGATAGGCCTGCAGCAGGATCGACCCGGCCGTGAAATCGACATTGGCTGGAAGCAGCACCGTGCTGGTATCCTTGGCGACCATGCGTTCCGCAAAACCACCGAACCAGCCTTCGCAACAGACCCGGTCGCCGGGACGGAAGCGGGTGACCTGATCGCCGCAGGCCACCACGATGCCGGCGGCATCCGTCCCCGGGACGTAGGGAAGAGCCGGCCGCATCTGGTAGCCGCCGCAGCTCATCAGGTAGTCCATGTAGCTGACCGACGCGGCGTGGACATCGATCAGCACCTCGTCCGCCGCCGGATGCGGCTCGGCTATGTCGGCGAGGTTCAGGGCCTTGAGACCCTCAAAAGCATTGCAAAGAATTGCGCGCATTCATCCTCCGCTCTTCGTCAAGGCCTCGACGCATCCGGTCACGGGTCCTCGGCTGCCACAATGGCGCCGCGCCGCGGCTTGGACGGCCCCCGGGGCGTCTTCTGCCTCGGTCCGTCGCGGGAATCCGCGACGGCCATCTCGCGTGCGTGGTAGCATCGCCGCGTCCCCTGGGCGTCCTCCGGACGCCATGATCGGATCGCATCACGATGGCGTCGTTCAGCGTACGGACGTTTGGTTTTCCGGAGATCCGTCGGGGCGACGAGCGGTGCGAGCTCGCGCTGCGCAAGGGTCTGGCGCTCCTGATCTACCTCGCCGAGGCAAAGGGGCCGGTCGGGCGGGATGTGGTCGCAACCCTGTTGTGGCCGGACAGCTCTGCCGATGTCGCGCGCGCCCGGCTGCGGCGCCTGTTGCATCGCCTGCAGGTCACGCTCGGCGACATCATCACGTCAGACCGTCTTGCGCTGCGCTGGTCGCCCGCGGTCGATCTGCAGCTGGATTCGCACGCCTTCGAAGAGGCCTGCGATCGCGGCGCGTTCGCGCGCGCCTGCCTCATCTATCAGCGAGACTTTCTCGAGGGGTTTTCGCCCGGGGACTGCCCGGAGTTCGACGAGTGGGCGTTCTTTCGCAAGGAGGCGCTGCGCGGCCGCGCGATCCACGCGCTCGAGCGGGTGGTGGCCGAGACCAATGCAGCCGGCGACTACATGGCCGCGGCCGCGCATGCCCGCCGTCTCGTTGCGCTCGACCCGTTCAGCGAGGTGTATGGCCGGCACCTGATCCGCAACCTCCTGCTGGCCGGCGATCGCGCCGCGGCCGAGCGCTACTTCAAAACCCTGACGCAGCGTCTTCGCGACGAGCTTGGCGTCGCGCCCGAAGCCGAGACCTGCGCGCTGCTGAACGCCGGCGAAGCTGCGCCGGCCCTGGAGGTGCCGCCGACGCGCTACGCCAGCGGCGGCGGCGTGCATCTCGCTTTCCAGACCTGCGGCGCCGGCCGCATCGATATTCTGCTGCTGCCCGGCTTCGTCTCCCATGTCGAGCGGGTCTGGGAGCAGCCGCGCTGCCGCGCCTTCCTGGCCGCGCTCGCCGCCATGGGCCGTCTGATCATGTTCGATCGCCGCGGCGTCGGGTTGTCCGACCGCGTCGGGCTCACCCCCGGCGTGGAGGCAACCGCGCAGGATATCGCCACCGTGCTCGATGCGGCTTGCAGCCGCCGCGCCGTGCTGTTCGGCGCCTCCGAGGGCGGACCGGCCTGCATAAAATTCGCGGCCGATCATCCAGTACGGGTCGCCGGCCTGATCCTGTTCGCGTCGCTGGCGAAGGGAAGCGCTGATGTCGACTATCCGCACGCGCTGCAGGCATCCCAGTATGAGCTGTGGCTGCAGCAGCTCGTCGCGGTCTGGGGCGGGCCCGCCGGCATCGAGACGTTCGCGCCGAGCCTCGCCGGCGATGCAAAGGCGAAAGCCTGGTGGGCCGGCGTGCTCCGCGCTGCGGCGAGCCCGGGCGCCATGAAAGGCCTGCTCGGGGCACTGCGCGATGTCGACGTCCGGCATCTGCTCGGCCGCGTGTCCGCGCCGACCCTGGTGCTGCACCGTCGCGGCGACCGCGCCGTGCGCGTCGGCGCCGGCCGCCATCTCGCCGGCCACATCGCCAAAGCGCGCTTCGTCGAGCTCGACGGTGCCGATCACTGGTTCTTCGCCGGCGACCAGGAGCCGCTGCTCGCCAGCATCAGGCCGTTCGTCGCCGATCTGGCGCCGTGATAACGAGGCGGAGGCGCCGGCGCATGAATGGTGACCGGACGACGATAGCTTTCGACCTGTCGTGGCGCACACGCAAGACTAGCCGTTCTGCGTACCGTCCGCGTAGCCGCCGCCGATCTCTGCGCCGGGCGCCAGCAATCCCTTGCCCGGAACATGATTGATCTCCAGCCTTGTGCCGTCCGGATCCTCGAACAGCACCGAGTAATAGCCGCTGGCAAAACTGTCCTCGCGCGGTGGGTGAACGATATGCGCGCCGATCCTGAGAAGGAAGTCATACGCCTCGTCGACATCGGCACGTTCCCGGGCACGAAAGCAGTGGTGATGCAATCCGACGGAACCCTGGCGGAATCGCTGGCCGGCATACGCCTCCGTGGGCGCATGAATGCCAAATCCCGTACGGCCGCCGACACAATAGAAGGTGTTTTCCGTGTCGGCCACGATCGTGAGGCCCATGAACGGCAACAATTGTCCATAGAACGCACGTGCGGCCGCGAAATTGCCAGCCGTAATGAAGGTATGGGCAACACCATTGATTTGCATGCTCGCTCCTCCGCAATCGTCAATTCTAGCAGCAATCGGCTGCGTGCAGGCGGCGACGGTCAGTTGATACAGATGAAGCTTGCCGAGAGTCCTGTTCGGGCGCAGACTGTTTTGCCTGATAGGTAAGACTCCGGGCCGTTGGCGTCGATCGCGGTCGAGAAGATCAATCGATCGTGGACTAGCTCGCTCTCGGATCCGGTAGCGGTAACATGGAACGGGAGGAGCCGCTATGCGAGTGACCTTGAATGGGCAGACGACAGATCTCGACGTGGAGCCTGACAAGCCACTGCTCTGGGTTTTGCGAGACGATCTCGGTCTGGTCGGCACCAAATACGGCTGCGGCCAGGCTCTTTGCGGGGCCTGCACGGTTCTCATCGATGGACAACCGGCGCGCGCCTGCCAGACCTCGATCGCTGATGCGGCAGACCGAAGCATCGTTACCATCGAGGGCGTTTCCGGAAAGGTGGCGGACGTCGTTCAAGCGACCTGGACCAAGCTCGACGTTCCGCAGTGCGGTTACTGTCAGTCGGGCCAGGTGGTCGCTGCGATCGCCCTGCTGACAGAGAACCACAAGCCGACCGACACCGACATCGACGATGCGCTCAGCGGCAATCTCTGTCGCTGCAATACGTATCATCGGATTCGCGCCGCCGTTCACCAAGCCGCCAAGCTGCTGGAGGCCTGACATGCACGACTCGTCCATTGTTTCGCGCGCGCACGACCTCAGTCCCTCTCGTCGTTCCTTCCTCATCGGGGCGACAGCGCTTGGTTCGAGCCTTCTCGTCGGCTTTTCGGCCAAATCCGACGGCGCACCGGATGCCGCAAAGCCAGGCGCGAACCCGTTCGTCGGCTATGTCCAGATCGCGCCAGATGACACGGTGACGATCTATTCGTCGCAGATGGACATGGGCCAAGGCATTTATCACGGCACCGCCACGCTGGTTCAGGAAGAACTCGACGCGGACTGGTCGAAGGTGACCGTCGTTGGCGGCGCCGGAAATGTCGCGCTGTATGGCAACATTCCGTTCGGAGGGAAGATTCAGATGACCGGCGGATCCAGTGGGACCGCCTCATCATGGGAACGCTATCGCCGGGCGGGCGCGACCGCGCGCGCCATGCTGATCGCGGCTGCCGCGGAAAGCTGGAATGTGCCGGTTGGCGAGATCAAGGCGGAGAACGGCGTTGTCAGCCACAGCTCCGGCAAGTCGGCGACCTACGGTGCACTGGCTGCGACTGCCGCAACGGGTCCGGTTCCGGCGAGCGTCGTGCTCAAGCAGCCGAGCGAATGGAAATATATCGGCAACCCGGCGCTCCCGCGATACGACTCCCGGTCCAAATCCAACGGCACGCAGCGCTACACGATCGACCTGCGTGAACCAGGCATGCTTACGGCGGTCGTGATTCACCCGCCGCTATTCGGTGCGACGCTGAAATCCTTCGACGCATCGAAGGCCAAGGCCATGAAGGGCGTGGTCGATGTCGTCGAAACCCCGCGAGGTGTTGCGGTCGTTGCGACGGGCATGTGGGAGGCGATGAAGGCCAGCAAGGTCGTCAATGTCGAGTGGGACGATGCCAAGGCCGAGAAGCGCGGTTCTGGCGAGATCGCCGCCGAGTATCGCGCAGCCGCCGAGAAGGGAGGCGATGCGGTTGCGGCCGAAGTCGGCAACGTCGATACGGCATTTTCGAGAGCGGCGAAGGTGATCGACGCGCGATATGAGTTTCCGTACCTGGCGCATGCTCCGCTGGAGCCGATCAATGCAGCTGCGAGAATGAATCCTGATGGAACGCTCGAAATTTGGGGTGGGCATCAGATGCCCGACCTCTACCAGGCAGTTGCAGCCAAAGTTGCCGGCATTGCACCCGACAAGGTGATCTTGCGGGTGATGAAGACCGGCGGCGGTTTCGGTCGACGCGCTTCGGTGGATTCCGACATCATCGTGGAAGCGGTCGCGACCGCGAAGGCGCTCGGATGGAAGGCGCCCGTCAAGGTCCAGTGGACCCGCGAGGATGACATGCGCGCCGGTCGCTACCGTCCCGCTTTCATCCACAAAATGAAGGCGGGACTCGACGAGAACGGCAACCTCATCGCTCTTCGCGACACGCTCGTCGGCCAGTCCATCGCCAAGAGCACGGTCATGGAGCCGGCTCTCGTCAAGAACGGCGTGGATGTGCTGTCGGTCGAGGGCATGGCCAACCAGCCTTATGCCATTCCAAATCTGCGTGTGGACCTGACAACGACCACTTCGCCCGTCTCTGTCCTGTGGTGGCGCTCCGTGGGATCCACGCATACGGCCTACGCGCTGGAGACCTTCATCGACGAGATCGCGCATGCAGCCGGCAAGGATCCGATCGAATTTCGCCTTGCCATGCTGACGGATAAGCCGCGGCACGCAGCCGTGCTGCAGCTTGCTGCCGAAAAAGCTGGTTGGAATACGCCGACATCGGCGGGCCGCTTTCGCGGCGTCGCCGTCGCCGAATCGTTCCACTCCTATGTCGCTCAGGTCGCGGAGATTTCAGTCGACAAGAATGGACTGCCGAGGGTCCACCGTGTCGTCTGCGCCGTTGATTGCGGCGTGGCGGTGAACCCGGACCAGGTTCGCGCACAGATGGAGGGAGGCATCGGCTTCGGGCTCGGTGCCATCCTGAAATCGCAGATCACGCTCGACAAAGGGCGGATCGTGCAGGGCAATTTCGACGGCTACGACGTGTTGAGGATCAACGAAATGCCGTCGATCGAGGTTCACATCGTCACGTCGTCCGCTCCGCCAACCGGCGTTGGCGAACCCGGCGTTCCTCCAATCGGGCCAGCAGTGGCGAACGCAATGTTCAAGGCGACGGGCAGGCGCATTCGCATGTTGCCCTTTGCAAATTCGGAAAACAGCTGAGCGTATCGGGCGACGTTGTGCCGCGTAGCAGTCGGCGGGCAGCCTTGACGAGCCGTCCGCCGAGGGGGCCGCGGTGTGGCTCGAGCAACAATCCAACGATGCCCGCTTGTGTCGGACTCGGAAAGTCTCGCGGCGCGCGAAACGTCGCATGGCTCAAGGGGTGATTTGCCCGACGGGTCGCGTCGAAGATGCTCTGTCAAGCTCTCGCCATCAAAATAATTCTGTTTTCCAGAAGGTAGAATCAAGTGTATTGTCGGCCCATCCCGCCTCGGCACGAGGGGCGGACGCGTCGTCACGGACGCGGGGCGGGATGCGGTGGACGCGAGGAGGCCGACTGACGAGCGGCGCGCTTCGCGGACGGTCAAGTCGCGTGGTCCTGGCGCGCCCATGCAGGCGCCAAGTCTTCGCGGAGGCATCCGCCTTGCGAAGGTGACGGTGGCAATCAGCTGGTTCACCGGGGAGATCGCGAAGTAAGCCGTAAACCACTGCGCAGGGAAGGCCGGCGTGTTTCCGCCTGTACCTGTGGTCAACGCGCGCACGCGCAAACATCTTCTTGCGCGTGGGCCGTGGGTGCAGCGGGCACCCGGTCTTCCCTGCGCCCTCGACTGTTTTGAGGGCCTCGCACCAGGCATCACTCGGGCGCAGTCCGTCGCGAGAACGTGGGCGATTGTCTCTCGGCTCTTTGAAATGTTGAACAGAGTCCGTCGCGCGCCGAAAACGGAGGCGATGGGTTACGCGACCGCCATCGCACGCCAGCTCAGCGGACACATCGAGCACGGCAGTCACTGCCCAGCCTGCTGCGCGCAAACCCGCAAAATTACTGCCTTCAGGGGGCGCGCGGCCCGCCTGTCCCGGGTTCGACCGGTGTGTATTATTCGGGATTCGTTAAACAGCCTCGCGGATCAATTCAGCAGGTTCAATCGCAGCCCGTGGGGAGCGATAATCAACGTGTTGTTGAATCGACGAAGAAGCCAGCTGGATCGACGCAAGAGCGCGCAGCTCAACAAGAGCCTCGCGAAGATTCAATATAACGGCTCGTTGCCGCGCGACTGCACGATCACGGAACTGTCCGAGAGCGGCGTGAAGCTCATCATCGAGGATCACGACGTTCCCGCCGAGTTCACCATCATATTGTCGGCGGGGAAAACAGTCCGATGTCGCCTGGGATGGCGGAACAACTATGAGATCGGGGCTGAGTTCATCGATTATGTCGGCCGCCGGCGCCGCCGCCGGCCTCGTCGCCAGCCGTCGGCCAAATGACCTGCGCCTGAGTTTCCTGCCGGAAGATCGCGGAATGCCCGCCTGACGACGGTCATCCCAGCCGCTGATCCCGCGTCTCGTCGGTGGATTCGCTTGCGGCAAGCGTAGCGACCTTCGCGGCCTCCTTCGCCGCGCCCTTGCGGCTGGAGATCGCCAGCGCCTTGCGGCCGGAGATCTCGTGGCCGGCATCGTCCGGCATCTGCCAGAAGAACCAGGACGAGGCCGCGGAGAACAGGGCGACCACGAGGAAGGCCGGTGCGAACACCGTGGCGCTGAGTTCGCTCTGGTGGTGCAGCCACAGCGTGGTTTCGACCGAGAAGGCGCCGACCGCGACACCGGCCGAGATGGCGAGCTGCTGGTTGACGCTGACCAGCGTGGTCGCGCGGCTCATCTGCGCCTGTTCGACCTCGGCATAGGCCACCGTGTTGATGGCGGTGAACTGCAGCGAACGGAAGAAGCCGCCGACCACCAGGATGATCATGATGAGGAGCAGCGGCGTGGTCACGGTGAACAGCGCGCAGGCCGCGAGGAAGACCGCGCTGACCACGGCATTGACCGTCATCATGTTGCGGAAGCCGAAGGCGCGGATGATGCGCGCTGCCAGCGCCTTCATGCCCATCGCGCCGAGCGACGAGCCAAAGGTGACGAGCCCCGACTGGAATGGCGACAGGCCGAAGCCGACCTGCATCAACAGCGGCAGCAGGAACGGCAGCGCGCCGATGCCGAGGCGGAACATGAAGCCGCCGATGATGCTGGCCCGCATCGTCGGCAGCCGCAGCAGCGAGAAGTCGAGCACGGGCGATCCGGCTTTCCGCGCATGCCTCACGTAGAGCGTCATCGAGGCCGCGCCGACCGCGACGAGGGCGGCGACGACCGACCACGGCAGCAGATTGAGGCCGGCGACGGAGAGCCCGAAGGCGATACCGCCAAGGCCGATCCCGGCGAGGATCATGCCGTAGAGATCGAACCGTTCCAGTGTCTCGCCGCGGATCGGATCGATGAACTTCAGCGCCAAGGCGATGCCTACGATCCCGATCGGAATGTTGATCAGAAAGATCCAGTGCCAGGAGAAATAGGTGGTGATGAAGCCGCCGAGCGGCGGCCCGATCACCGGTCCGATCAGCGCTGGCACGGTCACCCAGGCCATCGCGTTGACCAGCGCGCTCTTGTCGATCGAGCGCAAGAGCACGAGCCGCCCGACCGGCGTCATCATCGCCCCGCCCATGCCCTGCAGGATGCGCGCGATCACGAAATCCGTCACCGAGGACGACATCGCGCAGCCGATCGACCCGGCCATGAACACTGCGACCGCGATCGCGAACACCATCCGCGCGCCAAAGCGGTCGGCAGTCCAGCCGCTCGCGGGAATGAACACGGCGAGTGACAGAAGATAGGAGGTGATCGCGAGCTTCAGGGTCAGCGGGCTGGTGCCGATGTCGGCGGCAATGGCGGGAAGCGAGGTCGCGATCACCGTGGAGTCCATGTTTTCCATGAACAGCGCGGTGGCGACGATGAGGGGGATCAGGCGTTGTTTGTTCATCAATCCGTGAAGGCGGGCCGAATGAGGCGGGATAGGGGCCTCTATCACCTCGCTGTCATCATGACCATTGCGGAACCGCGCATAGCACCTAAGTCATGCACTACGGGAAACGCCGGAGCGATCGATGATCTACGTCCTCGCCGCCATATTGCCGCCGCTCGGCCTGCTGCTGAACGGCCAGCCCTTTTCGGCGATCTTCAACGTGCTCCTGATCGTGTTTTGCGCGATTTTCGGGCTGTTTTTTCACATCCTGCTGTTGGTGCCGTCAGGCCATGCAATCATCGCGGTGCACATGAGGCGCGAGGAGCGCAGGCATCGCGAGATGGTCGAGGCGGTGCGCCGCTATGGCCCGCCGCCGGGTTTTCGGTACTAACGGTAAAATCTGTGCATGGCGCTTTGATTCGTCGCAGGCCCGTGCTATCGACCAGCGTCAACCCCACCGATGGGCATCGATT
>Ga0335071_10001060_pt1 | contig 29659 bp, 25 predicted proteins | sample Lox_Sample_15_FD_206724 | JGI IMG/M metagenome (GOLD analysis project Ga0335071, IMG submission 206724) | Soil microbial communities from Loxahatchee National Wildlife Refuge, Florida, United States - Lox_Sample_1.5 | ecosystem: Environmental > Terrestrial > Soil > Wetlands | place: USA...
GGCTGCGACTGATCGGTCGATGAGGAGGCAAGCGCCCGGTGGTCCGCGGTTTGGAGCGGCGGCTGAGGGAACCTACTCCCCTGCGGCGCGGTCCAGGCGCCGCACGTCCGCTGAGCGCGCCCAGCCGCGCGCCCCGGCGTTGTCCTCCACCCGCAGCCAGCCCCCGCTCGCCTCGAGCACCGGCACCACTTCCCCCTCGCGCAGCGCGCCGCGGGGCTCAGCCGTCGGCGAGGCGGCGTCGAAGAGCGGCGCACCGCGGCGGACCACGGAGGCGGTGGGACGGGCGAGGCGCGCCGCCAACGGCGCCGTCGCCGCGAGCAGGCCCAGCGCCAGCAGGGTGAGCGCGGCGGCCCGGCCCCCTCGCACGCCCGGGTCGAGCCGGGCGAGCCCGTGCAGGAGCACCGAGGCGGCCAGGAGCACGGCCGCCAGCAGGTCCAGGTGGAAACGTCGCACGACACGGGCGACGGCGGCCAGCGGCTCCGGCGCGATCTCGGCCGGGTCCAGGTTGAGCGCCTCGCGCAGGCGCTCGATCTCCCGGCGCACGGCGCGGTCGCCCGGCTCGACCTCGCGCGCCCGCAGCAGCGCCCACAGGGCCTCGCCCGAGGCGCCCCGGGCGGCGGCGGCCTGGGCCCAGTTCCAGTAGAGCGAGGCGCTCCCGCCGCCGGCCGCGGCCACCTCTGCGTACGCTGCCACCGCCCCCGGGTAGTCGCCCGCCCGCGCCAGCTCGTTGGCCGCGCGGAAGCGGCCGTCCACCGACCCACCGCTGCCGGCCGTGCCAGGCACGGCGGACAGCAGGGTGAGGGCGAGCAGGAGGCCGCTCACGCCCACCTCCGCACGGTGGCGGCGCCGCGCGCGGCGAGGTCACGGATGGCGTCGCTGTAGTCGCCGAGCTGCGGGGCGTAGCGGACGAACTGCACGTCGTCGAGCAGCACGCGCACCGCCCGCGCCCGCTCGCTGTCGTCGCGCTCGTCGAGCGCGCCGAAGGCCTCGTGCAGGGCCTTCTCCACCAGCGCCGCCGCCTGCTCCTTGCTCAGCCCACCGGCGCCGGCACGCTCCAGGTCACGCAAGGCGGTCCGAGCCCCGCGCGCATGGCCGCCGCCGCGCTCAGGCCGGCCTGCCGCGGCCGGCGCCCGCGCGGCCGCGAGCAGGCCGGCGTGCAGCAGCAGCGCCAGCACCAGCAGCGCGCTCAGCGCGGGGCCGGAGAGGGCGAGCGAGCGGCCGGGCCGGTCCAGCTCGGTGCGCAGCGGCAGCGGCTCTCCAACGCCGGCCCGGCCCGCCGCCGCCGGCAGGCCGACGGCCGCGGTACCGCCCTCGGCCCGCAGCGACAGCGGCGCCGTCTCCACGGTGACGATGCGGCCCCTGGCCGGGTCGAAGTACGAGAACGGCAGCGGCGGGATCTCCACCGTGCCCGCGGTCTGCGGCACCACCACGTACTCCCAGGTGCGCGAGCCGGTGATGCCTTCGGCCGTGGTCCGCAGCTCGCTCCTCGCCTGCGGCGGGTACACCTTCGCGCTCGCCGCCTTCACCTCGGGGCCCTGGTCGATCCACTTCAGGTTGCCGGTCCCGTCCACTCGGAAGCGCAGCGTCGCCGCCTCGCCCACGGGCACGCTGGCGTGGTCGAGGGCGGCGCTGACGCTGAAGCGGCCGACCGCCCCCGAGAAGCCCCGGGCCTCGGGCACCGCGTCGACAGTGATCGAGACCGGGCGGGTCGACCTCTCGACCACACCGCCGACGTCGAAGAGGCTCTGCCGCACCAGGCTGATGCGGAAGCTCGCGGCCGGCAGGGTCAGCAGGCCGGCCCGGGTGGGAAACAGGAGCTTGCGGATGAGCGGGAAGCGCTGATAGCTCTCCCCCCCGGCGCTCGCCGGCTCGCCCTGCGGAGCCGCCTGCGGCCGTTCCAGATCCTCCGCCCAGAAGCCGCCGTACTGCGGGGCATCCTTCATCTGCAGGTCGGTGACCGAGGTCTGGGTGTAGAGGTAATAGGTGAGTACCAGCGGCTCGCCCACGTGCAGCCGTGTGCGCGAGGGCACGGCCTCCATGAACAGCTTCGGCTCGGCCCCGGGCCGGGAGCGGCCCGTCATCTCCTGGAAGGGGTCGCCGAAGGGATCGCCGCCGAAGGGATCGCGGAACGGGTCCGCGCGGCGCCTCTCCGCCGGCCGGATGCTGCCGGCGACCACCTCCAGGGCGATGGCGGGCGCTGTCTGGCCGCCGACGCTCACGGCGCCGATCTCCGCGCGACCCGGGGTCCGCGGCCGCAGCGTGTAGGTGAGTGTCCGCGACTGCGACATCCGCCCGTTCGCGATCGACACCTGGGTCGCCTGCGCCGGCCCGCCGACCACCTCGAGGTTGGTCAGCGCCGGCAGCGGGACCTCGTCAGGAGCGCCGCTGCCCTCGACGGTGATGGTCAGCTCCACCACGTCCTGCACGCCGAGGCGGCGGGTGTCGACCTCGGAGCGCAGGGTGAAGCCGGCCGAGGCGGCAGCGGCGCCGAGCAGCGCGACCAGCAGCGCGAGGCCGGACGGACGGGCGCTCACCAGTCCTTCCCCTGGCGGGTCGCCGCCCGCCGACGCTGGAGCTGCTTCTTCTGCTCCTCCCTCTCGTTCTGCTGGAGAGCGTCGAGCAGCTGCATGGCCCGCTCCCGCGGCATCCCGGCCTGCTCGCGGAACCGCTGGTCGGCGCGCTCCTCCGGCGCCTGCGGCGTCTGCCGCCCGCCGCCGCCCGCCTCGCGCGGCTGCGGGTCCTGCCGCTTCTCCCGGGGCGCGTCCTGCCCCCCCTGCTGGCGGCCCTGGAGCTTCTGCTCCTGTCTCTGGCCCATGTCGCTCTGCGGCTGCTGGCGCTCCTGCCGCTGCTCCTTCTCCTGCCGCTTCTGACCCTGGGCCTGGTTCTGCTGCCGCTCCTGCAGGGCCCGGAGAGCGAGCTCGAGGTTGCGGCGGGTGTCCTCGTCCGAGGGCCGCAGCTCGAGCGCCTGGCGATAGGCATCGGCCGCGCCGCGGTAGTCCTGCTTCTGGAACAGGCTGTTGCCGAGGTTGTAGCGGGCCGCGGCCGCCACCGGCGAGTCCGCGGCCTGGCCGAGCGCGCGGAAGAGCGCAGCCGCCTCGTCGTAGCGTCCGTTCTTGTACAGGCCGTCGGCCACGTTGAAGCGCACGGCCAGGTCGCGGGGTCGGGAGGCGGCGGCGCGTTCGAAAGCCGAGAGGGCCCGGGGGTGGTTGCCGCGGTCGTAGTCCGCGCGACCCTCGGCGGTGGCACGCCGCGGCCGCAGCAGGAGCTCGTCGAGGAGCGACCCGGCGGCGGGCGACGGCGAGGCCGCCGGCGAGGGGAGCTCCTGCCCGCGGGCGAGCGCCGGGAGCAGCAGGACCAGGAGCGCGGCCACGCCGCCGACCGCGCGACCGCGCGGAGCCGCGTCCGGACGCCCGCGGCGACGCAGGTGCGGCAGCGGCAGCAGCAGCCCCGCGGTGAGCGACAGGAGCCCCGCAGCGAGGGGAGCCTGGAACCGCTCCTTGCGGCGGTACGAGAACTCGCGCGTCAGGGCCTTCTGCTCCAACCCCTCGATGGCGCCAGCCAGCCGGGAGAGGCTGGTGTCGGCGGGGGTGATGCGGAAGGCCTGCCCGCCGGTGCCGCGCGCGATCGCCTCCAGGTTCTGCATGTTGAGGCGCGAGACGACGGGGTTTCCGCCCTCGTCGCGCTTGTAGCCAATCACCCGGCCATCGGCGTCGAGCTCCGGCACCGGCTGCCCCGCCTCGGTGCCGACGCCCACCGTGTGCACGATGACGCCAGCCTGGCGCGCTGCGCGCACCGCCGCTTCGACCTCGCCCTCCAGGTCCTCGCCGTCCGAGACCAGGACCATCACCTTGTGGCGACGATCCTTGTCGACGAACGCCGAAAGGCCGGTCGAGAGGCCGCTGCCCAGCGAGGTGCCCGGCGCGGGCACCATCCCCGGCTCGACCGTGTCGAGGAACAGGCCGAGCACGTCGGGGTCGAGGGTGAGCGGGACCAGCGGGTAGGCCTCGCGCTCGAACGCGACCAGCGCGAAGCGGTCGCCGTCCAGCCGGGCGACGAGCTGCATCAGCGCCTGCCGCGCCAGGAACAGCCGGCTGGGCGCGACGTCGGGGGTGGCCATGGAAGCGGAGGTGTCGAGCAGCAGCACCACGTCGACGCCCTCGCGCCCGACCTTCTCGCGCACCATGCCCCACTGCGGCCGGGCCAGGGCGACGATCACTCCCATGGCGCCGGCCAGCAGCAGCGCCAGGCGGAGCCAGCGCCAGCGCTCCCGGCTGCGCCGCACCACCCGGCCCCACAGCGGCCGCGAGACCAGCCGGCCCAGCCGCTCCCGGTCCCGCCGGGCCAGCCAGCCGAAGACGACCGCCCCCAGCGGCAGCAGCAGCAGCGCGAGCAGCCAGCTCGGCGACGCGAAGATCAACTCCGCCTCCTCATCACGGCAGCACCCGCAGCCCGGCCGCCCAGAGCGTCGCCGCGGCCACCAGCAGGGCGGCCGCGGTCTCGAGCACCGGCGGGAACAGATCACGGTAGCGGCGCCAGGCGGCGGCGTGCAGCTCGGCCTTCTCCAGGCGGTCGATGCGGGCGAAGATCTGCCGCAGCGCCTCGGGGTCCGTGGCCCGGTAGAACTCGGCGCCGGTGCGGGCGGCGATGCGCTGGAGCAGGCCCTCGTCGACGTCCACCTCCATCATCACCCGCTCCTCGCCGACCTCGCCGGTGAGCGGGCTCTGGACCTTCACCGGGATCGGCACCCGGCCCCCGCGGCCGACCAGGATCGTGTACACGCGCACCTCCATGGCCTTCGCGATGTCGGCGGCGGTCGCGGGATCGATCTCGCCGGCGTTGTTGGCGCCGTCCGTCACCAGCACGACCACCTTGCTCCTGGCGCGCGAGTGCCGCAGCCGGGTGAGCGCGGTGGCGATGCCGGAGCCGATGGCGGTGCCGTCGGGCAGCGTGCCGAGACGCACGTCTTCCAGCTGCCGCAGCAGCACGCCCTTGTCGGTGGTGGGCGGGGCCTTGGTGAGCGCGCGGGCGGCGAAGATCACCAGGCCGACCCGGTCGCTGAGACGGCGCTCGATGAACTCGGCCACCACGCCCTTGGCCACCTCGATGCGGTTCCGCGGCTGGAAGTCCTCCGCCGCCATCGAGCCGGAGACGTCGAGCGCCACCACGATGTCGACGCCCTGGGTGGTCACGTCCTCGTGCAGCAGGCCGTGCTGCGGCCGGGCCAGGGCGACCGCGCCGGCGACGATGCCGAGCGCGGCCAGCGCTGCCGGCAGCGCTCGCAGCCGCACCCGCAAGCCGCGGCGGACGCCCCGCAACCGTGAGGCGCCCGGGAAGGCGACCGCGCTCGCCCGGGGGTCGCGCGCGCGGAGCCACGCCGCCACCGGCACCAGCAGGCCGGCGCTGGCCAGCCACAGCCAGGCCGGATCCTCGAAGCGGAAGCCCGCCCAGTCCATCAGGCGGCCCTTCCCGCGACCGGCGGCTCCGCCGGCCGCAGCCGCTGCTCGAGGTCCGAGACCATCCCGCGGGCGGACGACAGGTGCCGCTCCGCCTCCGCGGCGAGGCCCTCGCCGCGAGCGAACTTGATCCGGTCCGCGGCCTCGGCCACCTCACGCAGGGGGCTGACCAACGCGTCTCCCGCCGGGTGCCGCCGCAGGAAGGCCAGCGTCTCGGCCGTGGTCATCTCCAGCACCGGCGCGTCGAGGCGGCGCTCGAGGTAGCGCTTGGCCACCTCGGTCAGGCGGATGTAGAAGGCACGGTACTCGCCCCGCTCCAGCAGGCGCGAGGCGGCCAGCGCGTCGAGCGCGCGCCGGGCCTCCTCCTCCGGCGGCGCCGGGGGGACGGCGGCAGCGGGCGTCACGGTCGCTGCCCGGCGTCGCCGGACGAGCCAGGTCGCTCCCGCGGCCGCCACCAGCACCGCCGCGACCAGCGCGACCCAGAAGACCAGCCCGATCGCCACCGGCAGGGGTCCGCGGATGTCCGCCAGCCTCTGCTGCTGAGGGTCCTTCGGCAGGACCGAGACCACCCGCAGCTTCAGCGGCTGGCTGCGCGCCTGCCCCGCGCGGCCGTCGGGCAGGCGGTAGCCCACCGGGATCTCCGGGATCTCGGCCTCCCCCAGCGTGAACACTGCGGCGCGGTAGCGGTGCACCCCGGCGGGCGGCGGCGATCCAGCCTGCTCGGCGCGGAGCTCGAGGGTGTCGTCGACCGCCTCCCTCGGGAAGGTGAAGGCGGTCCCCGGCGGGCCGCTCGCCTTCAGCTCCAGCGTGAACGCCTCGCCCACGCCGACCTCCGGCTTGCTCGCGGCCGCCACCACCGTCACCGGGTCGGGCGAGGCCGCCGGCGCCGACGCCACCGGCGCCGACGCCAGCCACAGAGCGAGGAGCGATGCGCGCGCGACCACCGTCAGCGCCTCCTCTCGCGGGCCTTGAAGAAGGCCGACAGCGGCCGCTCGTACGACTCGCCGGTGTCGAGGGCGAGCGCGTCGACGCGGGTCTTGCGGAAGGTCGCCTGGGCGGCGGCGAAGCCGGGGGCGCGCAGGGCGCGGCGCACCTCCGGCCGGGAGGTGTCCGCCACGAAGCGCTCGCCGGTCTCCGGGTCGTCGAAGGCGACCAGGCCGGCGGCCGGCAGCGAGGACTCCCGCGGGTCGGTGAGGTGCAGCGCGACCACGTCGTGGCGACGGCGGAGGACGCCCAGCGCGGGCTCCCAGCCTCCGGCCTGGAAGTCCGAGATCACGGCCACGATGCCGCGTCGGCGCAGCACGCGCTGGGCGAAGCGCAGCGCGCCGGAGAGGTCGGTGCCGCGGCCCTCGGGTTCCCGCGCCAGCAGGTCGCGGACGATGCGCAGCGCGTGGTCGCGGCCGCGGCGCGGCGGGACGTAGCCCTCGATGCGGTCGGAGAAGATGACCGCGCCCACCCGGTCCTGGTTGGCCACCGCCGAGAAGGCCAGCACCGCCGCCAGCTCGGCGGCGTAATCGCGCTTGCGCAGGTAGCGGGAGCCGAACTCCTGCGAGCCCGAGACGTCGACCAGCAGCAGCAGGGTGAGGTCGCGCTCCTCCACGAACTTCTTGACGTAGGGCGTTCCCATGCGGGCGGTGACGTTCCAGTCGATGGCGCGCACCTCGTCGCCCGGCTGGTACTCGCGCACCTCGGCGAACTCCATGCCGCGGCCCTTGAAGACCGCGTGGTAGGCGCCGCCGATGCCGGACTCCAGGATCACCCGGGTGCGGATCTGGATCCGCCGGATCCGGCGCAGTGTCTCGCGCGACAGCATCTACCGTCCCTGCCGCACCCCTGGGGGCCCGCCCCTCACGGTACCTCCACCCGCTCCAGGATGCGTCCGATCACCGCGTCCGAGGTGACGTTCTCGGCCTCCGCCTCGTAGGTGAGCAGCACCCGGTGGCGCAGCACGTCGCGTGCGATTTCCTTGACGTCCTCCGGCACCACGTACCCGCGCCCGCGCAGGAAGGCGACGGCCCGCGACGCCTCGGAGAAGGCCAGCGTCGCGCGCGGCGAGGCGCCATAGGCGATCATGGGCGTGAGGTCGCCGAGCCCGATCTCGCGCGGGCTGCGGGTGGCCGCCACCAGCGCCACCATGTAGTCGCGCAGCCGCTCGTCCATGTAGACCTCGCGCACCCGCGCCGCCAGCCGCTGCACCTGCTCGCAGGAGAGCACCCGCTCGACCGCCGGCGCCTCGCCGGTGATCATGCGGTCGAGGATCTGCCGCTCCTCGGCCCGCGACGGGTAGTCCACCTTCGCCTTCAGCAGGAAGCGGTCGACCTGCGCCTCCGGTAGCGGGTAGGTGCCCTCCTGCTCGATCGGGTTCTGGGTGGCGAACACCAGGAAGGGGTCGGGCAGCCGGTGGCTGGCGTCGCCGATGGTGACCTGCCGCTCCTGCATGGCCTCCAGGAGAGCCGACTGCACCTTGGCCGGGGCGCGGTTGATCTCGTCGGCCAGCAGCAGGTGGGTGAACACCGGTCCCTTGCGGGAGACGAACTCGCCGGTCTTCTGCTGGTAGATCATGGTGCCGACCAGGTCCGCCGGCAGCAGGTCGGGCGTGAACTGGATGCGGGAAAAGCGCAGGTCGAGCACCTGGCCCAGGGTCTTCACCGCCAGGGTCTTGGCCAGCCCCGGCACGCCCTCCACCAGCAGGTGGCCGCGGCAGAGAAGCGCCACCATCATCCGTTCCACCAGCAGCCGCTGGCCGACGATCACCTTGCGCACCTCGTCGACCGCCTGCTGGACCAGCAGCGACTCCTCGCGGACCGACTCGTTCAGCCTGGCAACGTCGATCTCGGCTCTCACCATCGCTCCATTCTCTCGCGTACCGCGCCGGCCACACGCCTCCGGCACAGCCTATGACGCAGCCGCACCCCCGAAGGACGCAGGCCCGGCGGCTAGCGCAGGTGACCGATCTTGCTCTGCAGGAACGCCCGGGCGCGGCGGAACTCCGCGACTTCACCGTGCCGCAGCGCCGCCACCGCCGCTCCCGCCGCCTCCGCCAGGTCGGCCTGGCCCAGCGACACCAGGCCCTGCTCCACCTGCCGCATCTTGTCGGCGATCGCCTCCAGGCTGCCGACCTCGGCGGCGTTCAGCGTCGCCAGCAGCAGGTCGATGGACGTGGCCTCGGTCACCCCCGGATTATACTGACCCCGCTCGCGTCGACAGGAGACTCCCCCATGCCCTCCCGGACCCACTACCGCGTCGTCATCCTCGGCTCCGGCCCGGCCGGCCTCACCGCGGCCCTCTACACCGCCCGGGCGGAGCTGGAGCCGCTGGTGGTCGAGGGCGGCGGCAGCGAGGACCCGACCGACGTGCCCGGCGGCCAGCTGATGCTGACCACCGAGGTCGACAACTTCCCCGGCTTCCCCGAGGGCATCCTGGGGCCCGAGCTGATGGACCGCATGCGCAAGCAGGCGGAGCGCTTCGGCGCCGAGTTCGCGACCGGCGAGCTGAAGTCGCTGCGGCTGGGCGAGCGCCCGTTTCACCTCGACACCAGCGAGGGCCCGGTCGCGGCCGACACCCTGATCGTGGCGACCGGCGCGCGGGCCAGGTGGCTGAACCTCCCCGAGGAACTCGACTTCCGCACGAAGATCGGCGGCGTCTCCGCCTGCGCCACCTGCGACGGCTTCTTCTACAAGGGCAAGCACGTGCTGGTGGTGGGCGGCGGCGACACCGCGATGGAGGAGGCGACCTTCCTCACCAAGTTCGCCTCGAAGGTGACGATCGTCCACCGCCGGGCCGAGCTGCGCGCCAGCAGGACCATGCAGGCCCGCGCGCGGGCGAACCCGAAGATCGAGTGGCTGCTCGACAGCGTGATCGAGAAGATCCTGGGCGGCGCGGGCCAGGGGGTGACCGGGGCCATGGTCCGCAACTCGAAGACCGGGGCTCTCACCGAGGTCGCCGCCGGCGGCATCTTCATGGCGATCGGGCACACCCCGAACACGGCCGTCTTCGAGGGCCAGCTGCAGCGCGACGAGCAGGGCTACCTGCTGGTCCACGACGGGACCACGGCCACCAGCGTGCCCGGCGTCTTCGCGGCCGGCGACGTGGCCGACCACCGCTACCGCCAGGCGATCACCGCCGCCGGCAGCGGCTGCATGGCCGCCATCGACGCCGAGCGCTTCCTCAGCCACTCCTGATCCCGGCCCATGTTCCTCGGCCATTTCGCCGTGGCGCTCGGGGCCAAGCGGGTGGCACCCCGCACCTCGCTGGGCACGCTCTTCGCCGCCGCGCAGCTGCCGGACCTCGTCTGGCCCTGGCTCACCCTGGCCGGCGTCGAGCGAGCGACGATCGCGCCGGGCGACACGGCCTTCACGCCGCTGCGCTTCGACTCCTACCCGATCTCGCACAGCCTGCTGACGGTGGCGGCCTTTGGCGCCCTCTTCGGCGCCGTCCACTTCTGGCGCAGGCGACGCGCGGTCGATGCCCTCGTGCTGGCGCTGCTGGCCGTGAGCCACTGGCTGCTGGATTTCCTCAGCCACCGGCCGGACCTGCCGCTGTGGCCCGGCGGGCCGCGCCTCGGTCTCGGCCTCTGGAACTCGGTCCCGGCCACCATCGTGGTCGAGCTTCTCCTCTTCGCCGAGGGCGTCGCCTTGGCGCTGTCGGCAACCCGCGCTGGCGATGCCGTCGGCCGCTGGGGCCTCGACGGCCTGGTCGCCCTGCTGCTGCTGATCTACGCCGCCAACGTCGCCTCGCCGCCGCCGCCCAGCATGGCGGCGGTCGGCTGGGTGAGCGCCGTCGGCGGGATCGTCTTCGTCGCGCTGGCCGCCTGGGTGGACCGGCACCGGGTGCCTAAGCGAGCGTGAACCCGGCCCGCCCCTGCTGCGGACCTCGACCTGGCCGTGTGTCGGTCACATCGGTCCGGCGCGCTGGCTGCTTTATGCTAGCGGCCGGATGGCCGAACGCGGGCTGCGCATCCTGTTCCTGGCGCCTCAGCCGTTCTTCGAGGTGCGCGGGACCCCGCTCGCCGTCCTGCACATGACCCGCGCGCTGGCGGCGCTCGGCCACCGCGTGGACCTGCTGACCTTCCCGCAGGGCGAGCCCTTGCCGAGCGACGGCGTGCGGCACCTGCGCAGCCTGCGCCTGCCGGTCGGGCGGGTGAAGGCAGGCCCCTCGCTGGCGAAGATGGCGCTCGACGTGCCGTTCCTGGCCGAGGCCGTCGCCCGGCTGGCGAGCGGACGCTACGACGTCGTCCACGCCGTCGAGGAGGCGGCCCACCTGGTGGCTCCGTTCGCGCGGCTGCTGCGGGTGCCGCTGGTGGTGGACGTGGACTCCTCGATTCCCGACCAGCTCCGCTATTCCGGCTTTGCCAGGCGCGGGCCGCTGCCGTGGCTGGCCGAGGCGCTCGAGCGCCACGCGCTGCGGCACGCGGCGGCGGCCGTCACCGTCTGCGCCAGCCTGACCGAGGGAGTGAAGGCGCGGGCGCCGCGGGTGCCGGTGTTCCAGGTCGAAGACCCTCCCCTCGCGGATCGCGAGACGCCTCCGCCGCCCGAGGCCGTCTTGGAGCTGCGTTTCCGGCTGGACCTCACCTCGGTGCCGGTCGTGCTGTACTCCGGCAACTTCGAGCCCTACCAGGGCGTGGAGCTGCTCCTGGAGGCGTTCGTCCATCTGCCGAGCGCGCAGCTGCTGCTGATGGGCGGCGAGCCGCAGGAGGTCGAGGCGATGCGGGCGAGGGCGCGGGCCTTCCGCGTGGACGGGCGATGCGTCTTCTCGGGCAAGCGGCCGCCGGCGGAGCTGCCGCTCTTCCTCGCCCTGGCCGACGTGCTCGCCTCGCCGCGCATCCGCGGCGAGAACACGCCCTTCAAGGTCTACACGTACCTCGCCTCCGGGAAGCCGATCGTCGCCACCCGCATCGCCACCCACACGCAGCTCCTGGGCGAGGCGACGGCCTTCCTGGTCGAGCCGCAGCCGGCAGCCTTCGCCGAGGGTCTGCGGTGGGCGCTCGGCGACCCGGCGGAAGCGAAGGCCCGCGCCGACCGCGGCTACGCCCTCGTCGCCCGCGACTACAGCGTGGCCCGCTACCGCCAGAAGATCGCCGCCGCCTACGCGGCGGTCGAGGCGCTCGCCCGCCGCTGAAGCCGGCCCGCTGGTGCTCGTCCGGGTGGGCGACGGCGTGCGGTACGCGCGAGTCGTCGACGCCCTGGACGCGGCGAGGGCGGCCGGAGCCGAGCGGATCGGGCTGGTGGAACAAACGGAAGAGAAGGAAACGACAGAACGGACAGACCCGGCCGCGGCGCGCTGGGCAGGCGCCGCGGCCGGTGACCTAGATCTGGAAGTCGAATGCCGCCGAGCCGACCCGCACCTCCGGCGGCCGCAGCGCCACCCGGGTGCCCGCGGGGATGCTGGCCGTCAGGAAGACCGAGCCGCCGACGACGCTGTCCGCGCCGAGCACGGTGTCGCCCCCGAGAACGGTGGCGTTCGCGTAGATGGTGACGCTGTCCTCGACGGTGGGGTGACGCTTGGTGTCGCGGATCACCCGGCCCCGCTCGTCGCGGGGGATCGAGAGCGCGCCCAGCGTGACGCCCTGGTAGAGCTTGACGTTCGCGCCGATGGTGCTGGTCTCGCCCACCACCACGCCGGTCGCGTGGTCGATGAAGAAGCTGGGCCCGATGCGGGCGCCGGGGTGGATGTCCGCCCCCGAGCGCGAGTGCGCCCACTCGCTCATGATGCGTGGCATCAGCGGCACCCCCATCTCCCGCAGCTCGTGGGCGATGCGGTGCACGGTCACCGCCAGCATGCCGGGGTAGGCCAGGATCACCTCGTCCAGGCTGGTGGCCGCAGGATCGCCGTCGTAGGCGGCCTGCACGTCGAGCAGCAGGGCGTCGCGGATGGCGGGCAGCCGCTGCAGGACGGGGGCGGTGCCGGGCCGGGCCGGCGCGGCCGTGGGGTGCGCGGCCCCCCCCCCCCACTCCGCGGTGAAGCAGAGGCAGGTCTCGACCTGCCGCTGGAGCTTCTCGCGGGCCGTGGAGAGCAGGTTCCCCACGTGGAAGGGCAGGTTCTCGTCGGTGAGGTCCTGCCGCCCCACGTAGCCGGGGAAGAACAGCTGCAGCATCAGGTGGACGATCTCCAGGATCTCGTCGCGCGAGGGCAGGAAGCGGCGGTTGACGTGCTGGCCGCGGGGGTCGCGCCGGTAGCTCGCGAGCAGTCCCTCGACCAGGTCGTCGAGCGGCGGGCCGGGGGGGCCGTCCATCACGAGACCGGCTCGGCCTGCATCTTCTCGACCTCCGCGAAGAGGCCTTCGAAGAGGGCGCCGCTCAGGTAGCGCTCGGCGAGGTCGGGCAGCACGGTGACGATGGTCTGGCCGCGGTAGGCCGGGTCGTTGGCCAGCCGCACGGCGGCCACCATGGCCGCGCCGCTGGAGATGCCGCACAGGATTCCCTCCTCGCGGGCCAGGCGTCGCGCCATGGCGATCGCGTCCTCGTTGGAGACGCGCTCGACGCGGTCGACGACGGAGAGGTCCAGGTTCTTCGGGATGAAGTTCGCGCCCAGTCCCTGGATCTTGTGCGGCGCCGGCTTCAGCGGCTGCCCGGCCAGCGCCTGGGTGATGAGCGGCGAGGCCTCCGGCTCGACCGCCACGCTCTGGATGCTCTTCTTCTTCGTGTTCTTGAGGTAGCGGCTGACGCCCGTGATCGTCCCTCCGGTGCCGACGCCGCTCACCAGCACGTCCACCGCGCCCTCGGTGTCGTCCCAGATCTCGGGCCCGGTGGTGTGCTCGTGGATGGCGGGGTTCGCCGGGTTGTCGAACTGGCGCATCATCACGTAGCGCCCCGGCTCGGCGGCGACCATCTGCTCGGTCCGGTCGACGGCCCCCTTCATCCCCAGCGGGCCCGGGGTCAGCACCAGCTTCGCCCCCAGGGCCACCAGCACCTTGCGGCGCTCCATGGTCATGGTCTCCGGCATCGCCAGCACGCACTCGTAGCCGCGGGCGGCGGCGGCGAAGGCGAGGGCGATCCCGGTGTTGCCGCTGGTGGCCTCGATGAGGGCCTTGCCGTGCTTCAGCTCGCCCCGTTTCTCCGCGTCCCACACCATGGCCGCGCCGATCCGGCACTTGACGGAGTAGGAGGGATTGCGACCCTCGATCTTGGCGAGCACCGTCGCCTGCGCGCCCCTGGTCAGGTTGTTGATGCGGACCAGCGGCGTGCGGCCGATGGACGCGGCGTTGTCCTCGAACCAGCGACCCATGACGACCTCCCTGCTCCGTCCCCCTGGGGGCGGCGGACGGCGAGCCTTCTCGTGCGCTGCGGAAAGCTCGATGCTACCGCACGTACGACTCGCGGCGCGAGGCCTCCGAGAGCGGGATCAGAAAGCGCTGGGGGTCGCGGGTGATCTTGAGGTGGGCGGCTCGCAGGCTGGTTTCGCCGGCGTAGCTGACCGCCGACTGCAGGTGGCCGCGGATGCGGGACAGGATGCCGACCACGCTGCCCACGTAGGGGACGCGCACCGACTGCCCCTCCGCGGGCGTGCGCAGGGCCTCCGCCAGCTCGTCGGCCTCGGCCGCGTCCACCACCGCTTCGGGGGAGGTCATGCCCCGGTACAGCTTCGCCTTCTGCCGGGTGGCCGGATCCTCCACCACCAGCCCCGGCGCCTCGTCGGTACCGGAGAGCATGCTGCCGAGCATCACCGTGGAGGCGCCGCAGGCCAGGGCCAGGAACAGGTCCTTGTCGTCGCGCACGCCGCCGTCGGCGATGATGGGGATCCGCCCGGCGGTGGCGCACCAGGCCTCGCGCACCGCCTGCAGCTGCGGCACGCCGGCGCCCGTCTCCAGCCGCGTCCGGCAGCCTCGGCCCGGCCCCACCCCGACCTTGATGGCGTCGACGCCCAGCTCCTCCAGCCGGTGCGCGGCCTCTGCGGTGGCGACGTTGCCGACCACCAGCGGCAGCCGCGGCAGCCGACGCCGCAGCTCGGCGACGGCCTCCTTCACTTGATCGGAGTCGGCGTGGGCAACGTCCAGCAGGAGCACGTCGACCTCCTCCGCCACCAGCGCGGCCGCCCGCTCGAGGAAGTCGCCGGTGGCCCCCACCGCGGCGCCGACCCGCAACCGCCCGCGGTCGTCCTTGGAGGAGTGCGGCTTCTGCTTGTGCAGCTTGAGGTCGCGCATGGTGACGAGACCGCGCACGCGGCTCTCGGCGTCCACCAGGGGCAGCTTCTCCACCCGGTGCTCCCACATGGCACGCTCCGCCTCCTCCAGCGACACGCCGGGCGGGCGAGTGACCAGCCTCTCGCGCGGGGTCATGAACTCGCCGACCCGTCGCTGGTCCGCGCGGCCGTCGAGCGGCATGTCCCGGTGGGACAGGATGCCGGCCAGCTTGCCGCTGCCCCGCTCCTCCTCGATCAGCAGGCTGCTGGCATTCTGCTTGCGCACGATCTGCCGCGCGTCGGCGATGGTGGCGCTGCGCTCCAGCATCAGCGGGTGCTCGATGACGTAGGAGTGGCGGGTCTTCACGTAGCGCACCGAGGCGGCCTGCGCGGCGATCGAGCAGTTGCGGTGCAGGAAGCCGAGGCCGCCCTCCAGCGCGAGGGTCTTCGCCATCTCGTCGCCCACCACCGTGTCCATGTTCGCGCCCAGCACCGGCAGCGCGATCTCCAGGCCGGCGACCAGCGGCATGGCTAGGTCCACCTCGCGGCGGGTGCGCACGGGCGTGTGCTGCGGCCGGAACAGGAAGTCGTCGAAGGTGCGGCCGACGAACAGGGGCTCGATGGCGCTCATGGGGCCATTGTTCCACACGCAATGTGAGGACGAGTGGGATCCGAGGACATGGTGGGCACGAACGGGCGCCCCCGATTCGTGGTTCTTTACGGCACCGGGCGGTGGCGGGCGGCCAGCAGCACGCGTGCGTACCAGTCCTCCCGCTCGGGGCGCGGCTGCGCGACCAGCGCGCGGCGGCGGGCCTCCCAGTCGAGTGACGGGTCGAGCCACTCGTCCCAGGCCTCGCGGCCGGGCTCCGTGTGGATCAGCACCTCGCCGAGCCGCCAGGGCTCGTCGGACTTCCAGGGAGTGATGCGCAGGGCCGCGACCGTGCGCCCGCCCAGGGGCACGGCGATCACGTCGTGGTCGATCACCGCCTGGGGATGGCCGTTCACCCAGCGCAGCTCGGCCCTCTCTTCGCGGCGGCGGCAGGAGGCCACCACCTCGAAGCTGCTCCCGTCGGCGCTCGTCTCCACGTCCATGCTGCGCGGCAGGCGTGGGCCGTCGGCGGCGGCGAGCAGCGTGACCGCCTGCAGCGCGCGCGGCTCCGGCAGCCGCAGCACGAAGGGCAGCGCGGGAGTCGGCTCCACGTACGTGCGCAGGTCGCGGTCGCCGGCGGCGCCCGCCCCCGGCCAGGGCTCGACCCGCGGCGAGAAGGGCGGCACGAAGCCGAGGTAGACGACGGCGGCCGGAACCTCCTCCCGCCGCCAGCGCCCGCCCAGACGCCGCATCTCGCGCTCCATCTCGTCGGGGCTCGGCAGGCCGCTCGGCACCGCGGGCGTCAGCACCCAGGCCACGTTCTTGGCGAAGCGCACCTCGTCGAGGAGGGGCAGCGGCCAGTGCCGGAAGCGGTCGTTCCAGGGCGGGGAGGCCACGACGTGCTCGCCGCTCTCCCAGGTCAGGCGGAACGCGGGGCCGTAGGAGGCGTACGCGTGGCGAACCGAGGCCCGCTCCAGCACCCGCCGCACCGGCCGCAGGTCGGGCAGCAGGAACGGGGCCTCGGCCCGGTCGAGGGTGCGCCAGGCCTGAAGCAGCTGCATCGCCCCGATCAGGTGCAGCGCCCCCAGCGCCAGCACCACCACCCAGGCGCGCCGGCTGGTGCCGCGGGGGGCCGCACCCCAGGCCACCAGCGCCGCCACCGGCAGGTAGACCGGGGTGAGGAAGCGGATCGTGTGCGGCGCGGCCCGCAGGGGAAAGGGAAAGGCGATCACCGCCAGGCCCGCCGCCAGGAAGAGGAGCAGCGAGGTGTGCGTCCCCGCCGCCGCGCGGCCGGCGAGGACGAGCAGCAGGCCGTAGACGAGCACCAGCAGCCCCGCCACCCAGCCCGGCGGGTAGAGCATGAAGTCCTCGGAGTCGGCGATCACCGGCACGTGCGTCCCCAGCACGCCGCCGAGCGGCTCCGACAGCCGCGGCAGCACGCCCTGCAGGTGGCTGACCGTCGACTGCTGGCGGCTCTCGACCTGGACGATGCGCAGCGCCTGCGGGTCGCGCAGCGCCCGCGTCCACAGCGGCGCGCTGGCCGCGACCAGCGGCACCAGCGCCCAGGCGAGCAGCAGCCGCCGGCCCCGCGCGCGCAGCAGCAGCCACAGCCCTGCCGCCAGCACCGCGCTCGCGGACATGAGCTGAGTCCACAGCGCCAGGCCCGCGAAGAGCCCCAGCAGCATCAGGGTGCCGCGTGGCGGCGCCGCCTCGCGGCTCTCCAGGCGGGGCGCCGCCCGGGCGGCGGTGAGCAGGACGAGCCCGCAGAGCAGGAGCGAGGTCGCGTAGAACGGCGGCGGCAGCGCCGCCAGCAGCAGGAAGTACGGCGGCGGGCACGCCAGCAGCACCGCGCAGGGCAGCGCCGCCGCCGGGTGCAGCAGCCGCGCCAGCGCGTAGCCCAGGGGCACCAGCGTCAGCCCCAGCAGGAAGCAGGGGAGCCGCAGCGCCTCGGTGCTGTGCCCCCAGACCGCGACGAAGGGCAGGGCGATCCAGGAGTCGAGCGGCGAGCCGTAGGGCTGTCCCCACATCGTGGTGCCCACGCCGGGGTGCGTCGCCATCAGCCCGATGGCGGCGGTGTCGCCGTCCACCGGCGTGCGCAGCGCCTCGATCCAGAACGGCACCCGCACCACCACCGCGAGCAGCAGCGCCAGCGGGATGGCCCGCGCCGGCCTCATCGCTCGGCGGGCTCCGTGGTCTCGGCCGGGCCGGCGAACCAGGGGGGAGGCCAGGGCCGGGTCGCCCAGTCCACCAGACTGGGCGCGACCGAGGCCACCAGCAGGGCGGCGGTCACGGCGGCGGCCACCGCGTGGCCGCGGGCGATCCCTGGTCGCGGGCGCGAGCGCCAGGCCGCCCATCCGTGGGCGCCCAACAGGAAGAGCACCGGCAGCGCGGGCAGCCGGTAGCGCGGGTAGCCGTGGGTGGCCACGTGCAGGAGCACGTAGAAGACGAGGAAGCCGAGGAGCAGCGTGGCGAGGCGGCCCGGCGGCAGCCAGGCGATTCCGGCGACGAACGCGCCGAGCAGGAGCAGGTACGGGACCAGGACCACGGCGATCGCCGTCCAGGCCCGCCAGCGCGGCACCTCGCCGTAGGCGCCGCGCTCGAGGTGCACGATCGGCTGCCCGTGCGCCGCCCAGAACTGGGGCATCTCGTCGCGCAGCTTCTCGAGGATCCACAGAGGCTGGCGCTGGAGCACGGCCTCGATCCCCTTGCGCCGGGCGAACCGGTACTGGGCGATCTTGCCGTGGACGGAGTGGTACTCCTGGTAGACCTGCGTCCGGCTCTCTCGCGTGTTGCCCTGCCAGAGGTTGAGGGCGCCCGCGGTGGAGACGGGGACGAAGGCGTCGAACACCAGGAAGTTCCGGACCGTCCAGGGCACCACCACGACCGTCGCGGCGACCACGAACAGCGCGGCGCGCAGCCAGGCGACCGGCCTGCGGGCGGCGAGCCACAGCCCGGCGAGAGGGACGAAGTAGAGGACCGTCTCGCGGGTCAGGATCGCCAGGCCGAACAGGCCTCCCGCCGCCGCCGCCGCCACGGCGGAGCCGTGCCGATCGGCGGCCGAGAGCCGCTCGAATCCCCACCAGAGGAAGGTGCAGAACAGCGTCTCCGCCCAGTAGTGGGAGACGAACCAGACCAGCTCGGGATAGAAGGCCGCGAAGCCCGCCGCCAGCAGCCCGACCCCATCGCCGGACAGCCGGCGGCCGAGCAGCCCCAGCGCCGGGACCAGCGTCGCCCCGAGCACGGCCTGCACGTAGCGCAGCCAGGAGAACTCGCCCAGCAGCGCGGAGACGGCGCCGACGAGGTACACGTACAGCGGCGGGTGGAAGATGAAGCTGAGCTTGAGCGGCGAGAAGCCGACCTCCGGCGAGGCGAGCACCCCGGCGCCCCAGCTCAGCCACATGTTCTCGTCCGCGACCGGCGCGGTGTCCGGCTCGAGGGCCACCCATGCCAGCCGCACCGCCAGGCCCGCGACGGCGAGGGCGAGCAGGCGGGGGCCGAACCGGACGGTCACGGCGGCGACCATAGCACATCGCCCGCGAGACGCCGGCGGTTTGGCTGCCGCCGGGCCACCGTGGTACGGTCGCCTGTTCGGGATGACGATACCGCGCCAGCTGACGACGATCGCCGCCGCGCTCGTGCTCGCGGGCTGCGGTCTGCAGAGCTGTGTCTCGCCGGTGCCGGCGGTCGACCTGCTGCTGCGGGCCGACCGGCTGGTCGAGGCCTCCGCCGCCGGCCAGGGGCGGGAGGCCGTGCTGCAGGCCGGGAGCCGCGGCCTGAACATCGACGACGACCTGCAGCGCGGCTTCGCCGCCGGGCCGCCCGGCCGGCTCCGCTTCGTCGTCGACATCCCCCGCGGCGGCCGGCTGCACGTGGCTTGCGGCATCGACCCCCGGTACTACCAGAGGCCCGGCGTCGAGTTCTTCGTCAAGGTCCGCCGGCAGGGCCGCGAGGACCTCGTGTGGTCGCAGCTCCTGGACCCGATCGCGCACCCGGAGCACCGCGAGTTCGTGCAGGCGGAGGTGGACCTGTCCCGCTGGGCCGGCCCCGGGCGCGAGCTGGTGCTGGAGACGCGCGGCTACGAGGAGACGGGCGACCCGCTTCGCGCCTTCTGGGGAGCGCCCACCCTGACGGCCGGGCGGGCGGGCGCCCCGCTCGCCATCGTCTACCTGGTCGACACCCTGCGTGCAGACCACACCGGTCCGTACGGTTACACCCGCAGGACGACGCCCGAGCTCGACGCGTTCGCCAGGGATGCGGTGGTCTTCGAGAACGCCATCGCCCACGCCTCCTGGACCAAGCCCTCGGTCGCCTCCATCCTCACCTCCCAGCTGCCGGCGCGGCATCGCGCGGTGCAGCTGCGCGACCGCCTCGACCCCGGCGTCCCCACCGTCGCCCGCCTGCTGTTCGCCCGCGGTTTCTCGACCGGCGCCGCCATCGCCAACTCGGTGATCTACGACGCCGGGTCGGGGTTCGACCCCGGCTTCGAGGTCTTCGCCGGGCTCCACGACCGGGGCGACCGCCGCAGCAAGGAGACCGGCGCCGATGTGGTGGTCGACTCCGCGCTCCAGTTCCTGCGGGGGCGCCGCGGGCTGCCCACCTTCCTCTACGCGCACACCATGGACCCGCACGTCCCCTACACGCCGCCGCCGCCCTTCGACCAGATGTTCGAGCCGCACCCGACCGCCGAGCACCCCGGGCGCGACCCGCGGACGGACTACAAGGAGCCGCTCGACCGCGAGCGGATGATCGCGCAGTACGACGGCGACATCGCCTTCGGCGACCGCGAGTTCGGTCGCTTCCTCCGCGAGCTGAAGAAGGCCGGCCTGTACGACGGCGCGCTGATCGTCTTCCTGGCCGACCACGGCGAGGAGTTCCGGGACCACGGCCGCTGGCTCCACGGCCGCAGCCTCTTCGACGAGCTGATCCGCGTCCCGCTGGTGGTCAAGTTCCCCGCGAACCGCTGGGCGGGCCGCAGGATCGCCCAGCAGGTGCAGGGGGTGGACGTGGTGCCGACGGTGCTCGAGGCGCTGGCGCAGCCGGTGCCCGGCGAGCTCGCCGGCGAGCCCCTGCAGCGGGCGCTCTCCGGCTCTGCGAAGCCGCGGGCGGCGATCGCCGAGATCAGCCATCGCGGGTTCGTCGCCCACGGCGTGCGCACCGATGCCGACAAGTACGTCCGCCGCTTCAGCCCCGAGGACGACTCGCTCTACTTCGACCTGAAGGCCGACCCGCGGGAAGTGGACAACCGCGCCGACGCGAACTCGCAGCGGGTGCGGACGATGGAGGCGCAGGCGCAGGCGGCCATGTCGCCGAACGTGTTCCGCTACGTGGTGCAGGTCGCGGGTAGCGGCCGCTACGAGCTCCACCTGCAGACCCGGGGCTGGCTGGAGGCGGTGGAGACCACGGGCTTCGGACCGGAGGAGCGCTCGTTCGTGGGGGGCAACGGACGCTGGCTGCAGGCACAGGTGCGGCCGCGGCCCGGCGCGCCGCGCGAGATCGCGTTCACCCTCCGCCCCGTGGGCGCGCCCGTGGAGCTTGGCGGGAATCGCGACGGCCGGCCCCTGCGGCCGGGCGAGCTCTCCGTCGGCGAGAAGGCGTACCACCCCGATGCCCTCCCCTTCGTGCTGCCCGACCTCGAATCGGAGCTGGAGAACGAGCAGGGGGTGGCGCTGTTCCGGCCGCCGCACCTCGAGGTGACCGGCGTCCGCCTCTGGCTGGCCCTGCCGCCCGGCCGCGCGCTGCAGGAGCTCGACCCCGTCGCCCGGGAGCGGCTGCGGGCGCTCGGCTACCTCGGCCCGGGCTAGCCGATGGGGCGGCTGGTCGTCTTCGATCTCGACGGCACGCTGGTCGACTCCTCCCGCGACATCGCCTCGGCCGCCAACGCCGCGCTGCAGCGGGTGGCGCCGGGGACGCCGGAGATCCCGATGCCGGTGGTGGTCTCGTTCGTGGGCGAGGGGGCCCGGCTGCTGATCGAGCGCGCCCTGAGCCACGCCGGGCTTTCGCTCTCGGCAGACGAGGTGCTGCCGGTGTTCCTCGACTGCTACCGCGAGCGCCTGCTCGCGACCACGCGCTTGTACGACGGCGTGGCCGAGGCGCTGCCGGCGCTCCACGACCGCACGCTGGCGGTGCTGACCAACAAGCCGGGCGCCCTCAGCCGCGCGATACTGCAGGGCCTGGGCATAGCCTCCCGCTTCGCGCGCATCTGGGGTCCGGAGGACGTGCCCGCGCGCAAGCCCGACCCGGCGGGGCTCCTGCGGCTGGTCGCCGAGCTGGGCTCCCGTTCCGAGCAGGCCTGGATGGTCGGCGACTCTCCGGTCGACGTGCGCACCGCGCGCGCCGCCGGCGTGCGCGTCGCCGGCGCGCTGTGGGGACTCGACCCCGCCGCCCTGCGCGCGGCGGCCCCGGACCTCCTGCTGTCCCACCCGCGGGAGCTGACGGCGCTCGGCGTCGATCCCGCCTCCTCTGCCGTGTGCTAAGGTGTCTGGGTTTCTCCTGCCGATGTGAGTCGAAAGAGCGCATGGCGCGGCTGCTGACCTGGGGTGTGAGCCTGGACGGCGTTGCCGGCGACCTGCCGGCGGCGGAGCCCGTCTCCTCGCTGGCCTCGCTGCGGGCGGCGCTCGACGAGCACACCGCCGGGCTGGTGCTCGCCGAGCCCGGCTGCCTGGAGGCGGAGCGCGCGGCGCTCGAGCGCTGGCTGCTGCGCGAAGGCGGGGCCGCCCGGGCGTTGATCCTGGCGGTGGTCGATCCGGGCGAGGCGGAGGCGATCCTCGCCCGCCTGCCCTTTGTGGACGACGTGCTGACGCGGCCCCTCGGCGCTGGCCGGCTGCGCCACAAGCTGCTGCGCGGCTCCGAGAGCCTGCACGGCCGCCGGGTGGTGCGGCAACTCGACGAGGCGCTGCGCCGCAAGCGCGAGGAGGTCAGCGACCTCAACAAGATCGGCCTGGCGCTCTCCGCGGAGCACGACATCGAGGCCCTGCTGCGCCTGATCCTGGAGAAGAGCCGGGAGATCACCTGCGCCGACGCGGGCAGCCTCTACCTGGTCGAGCACGCCCGGGACGGCGAGGCCGTCCGCGAGCAGCTGCGCTTCAAGCTGACCCAGAACGACAGCGTCGACTGGCCCTTCGAGGAGTCCACGCTCCCCTTCGACCGCAGTTCCATCGCCGGCTACGCCGCGCTCAGCGGGCAGGTGGTGAACGTGGGCGACGCCTACCGCCTGCCCGAGGGCTCGCCCTTCCAGATCAGCCGCTCCTTCGACGAGCGCGCGGGCTACCGGACCAAGTCGATGCTGGTCGTGCCCATGCGCGACCACCAGGAGGTGGTGATCGGGGTGCTGCAGCTCATCAACAAGAAGCGCGACCGCACCGCCACCCTCACCCCGGTCTCCCTGGTCGAGGAGCAGGTGGTCCCCTTCGCCTCCGTCGACGAGGAGCTGGTGAGCTCGCTGGCCAGCCAGGCCGCCGTCGCCATCGAGAACGCCGACCTCATCCAGCGCATCCGCCGGCTGTTCGACGAGTTCATCCTGGGGGCGGTGGCGGCGGTGGAGATGCGCGACCCGGCGACCGAGGGGCACTCGCGCCGCGTGGCGGTGCTGACGGTGGGCCTGGCCCGACGGGTGAACGAGGCCCGCGGACGCCTCGCGCACGCGCGGCTCGACGTCAACCAGCTGGAGGAGCTGCGCTACGCGGCACTGCTGCACGACTTCGGCAAGGTCGCGGTCGAGGAGAACTACCTCAAGAAGGAGAAGAAGCTCTACGCCAGCAAGATGATCGCGCTCCGGCAGCGCTTCGCCTACATCACCAAGGCGCTGGAGGCGGAGTACCTGCGGAGGCGCCTCGACGCGGTCACCCGTGGCAGCGCCAGCCCGCAGCAGTTGCTGGCGATGGAGGCCGAGTTCGAGCGGCGCCGGGCGGAGATCCGGCACCTGCTCGACGCCGTGGTGAGCGCGAACGAGCCGACGGTGGTCGAGGAAGAGAGCCTCCGCGCGATCCTGGAACTGCCGGTCCGCGCGTTCGCCGACCACGAGGAGGAGGACCGCTTCCCGGTCGAGGCCTGGGCGGAGGGGCCGTGGCTGAGCGCCGACGAGAAGGAGGCGCTGACCATCCGCAAGGGCAGCCTGACCGAGCAGGAGCGCGCTGAGATCAACAAGCACGTCACCCACACCTACCAGTTCCTGAAGAAGATCCCCTGGACCGGCGAGTTCCGGAGCATCCCGGAGATCGCCTGGGCGCACCACGAGAAGCTCGACGGGTCCGGCTACCCGCGCGGACTCCATGCCGCTGACATCCGCCCGCAGTCGCGGATGATGACCATCGCGGACATCTACGACGCCCTGGTCGCCCTGGACCGCCCCTACAAGCCGCCGGTGAGTCCCGAGAGAGCGCTGGCCATCCTCGACCAGGAGGCGCGGGCCGGCATGCTCGACGCCGACCTGCTGCAGGTCTTCATCGAGGCCAGGGTGTACGACGAGCCCGAGTTCAAGTCCCAGCTGCGGCCGCGGCGGTAGCCGATGGCGCCGCCCCTGGTGATCGCCCACCGCGGCGACTCGGCGCACCGGCCGGAGAACACGCTGGCCGCGTTCGCGGGGGCGCTCGAGGTCGGCGCCGCCGTGGTGGAACTCGACGTCCAGCTCACCGCCGATCGCCAGCTGGTGGTGCTCCACGACGTCACCCTCGACCGCACCACCGACAGCCGGGGCGACGTGCGGCGGATGACGCTGGCCGAGGTGCGGGCCGCCTCCGCCGGCTACCCCGCGCTGTTCGGCGGGGCCTGGGCCGGCGAGCGGGTGCCGACGCTGGCCGAGGTGCTGGGGCTCGTCCGCGGCCGGGCGCGGGTGCTGATCGAGGTGAAGGGCGAGTCGGTCACCGACGAGGTCCTGGGCGGGGTGGAGGCGCACACCGTCGACGTGGTGCGCCGGCTGGAGATGGTCGACCAGGTGGCCGTCATCTCCTTCGAGCACCGGGCGCTGCTGCACCTGCGCACGCTGGCGCCCGAGATCACCCGGGGCCACCTGTTCGGGCGGACGACCCCGGACGAGGTCGCCCGCGCCGCCGCCGACGCCGGCTGCTCGCTGGTGATGCCGCACAAGAGCCAGCTCAGCGACGCGCTGTCGGCGCGGGTCCGGGCCGAGGGCCTGTCCCTCGCCACCTGGGTGGTGGACGAGCCCGAGGAGCTGAGGCGGCTCGTCCGCTTCGGGCTCTACGGCGTCGGCTCCAACCGCCCCGGCGTGCTGCTCGACGCCGTCGCCGACGGCCTGCTCGACTAGACCTCGGCCGAGCCCGCCCGCCGCGCCCCGGCCTGCGCGAAGCGCTGGTACGCGGCCTCGGCGGCCTCGGTGAAATCGACCACCCCCGGCACCACCACCGGCGAGGTGCAGTCCTCCAGCAGGGTCAGGCGCCGGACCAGGCGCGGGTCGCGCGCCCGCGCCTCGGCGATCAGGTCCTCGACCGTCCAGGCCACGCAGTGGCTCTTCGCCTCTCCGGCCACCAGGATCTCGTCGAAGGAGAGCAGGTGCTCGACCAAGGCGGCGTTGGCGGCCTGAATGGTGGCTCCGGCGGCGTCGGTGCCCACCTCCGGGCGCAGCACCGAGTAGTTCTCGGTGAGGGCGTTCGTGCCCTTGATCTCCACCCGGGTGGGCGACTGGCGCGCGATGGCGTGCACGAAGACGGCCTCCTCCACCGCCGAGACCAGCGCGTGGCCGATGCCGCCGACCATCGAGTGGTAGGGCCAGACCACCAGCGGGTACTTGCCGCCCGCGGCCAGACGGCGCGCGTAGTGCAGCGCCCAGGCGCCCACGTCGTAGCCAGTCCACGGTGAGGCCGCCGCGGCGACCTTGGGGTTCACCCGCCAGCGACCGCCCTCGACGTCGGCCAGCGTGATCACGGTGTGTGGCGCCGGGTGGGCGCCGTGCGCGTCGACCCAGAACAGCGGGTGGAAGATCTGGGCCACGGTGTGGGTGTCGAGGGTGGCGACCACCTGGGTGACGCGGTCGAGGTTGCGGTAGAGGAAGGCGGCGATCCGCGCGGTGTCGTCGACCGCGCCGCGGCCGGAGCGGCCGGCCACGAACAGCTCGAACTCCGGCAGGCAGAAGGTGTTCTGCACGTCGACCAGCAGCAGGGCGGTGCGCCGCCGGTCCTCGGCCGCGGGGCGCAGCCCCAGCTCGGCCGCCCAGGCCCGCGCCTGCTCCGCGCGCTGCTGGTAGGGGACGCGGTAGACGCGGCCGGCGCCGTCGGGCGTGACGAAGGGCGGGACTGGCAGCGTCATCGGTCCACTGTAGCCCGTCAGCTATACTAATGATTGATATAGTCAGAGTGCCAGCGGGTGGATCACCAGGCCCGAGGGCAGCTTGGGGTGGAAGAAGGTGCTCTTGGCCGGCATCGACTCGCCGGCCTCGGCCACGGCGACGATCTGCCCCACCGGCGTCGGCCGCAACAGCACCGCCAGGCGGCAGCGACGGCCGGCGAGCGCCTCCTCGGCCTCGGCCTGCGAGTGGACGTAGCTCACGGCGGCGTCGGGAACGCCGAGCAGCGGGCCGAGCACGGCGTGGTGCAGGAAGTAGGTGTCGAGCGCGCGCAGCGACTCTGCTGCGCCCGGCGGCAGCAGCGACCCGACCGCGGCCTCGCCTTCCACCAGGACGGCGGCGCCGCCCGGCTCGGCCAGCGCGAACGCGTAGGGCGCCCGGGACTGCGCGGCGGAGGCGGCGGCAGCGGCCGCACCCTCGCGCGGCGAGACGCGGAAGCGCTGCCGCAGGGTCCGGCTGGCCTCCTCCACCGACGGTCCCTCGGAGAGGATGCGGTGGTACGGCAGGACCAGCAGGCCCGCGGCGTCCAGCGGCGTGAAGTAGCCGAGCGTCCAGGCGCCGTCGGGGCCGTTCGCGTCGCGGTAGCGCAGCGCCGTCGCGTGGCGGTGGTGGCCGTCGGCGATGTAGGCCGGGACGCCGCCCAGCAGCGACTCGAAGCCGGCGATGGCGGCCGGCTCCGTCACCCGCCACAGGCGGTGCTCGACCTCGGCGTCGTCGGTGAACCCGAGCGCCGCCGGGCGGCTGACCACCTCGGCCGCCAGCGCGGCGAGGCGCCCGGCGTCCGGGAACATCAGGAAGATGGGGCTGAAGTTCGCCTTCGTGGCTTCGAGGACCCGCCAGCGGTCCTCCTTCGCCGCCGCACGTGTGTGCTCGTGGGGCAGGATGATCCGGCGCTCCGGGTCCTCCGCGCGGAAGCGAGCCAGCACCCCCAGGCGGCGCAGGGCGCGCCCGTTGTGCGCGAAGCGCTGCTCCAGCAGGTAGAGCGCCGGCTGCGGGTCCGCCTGCACCACGCCCTCGCGCCGCCAGCGGGCCCAGGTCTCGCCCGCCTCCCGGTAGCCTGCCTCCCCCGGCGTGCGGTTCAGAACCACCCGGACGATGTTGTGCGGGTCGCGCTCGTAGAGGGCGTCGCGCTGCGACGGCGTGATCACGTCGTAGGGCGGCGCGAGCACCGCGCCGAGGTCCTTCTCGCGCGAGCGGTAGACGATCCCCTGGAACGGCCTGATCTCGGCCAACGGGTCTCCCTTGAGCGGCCTATAATCCCATCACTCCAAGGAGGCGCCAATGCCCCTCGACCGTCGATCGTTCCTGGGAACCCTCGGCACGGGCCTCGCCGTCCCGACCATCCTCCGCGCGCAGACGCGGAGACCCCGCTACCCGATCGCCTTCTCCACGCTCGGCTGCCCCGGCTGGAGCTGGAAGACGATCCTGGAGACCGCCGACAGGCTCGGCTACGCGGCGATCGAGCTGCGGGGGGTGGCGGGCGAGATGGACCTGCCCAAGGTCCCCGAGCTCTCCGGATCGGCGATCGCCGGCACCCGGAAGGACCTGGCGGCGCTGGGACTGGTGATCTCCGACCTCGGCGCCTCCGCCAGCATGCACGAGAAGGACCCCGCCGCGCGGCAGAAGCAGCTCGACGAAGGACGTCGCTTCATCGACCTCGCCCACGCGCTCGGCGTCAAGTTCGTCCGCATGTTCGGCAACAACATTCCCCCGGGCGAGCCGCGCCAGGAGGTCATGAAGCGGGTGGTCGACGGCTTCACCACCATGGTCGAGCACGCGAAGCCGTCGGGGGTGGTGGTGCTGATCGAGTCGCACGGCGACTTCACCCACTGGAAGGACCTGGAGGAGATCCTCACCCGCGTCGCCTCGCCGCAGTTCGCCCTGCTGTGGGACGCGCACCACTCATTCGTCGCCGGCCACGAGCAGCCCGCCGAGACCTTCGCCCACCTCGGGAGATGGATGCGCCACACCCACCTGAAGGACTCGAAGGCGACGGGCCCCGGCGTCGAGGACCGGCGCTACGTCCTCACCGGGACCGGCGAGGTCCCCGTCCGCGAGGAGGTGCGGGTGCTGGCGGCCGGCGGCTACACGGGCTACTACTGCTACGAGTGGGAGAAGAAGTGGCATCCTGAGATCGAGGAGCCCGAGGTGGCGTTCCCGCACTACGCGAAGGTGATGGCGGAGTACCTGGCGGCCGCGGGCGTCAAGCCGGCGTAGCGGCGGAGGAGGCAAGGGTGGCGAAGCAGGACGACAAGGTCTCGCGTCGGGAGTTCCTGGAGAGAAGCAGCCTGGCGGTCGGAGCCGCGGCGCTGCCGGCGCTGCCGCTCTCGGCAGCCCCCGCCGCGGCCGGGACCATGCCCCACCGCACCCTCGGCCGCACCGGCGCCTCGGTGTCCATCCTGGCGATGGGCTGCGGCAGCCGCTTCCTGATGTACCCGGCCGACCAGGCCTCGGCGGTGCTGGAGAAGGCGCTCGCCCTCGGCATCAACTACCTCGACAGCGCGATGGACTACGACGACGGCGAGAGCGAGCGGCGGATCGGCCGGGTCATGGCCACCCGCCGCCAGGACGTGTTCCTCGCCACCAAGGTGCCTACCGAGGTGCGCAGCCGCGACGGCGCCCTGCGCGAGGCCGAGAAGAGCCTCGAGCGGCTGCAGACCGACCACTTCGACCTGCTGCACCTGCACAGCCTGGGCAAGGACGACGACCTGGAGAGGATCGAGGCGAAGGGCGGGGCGCTCGAGGCCCTCTACCAGCTGCGCGAGCAGAAGGTGGCCCGCTTCATCGGCATGAGCACCCACACCGACGGCGCGGTCGCCGCGAAGGCGATCGAGCACAACGACCTCGACTGCGTCCAGCTAGCCATGAACCCGGCGCGCGCCAGCCGCTTCGAGGAGCTGGCGCTGCCGGCGGCGAGGAAGAAGAACCTCGGCGTCATCCTGATGAAGGTGACCGGCCAGGAGAAGCTGCTGGGATCGGGCGGCGCCGACGCCGCCTCGCTGCTGCGCTACGCCTGGAGCCTGCCGGTCTCCACCGTGCTCTGCGGCATGCCGAAGCTCGACCACATCGGGGCGAACGTGGCCTCCGCCCGCGCCTTCACGCCGATGCCGGCGGCCGAGATGGACGCGCTGCGGACGCAGCTGGCCGGGCGCCAGGTGGTGCTCGAGGAGTTCTTCGCGACCCACCGCGACTGCGGGCGGGCCTGAGCCGCTGCGCGAGGGCTAAGGCGCCACCTTGGCGTTGCCGGTCTGCGAGTACGTGGTGACGTTGCCGCTCGAATCCGTGTACTGGAACCCGAAGGCGACGCTCATCAGCGCTTCCTTCCCGCCGCTGGGGAGCGTGTACCACACGTCGAACCCGACGTCTGCGGAGCCCTTCGCGTTGATGTGGTTGGTGAGCGCGGTGGAGTTGTACTTGAAGTAGATCTGGTCGCCGCCCGAGGGTGTGACCACGATCCCGCCGGCGGCCTGCTGGGCGGTCAGGTTGATGCTGGTGATGTCCAAGGCCATGCCGTTGTTTTCCTGGATGTGCAGGGTGAAGTGCACCCAATACTGGTAGTCGTAGTAGCTGACGGTGTTGTCGGGGTTCGTGATCTTGTACTGCACCCCTTTGGAGGCGGTAGCGACCGCGGGATCGGGGCTGGCAGTGATGGTTATGCTGAAGGTGGGGCTGGACGAGGTCGGCGAGCTGCAGCCGCCCAGCCAGGCGGCCCCCAGCAGGGGGATCAGGATGCGGGCGGCTCTTCTCATGACAGGCTTCTCCTTGAGGCTCAGAAAGTGGTCCCCACCGCGAACTTGAAGGCGTGCGGTGGCTGGTAGAAGTCGCGGTTGGGGTTCCAAGCGTAGATGAGACGGAAGGGGACGTTCAGCACGGGCATCAGGAAGCGCGCCTCCACCCCGGTGGAGGTGCTCATGGTCTTCCAGTAGAAGCCCTGGCCCTCGGGGTAGGCCTGGCCGGCGTCGAAGAACGCCAGCAGGCGCAGCGGTCCGAAGATGTCGAAATAGTACTCGGCGTTCCACAGCATGAACTTGTTGCCGCCGATCGAGACCTTCTTCGCCGGGTCGTACGGCGCCACCGTGCGCACGTCGTAGCCGCGGATCTCGGTCTCGCCCCCCAGGAAGTAGCGCTGGTAGTACGGCAGCGTGGTGGTGCTGCCGAAGGGCTGGATCCAGGCCATCTGGCCGCGGACGCCGAGGGCCATCATCT
>Ga0335071_10001062_pt1 | contig 29605 bp, 21 predicted proteins | sample Lox_Sample_15_FD_206724 | JGI IMG/M metagenome (GOLD analysis project Ga0335071, IMG submission 206724) | Soil microbial communities from Loxahatchee National Wildlife Refuge, Florida, United States - Lox_Sample_1.5 | ecosystem: Environmental > Terrestrial > Soil > Wetlands | place: USA...
CACCGACTCGGTCCGTTCGGGGTCGCCCGTCTGCTGGTACCCCCAGTCGTTGTGGTACCACATCCCCCTCACGGTGAGCACGGCGTCCTGCGACAGGGGAACGCCGTAATTCCCGCTCAGAAAATACCTGGTGGAACGGATGTTGTCGCTCGTGTGGCGAAGGGGCGGAATCAACGCCGAGTCGACGTTCCTCCAGTAGAGGAACTGTCCCGACTCCTGGTATGCCAGCCCGAATGTGAGCGTGAGCGAGCCCGGTGACGGTGCCTCCTCACGGATTTTCATCAGGATGTTGTAGCGCCGGCGCTCGTCGTTCTGCCTGTAGCCGTCATCCTCCTGCCGTGAGGCGAACACCGAGATGCCGAGGTCACCTTCCCTCCTCGCGTGACTTACCGACTCGCCGTTCATGAGGCGGGGCGTCAGCGTCCAGACCCAACGGTCGTACGTCGGCCTGCTGTACAGTCCGACGTACGTCCGCGCAACGGTTTCCGGCGTTCCCGGGATCGGCTTCGTGATGATGTTGACCACCCCGCCGAGTGCATTCGATCCGTAGAGCGCAGAGCTGGCCCCCTTCACGACCTCGATCCTGTCGACCTGGTCCATGGGGATCGTCTCGAAGTTCATCTCGCCGGTATCACCCGCAAGGAAGGGGATGCCGTCAAGGAGCATCAGCACGCGGCTCCCCGCGCCGAGGCTGTACCCGCTGGAGCCCCGGATGTTCACCTGTGTCCCGGTGAGGTTGACGCCGCTCATGTACCGCAGCGCATCATCGAGCGATGCGGTATTCCTCCGGCGGATGGCTGCGGCGTCCATCACCGTGACGGAGAGCGGAACGTCCGCAAGGGACTGCTCCCTCTTCCCCGCGGTGACAACCACCTGTTCCGCCTGAATCTCCCCCGGGGACATCACGATATCGACGCGCGATTCCGTCCCCCCGGCGACGGCGATGCCCTCACGGCGCTCGCTCCGGTATCCCACCAGTGAGAACGTCAGCGCCCACGTGCCGGGAGGAACGGCCTCGATGCGGTACTCCCCCGTTGTGCCTGTGGTCGTGCCGCGGGAAGTCCCCGCCAGCCGGACGTTGACGCCGGGGAGAACCCCGCCGTCCGCCGATGTCACGCGGCCCGCGATCGACCCGCCGGCAGCGGCCTGGGCGCCCCGCAGGGGGAGCACCAGGGCGAGGAGGACTGCGATCAGCGCCATGGCTTCGGGGGAGGATTGGTGAAGTCGACGTCCATGTCGATATTCCCCTGGACATGGTGGAGGATGACGCGGACGGGGGCCGGCGCAAACGACCCGGGGGCGACCGCGTACACGCCGACCGGTCTCCAGTCGGCGAGCACGTTGGGTCCGTACTGCTGGGCCACGATCACGTACGCGTACGTGCCCAACTGCAGGTTCGTTCCGTTGGCGGTCGTGAACTGATACGGGAGGCTGTCGATCATGGTGGGAAACTTCGTGCCGATCGCGGGGTACACGGCTCCCTGCCCCGCAAGCAGCGCAGGAAGGATGCCAGCGCTGTCTGAAGGGTAGGAAACGAACGCGACAATCCGCATGTCGTGCAGGCTGTCGGCGACAGGCCAGTGCCTGAACCGGATCGTCCCGCCGAACCCGGACGGCGAATCGACCGGTCCCAGCTCCTCGTTGCACCCTGCCACGAACGCAAGGAGTCCCGCTGTCATCACCAGCCACTGTCTGCGCACGCGATCTCCCCGTCGTCAGGCGAACCGCTATACGATACGGCGCACGGGTCACTGTGTCAAGCGCCGCGGCGGGGAGGCTTGTTTTTGCCGGTGCGGGTTCCTATTTTCCCGCACACGCCAACTCACCCGCAGAGGCTCCCCGTCTCCACGTATGTCCGGGAGAGCACTCCCACGTTCACAAGTGCAGGGAACTCCATGAAACACCTGCTGTCGTTTCTCCTGTGTGCGCTCGCCGGCACGGCCGCAGCCCGGCAGATGCCGGGGATCACCCCGGGACTCCTGAATGAGCTCGAGGGCTCCTGCGTCGTCGACGCGAACTTCCGCGCCGTGCAGAACGCGCTGTCGCAGACCGACGGGAGGAAGATCGCGACGAGCCTTGCAGTCACGAACAGCGTCGACGGCCATTTCTCGCACCGCCTCAAGGACCAGAACATTACGGATCAGAAATCGAGCGGCCGCTGCTGGATGTTCTCGGCGCTCAACACCCTCCGGCCGGTGGCGGAACAGACGCTGGACATCCCCGACATCGAATTTTCTCAGAACTACCTCTTCTTCTACGACAAGCTGGAGAAGGCCAACCTGTTCCTGGAAGCCATCATCGCGCTGCGGGACCGGCCCTACACGGACCGGACGATGGAGTTCCTGCTCCGGCAGCCCGTGCAGGACGGCGGCAACTGGCTCGGGTTCGTCGAGCTTGTGAAGAAGTACGGCGTGGTCCCGAAGGACGTGATGCCCGAGACGTACAGCTCCTCCAACTCCGGGACAGTCAACCTCGTGCTTGCCCTGAAGCTCAAGCAGTACGCCGTCCGGCTCCGCGCTGCGGCGGACAGCGCGGCGCGGTCAGCACTGAAGACACAGGCGCTCCGCGACGTGTACAGGATCCTTGCGCTGAATTTCGGCATACCCCCCCGGAAGTTCAGATGGCGGTACGAGGGGACCGACAAGAAGCTGAGGGACAGCAAGACGTACACGCCGCAGGAATTCTACCGGGACGTCGTTCATGAAACGCTGGACGACTACTATGCGCTCTATTCGGTGCCGACGCTGCCGTTCGGAAAGAAATATGCGATCGACCTCGACAAGGCCGTTGCAGACCGGCCGGACATGAACTTCGTCAACTGCCCGCTGGAGACGATCAAGTCGCTCGCGATGCGCGTCCTCCTGGACGACACACCGGTCTGGTTCGGGTGTGACGTGGGGCAGGAATCGGTGACCGAAACGGGACTCATGGCTCCCGGCGTGTATGACTTCGCTTCACTCTACGGCACGGACTTCCGGCTCACGCGGGAGGAGCTCTTCGAAACGTTCTCCAGCATCCCCGACCACAACATGGTGCTCACCGGAATCGACGTCGTGGACGGCAAGCCGTTCAAGTGGCTGGTCGAGAACTCATGGAGCGAGAAGGCCGGAAAGAAAGGATTCTTCACAATGACCGACGAATGGTTCGACAGGTACGTGCAGGTTATCGTCGTGCACAGGAAGTACGTCCCGCCCGACATCCTGGCGCTCTTCGCCATGCCGCCCGAGAAGCTTCCCCCCTGGGATCCGATGTTTCGCATGCTCGGCATGCAGTAAGCCGCCCCGCCGGCGGCCTTCACACCCACAGGAGGCCCCATGAAACTCCCTTCGCTTCGGAACGCCCTTGCGGAAGGGCGGAAGACATTCGTACGCTTTCCTCTCGTTATCGCCGACGCTGTCATCGGCACCGCCGTCGCGCTGGTCCTCATCGACTTTGAGGGTCCACCGCAGCCCACCATCCTCTTCCCCCTTCTCCTGGCGGCGCTGCAGGGGATCCCCCTCCTCACCGCCTGCACGCTCGTCGCGGAACAGAGGCGCCTGCCGGCGCTCCGGAAGGCGGCGCTGAATGCCGCGGGTGTGCTCCTGCTGGCCGCCTACGCATTCACGATCCCGGCGAACCTCCCCGACGCCCCCGCGCTCACCTTGATCCGGTTCGCGTTCCTCGCCGCGGCGCTCCACCTCGTCGTCGCCTGGGCGCCGTTTGCACAGGCGGGCGGGACGATGGGGTTCTGGCAGTTCAACAGGTCGCTGTTCGTCCGCCTCCTGATGTCCGCCCTCTTCTCGTTCATTCTGTGGGCGGGACTCGCGATCGCGCTGGCCGCGCTCGACCATCTCTTCGGGGTGAACGTCCCCGGCAAACGGTACGGAGAGCTCTGGATTCTCGTCACGGGTGTCTTCGCCACGTGGTTCTTCCTTGCCGGGATCCCCGATGACATCAGCGCCCTGGAGGGGGTATCGGAATACCCTCGGTGGATCAGGGTGTTCGCACAGTACGTGCTCCTCCCCCTCGTGGTTGTCTACCTCGTGATCCTGTATGCGTACATCGTGAAGATCGTTGCGGCGTGGAGCTGGCCCGAGGGGTGGGTGAGCAGGCTGATCCTGGGCCTTGCCGGGGCGGGAATATTCTCACAGCTGCTTCTCCACCCGTCCGTCCAGGCCGCCCCGGAAGGGTGGGCGGCACGATCCGCCCGCTGGTTCTCGATCCTCCTGATCCCCCTGTCGTGCGTCCTCGCGCTTGCCGTCTGGCGCAGGGTCACGGACTACGGCATCACGGAGGGGCGATACACAGCGCTGGTCACCGCGGCGTGGCTCGCGGGCATCTCCGTGTATTTCACGATCAGCCGGGGTCGATCCATCAAGCTGATTCCCCTGTCACTCTGCGTTGTTGCGCTTGCTGTCAGCACAGGGCCGTGGGGGGCGCTCGCTGTCTCGGAGCGGAGCCAGATCGACAGGCTCCGCACGATCCTGGAGCGCGACACGATTCTTGCCGGCGGGGCCATCCGCCAGGCGGGCGCAGGCATCTCCCTCGCCGAGGGGGCGAAGATCGGCGCCATACTCAGCTATCTCCAGGAGGTGCACGGCTATGACGGCATACAGGGCTGGTTTGCGGAGCCGCTCACGCGCGATTCGACGGGAAGGGGGAGAATCTGTCTGCCCCCCTCGGCAGTCGCCCGCATGATGGGGCTGACGTACCAGGGGAGCCCGCACCTCGCCGGAGGGATACTGCTGCTGATGCCGGACGCGCGCGCGCCGTACGACGTCAGCGGATACAAATATGTCGCGAGATTCCGGACCGAAGGGATGCGCTACCAGCCGGTCGAGCTCACGAAGGGGGATATCATGGGGAGGGTCGGCGAGGAAACGGGAGTGCTCAGATTCTACCGGACGGGGGGCGCCGGGGATACTGACCTGATTGCGCTTGATCTCCACGGGCAGGCCCTGCGGCTCCTGAATGAGCTGGGCGAAGGGAACCTGACGGGCATCCCGCCCTCGAAGCTTGCGCTGAGCGCCGAAGGTCACGGCCTCCGCGCCCGTCTCTGCCCCTGGTGGGTCCAGGTGGAACGCCGCGGCGGCGATGTCAGGATCCTCGCCATCGACGTCGACGTTGCTTTCACGGAGGAGGGCCGCTAGACTGCGGCAGGCCCCCCGGGGGCATCAGGGACCCGGCCGCGTGGAGGCGTTCCTGAGCATCAGGCGCATTTCGTTCGTCGGCACGAACCCGGCGGCCTCGTAGAGTGGCTTCCCGTCCACGCTCGCGTAGAGGGCAACGGAGCCGAATCCCTGGCTGCGGCACCACGCGAGCATGATGTCCATCAGCCGGCGCGCGATCCCCCTGCGGCGGAACGCAGGATCGGTGTAGACGTTGACGATCAGCGGCCGCACGGGATTCGGATCGCGGGGGCTCGGGAGGTGCGGTGTCATCAGCACTCCGCCGCCGGCCACGACTTCCCCGCCCGGAGTTTCGACGAGCCAGGCGCGGCATCTCCCGTCGGCCATCCATGCGGAGAAGAAATCCCGGGAGGCCGAGAGGGCACCATCCAGGTTCGCGTCGGCGGGGTACCCCATATCTGTAAACATCCGGCGTCGCTGGTGAAGGATCGTCTCAATATCGCCTGCGGCAGCTTCGCGGAACGTGAACCGGGTTCCCCCCAGCATCTCCTGTTGGCTCATGTGCGGCTCCCTGTGCCGTAGTGTGTCAGATGACAAACTCGATGCCCCCGTTGGTCTCATCCGGCGTGCGCACGTTAATCTTGATCTCGTGGTAGACATAGGAATACGGGGGGACGGACCGCGTGATCCAGGAGTTCCCGCCGATGACGCTGTGATGACCGATCACCGTGGCACCCCCCAGAATCACCGCCTGCGCGTACACGATGACGTTGTTCTCGATCGTGGGATGGCGCTTCGTGTTTGCCAGCGACTTGTCGACGCTCAGCGCCCCGAGCGTTACGCCCTGGTACAGCTTCACGTGGTCTCCGATCGTGGTCGTCTCGCCGATGACAATCCCCGTCCCGTGGTCGATGAACAGCGGCGTGCCGATCCGAGCGCCGGGATGGATGTCGATGCCCGTCATCCGGTGCGCATATTCTGTCAGGAGCCTCGGGAAGACGGGGACGCGCATGAGGAAGAACTCATGCGCAATCCGGTACACGGCGATCGCCAGGAACCCCGGGTAGGCGAGCACCACTTCCTCGATGTTCTCGGATGCGGGGTCGCCCGTCGTGATCGCGGCCGCGTCGAGCCAGAGCTTCTCGTAGATCGCCGGGAGGCTCGCGAAGAACCGGTCCGCCACATCGGCTGGCGAGAATTCGGCCCCGGGGGCGAGCACGGTGAGGATGTGCATCAGCTCCCTGGTGAGACCGGCGAGCAGGGCGGGAGGATCCCGCTCGGATGTCCGCAGGCGCTCCGAAAAATGGGGGAAGAGAAATTCGAGAATGTCCTCTGCAAAGCGCCGGGCCTCCCCCTTGATGGGAAGGAGCGGACGGTGGAGCCCGCGCTGTTCCAGGAGCGTCCGGACGAGGAGTTCACTGCGATCGGTGTTCATGTGTTTTGAGCCCAGGTTGTCACACAATCGTTCCGGCGGCGGGAGCCTCTGCTTCCCTCTTCCGGCGAAGCCACAGCCGCATCAGCACAGCAGCCCCCACCCATCCCGCCGCCTCCGCCAGTCTCCGGAGCGTGGCATCCGTGATTTCGAGTCCGTATGCGCCGTAGAAACCGATATCCACCCCCGGGTCCCCCCCGGGAGAGCCCAGCGGAAAGACGATCCTGTTGAAGAGCGCGGTGGCGGCCAGGACGAACAACACTTCGGCGGGGTGAGGCCCCGTCTCAAGAATGACGCCCAGCGTCGCGGCGAGGAACGGCAGTGTGTAGACCGCGAACACCATGATCTTCGTCCCCCCCACCGTCATCAGCCCGACGACGGCTGCCAGCCAGACGAGAAAGAGTATCCTGTTCCCGCCGGCGGCCCGGAGCACTGCCCCTCCTCTGGACCGGGTCCAGAGCATGAGGGCAGGCAGCCAGAATGAAAGAAGGGCAAGCAGGATGTTGACGGCGGTCGCCGGACGGGGAGGCCACGCAAGGAACATCCGGAGCTGCGAGAAATAGAGCGTCCGGCTTGGGGACGGCAGGCGGTATTCGATAATCGTGCCGAATGAGGAAGTGACAGGGATCAGGAGGCGCGGAATCAGAAACACCGCCAGCGTCAGGACAACGGTGAGCGTGGCACTCTGCAGGGGCCGGACGGAGCGCTCCTGCGCGTACCGGAGAAGAAACACGATCGTGATCGCCGCCAGGGGCGCCAGAAGGAACTCTTTGAACAGGAGTCCGCCAAGTGACACCGCGATCGCGGCCCCCATGGAGCCCCGCCGCACGCACGCGAACGCGGCGCACGAGACCAGGCACGCCTCGATGTCGACGTCGAACGGGCAGTAGAGCGGAAAACGCACTGCAAACAATGACGCGGCGAGCAGGAGCATCACGAATGCCGCATTGCGGGGAGATGCCCCCTCCCTGCCGGCCAGAGCGCATCCCGCCAGAAGAACACCGAATCCTGCGATGAGAACGACGACCGGGAACACAGCCGCCGGCGCCGCCCCGGTGAGCGCACTTGCCGCGCGGACCAGCATCGGCACGGCGATCCGGTAGGCAAACGGTGCGCCCAGGTGCGCTCCCGGGGAGAAACCCTGCTCGGCCAGGTGCAGGTACTCTGCGCCGTCGGTCATGATCCTCGCCACCGGCGTGCCCAGCCGGAGCGCCGACACCAGGAGAGCGGCAAGTATCCACGGAAAGAGGTGTTTCATGACGCGCCGGCGTTCTGCCCTGCTGAAGTGCACTGATGAGGATGCGCTCCTGGAACCGAAAAATTAACCTACATATTGCCCTCCTGAGATTCAAGCTGCCTGTGATTCGCCGTTCGTTTGGAATTCACGCGGATTTTTTCCGCGTTGCTCCATGTCACTCCGCAGAGACCCGCACCGCAGTATGTTGGAACATCCGAAAACGAACGACCCATTCCATCTGTGATACGAACAACGAACAGCACAGCGGTCGCGACCACCGGGCTCGTGTTTGCCAAGAGGCCATGGTTCTCCGGCGACTTCGGCGCGGCGCGACTGCCGATCGGGGACCTCGTCACGTTCAAACTCGAGGACGACTCCGCCCTCCACGTTCACATCCCCTTCCACGAGCACAAACCATCAAGGAAACTGGTGGTGGGAGAGCGCTACGGCATCGAGGATCTCGGCACGCACTATAACGGAGACGAAACGGGACTGGGGTATGAATTGAACGGGATGCGCCTGTTCCGGATACTGGACATCCGGCAGGGGGGGGCCGGGTTGTAGAGACGCGCATCGTATGCAAAGCTCTTGAAGTACCCGGAGTTGAGAACTCCGTTCAGGTTCGTCCCCACCGCTCCCCTGATGTTCTGCACGATCGAACCCAGCACCGAGAGCCTTCCACGCAGGACGCCGCTGTCGTAGTTCTGGGCCGTGAGCGACCCCGTTCGCACAGCAGGTTATCCTCGACGTAATAGTACATTTAGATTAACTATCTTACACTCTGTTTTGATATGTTTGTAGATCCTTCGACTCATTAACTGGTCGTACTGTATCCGGGATATGGCTTCGGCAGCGCAATACTGGTCACCACGGGTGCGCGCAGCGGCGGTCGCGTCGATCCTGATCATCAATCTCACCCTCCGTCTCTGTCTCGCGCTCCGCCCCCTCGGATTCATCGACGCCCGGACGCTGCCCGATGATACGTACCTTTCTCTCACAATCGCGCGCAACATTGCGCGGGGAGAGGGACCTTCGTACAGCGGGGAATTCACGAACGGTTTCCAGCCGCTGATGGTCTACATGCTGGCGCCGGTCTTTCTCGTTGCCGGCAGCGATCCCACAGTCGGCGTACACGCCGCAACGGCCATCTCCTCTTTGTTTGATACGCTCACGCTCCTGGTGCTCTGCCGCATGATTCTCCGCCGATGCCGGGGACCGGTCCCGCTCGGTGTTGCAGCGCTCGCATGGATCCTCAACCCGGCGGGACTCCGCACGGCGGCAAACGGCATGGAAACGTCGATGGCGTGTTTCTTCCTTGCGAGCGGGCTCTCCTTCCTCGACAGATGGGCGGTCACCGGGAAGGCATGCGCCCGACCCCGGACATACGCTCTGCTCGGCGCCCTTGCGGGCGCCGGAATGCTCGCGAGGATCGACCTGGCGGCGTTTGCCGTGAGCGCAGCGGGGACAATTTTCGTCATCGACCGGCGGGAACTCCGGCGCGCGTTCGTCCTCTCGGCCGCGTTCGCCGCCGGCCTCATCATTGTCGAGGGCCCCTGGCTCGCGTACGGGTATGTCCGCACGGGCGAACTGTTTCCCGTCAGCGGGAGCGCCATCAGGTTCATGTCACTGGCGACGGTCGACTTCGCCCCGACATACCACAACTGGTATTCTCTCACGCTCGGCGAAGGGGTGCGCGCGCTCATCGCGGACACCCGCGCAGCGCTGGCCGTCACCGCCGGACTCCTCTGCGTGCTCGCGTGGATGGACCGACGGGCGCTGCGGGACGCGGGACGCTCATGCGCGTGGATTGTGCCCGCGTGCGCATGCACCGCAATCCTGTTTTGGGCCTACACGCTGTATGTGTTCGGGACATGGTTCTTCGAGCGGTACATGTTCCCGGCCTGCGTCCCGCTCACGATCGCACTCGCGGCCGCGTGCGATGTCCTGGTGCACTCACGCGTCCGCAGGCCGGTGAAGAACGTCAGCCTCGCTGCCGCAGTCATGCTCCTCATCGCCCTTGACCTGACAGACCCTGCGCTCGGCAGGACGCTCTTCCCCTCGGTGCAGGCGCCGGGCGGATACATGCCGATCGGTCTCTGGGCCGCCAGGAGATTCCCCCCGGGAACGGTGATTGCCGGCGCCCAGAGCGGGGCACTCGGATATTTCGCTGACAGCCTTACGGTCATCAACCTGGACGGCGTCGTCAGCCCTTCATGCTACAGGGCGCTCCGTTCGTTCCGCGCCCTGCAGTACCTGCGCGCGCATGGAACGCGGTACGTGGTCGGCTGGTATTCGAATTTTCAGTATCTTGAACACCAGTCCGCCGGCATGGAGCCGCACGATCTCGGGCCGCTCCGGCCGATCACGGGATTCAGAACGTGGGGGGACGACTGGTATTTTGCGGAGGTGAGGTAACGCACCCGTCATTGCGAGGAGCGCTTCTCAGCGACGAAGCAATCTCCCGCAAGATTGCTTCGCGGCGCCTGCGGCGCCGCTCGCAATGACAGGGCAATGGCGACCGGAATGACATAGAGGAACCACCATGAAGATACTCTTTATCGGGGGGACAGGGAACATCAGCACGTCGGTGAGCAGGGCGTGCGTGGCCCGGGGATTCGACCTGCACCTCATCGTGCGGGGGAAGCGTGACGTGGCCATCCCGGGGGCCACGCTGCACAGGGGTGACGCCCGCGATACTGCGTTCCTCGGGACTGTTGCGGCCACGGCACACTGGGACGCGGTGGTCGACTGGATCGCATTCACGACCGCCGACATCGAGCGCGACATCGCGCTCCTCAGGGGAAAGACCGACCAGTTCGTTTTCATCAGCTCCGCCTCAGCGTACCAGAAGCCCCCTGCGCATCCCGTGATCACGGAATCCACCCCCCTGGCCAATCCCTTCTGGCAGTACTCGCGCGACAAGATCGCCTGCGAGGAGATGCTGAACACGGCTTTCCGGGAGACGGGTTTTCCCGTGACGATCGTGAGACCATCGTTGACATATGACACCGTCGTCCCCCTGGCGATCGGGGGATGGACGGAGTTCACCGTCATCGAAAGGATCAGAAAGGGAGAGCCGATCATCGTCCACGGCGACGGCTCCTCCCTCTGGGTGCTGACGCACGCGGAGGATTTCGCGAAGGGCTTCGTGGGACTCCTGGGACATCCGCAGGCGGCGGGGGAAGCAATCCACATCACGTCGGACGAGGTGCTGACCTGGGACCAGATCTACACGACAACGGCCCGCGCGGCGGGCCGCGAGCCGCGCATCGTCCACATCCCTTCAGACTTCATCGTCGGGTGTGAGGAGTCATTGCGGGGGACGCTCCTGGGGGACAAGTCGCGGAGCGTCATGTTCGACAACAGCAAGATCCGGAGGCTCGTCCCCGGCTACACTGCCACAATCCCGTTTCACGAGGGGATCCGCAGGACGCTTGAGTGGTTCGATGCCGACCCGTCGAGGAGGGTCGTGAAGGCGGAGACCTCCGCACTGTTCGAACGGATACTCAGGGCATACCCGGGGAGTGTGCAGCACAACGATCAGGCCGGCGGGTGAAGCCTGCGGGAATCGGGCCTACCCCCGGGGGGCAACGAAGAGGCGGACGTCACCGAATGCCATCGTGACGGTGTGCAGGCGTGACGCCTCTCCCCCTTCGGCAGGGCACATCGCGCGGGGGAACCTGAGCGTTCGTTCCCCTGCCTCCGTGGCTATCACGGCGGCGGCATCCCTGGAAGCATAGACAACGTCATGCCGGTCGCTCCAGATCGCCGCGCCAGCGTCCACGGCGAGCCGCCGGAGGATGTCCGGAGTCAGGGGAGCCGCTCCCGCATATACCGATGTCCACCCCCTCTGCTTTTTCCGGGCGAAAGCAGTTCGGCCGTTGTCCACCCACGTTCCGAACACCTCACAGTCGTCCCCTTCCACAGAAAACCTGGGATGCTGATGCTTTGAGGTGCCGATGACCTTAACGTCCACGCCGCTCATGCTCCCGATCCGCACCTGCATTGGCCCAGGATCCCGGAGCACGCTGAATCGGAACCCTGTAAGGCGTTCCATCTGCTCTGGTGCAAACCTCTCCGGCGCGATGTACCCCGGCGCATAGTACCACACGACAGTGACGCCGCTTCCCTCGAGCATACTCAGGAGTCTGTCGACATTGCGGTCGTCCATCGCGAAGAGATTCACCATGAAAAAGAGACGATAACGCTTTATATCTGAAGGTGTTACATCGAACAAATAAAGCGAATCATAGGGCGCGGCCATGCGTGCGAACGATCTCTGCTGGCTATTGATAAACCAGTGGTTGACGTGGTCGCAGACGGTTATCCCGTAGCCTGTCCACGGTTCCTCTCCCTTCCAGTGCTCGGTGGCAAAGAACGCTTTCGGGTCGTACACCGCGGCAATCTCGGCCGCACTCGATGTATCGAGCCCGGTGCGACGTGCTCCCAGTTGCGCAAACACACGGATTGCCTCGATGAGGGGTGGGGCGTCATACCACCCGTGATGCGCCTGGTACGGCGGACACAGATGCCCGAAATCGAACAGCCAGCCTCCGATTCCCCGGGCAAACATCTGGGCGAGATCCCGCCTGAGTATACGGACAGATCCCTCCACGGAATCATGTCCGGTCCCCCCTTCGCCCACCTTTACCGGCTCGATGTATGTCGAGGGGTCCATTTCCACGAAAAAGAGCTTCCCGTGCCTGTGTATCGACTCGACAAGCACGCGGTACCCCCCGTCGCCTCCCACTCCCCGCGCCCGGCCGAGGAGATTCCCGGCACTGTCCACGACATCGCTTTCCCAGCGCTCTTTGCCAGGGATATTGGTGTGCTGGTACGTGTAGGGGGAGGCGAGAAAGTCGATATCGCTGCTTGCCAGGACCCGTTCGGGAGAGAGGTGTCCTCCCTCCTGGATGTGCACGTTCTCCAGAAGGTAGCCGAAGAACGCCCCGCAGAGGATCCGCCGGCCGGTCTTTTCCTTCGTGATGTGCGCAAAATAAAGGAGCGTGTCGGCGATGAGATCGTGGTGCCGCCCGTAGAACGCGATGACGTCGCGCTCCAGGGCGGGATCGCGGAGCAACCCGGCCTTTGTCGTCATACGCGCGGACGGTTCCGGGATGGGCCCCACGGCGCGCTGCATGGGGGCGCTGTAGTCAGGGAGGAAGCGCATCCCCGTGTAGTGCCACTCGCCCGTGTGTCCGTAGGCCACCTGGTAGCCCATCATACGCGAGGCGAGCGGGGAGGCTTCCATGTGCGCAAGGAACGACGTGAGAACCTCAGTCATGTCGGTCCGCCAGACGGTCGAGGCCCAGGACGCGTCGTTGGGATCGGCGAGGCCGTTCCAGTTGAGGCCCGTCTCCCCCAGCCGCTCAGGCTGCCTGTAGAGCGACGGGTCGGGCGTGAGCCCGCAGCGGACAAGCTCATCAGGATGCGCATTCTTCCACCATGCGGGGGGATTCAGATGCAGCCGCGGGAGGAAGAACGACGACGGCTGGATCGACAGGAGGCGCGCGAAGAACAGATCGAAGGGCTCCCAGTCGTACGTGCCGGGTGATTTCCAACCGGCGTTCAGCCCCAGAATGGGAGTGAACATTGAAATGCCGGCGTCACGGTACCCTGCGGTGGTGGGGAGAAGCTCGTCGCTGAGCGCAAGGAGCGGGTACGTCTCGCGCCCGTTGACGAAGAGACGCGGACCGCCCCGCCGGACGGCAATCCGGGCGCGGCATGCCGGCTCGCCGCGGAGTCTGCGCATTGCCGACTGGCGCACATCGTCATCGTCACCCGTCGGGAGCGCTGTGGTGATCGGGAAGCGGGGCCCCGGCAGAAGGGCAAATGCCCCGGCGGAGGTCCCGAGAATCTCAAGCACCGTGCGTCGTTTCATCAGAGCAGTCCTCCATTCAAACGCCGTGAGCTCACAGGGGGAACTCCCGCACACAGCATCGAAACCGCTCCCTCCCTGGAGGCGAATTCGACCAGCGCCCGGCGCGGGCGCAGGGCGAGTCAGTCCCCTTTCTTCTCGCGGACGAAGTCCCCGGCCTGGAACCCTGCGCCGCTCAGGACCTTTGCACGGGCTGCCTTCCCCCCCAGCATGTCTTCCGTGACCCTGATCCGGCCGACCTTCTTCTCCTCGTGGCCGAGAACGAGACCCGTGTCGGGATCCTTGAGCTCTTCCCCGGGATGAAACACGTCGAACTCCATGTCCGCGGCGACATTCGCTTCGGACCCCGGCTTCATGATGACGCTCCCGTCGTCGCTCATTTTGATGATGCGGCCCGACCAGGGGACTTTCGCCATGTTGTCGGTGATCAGCTTGACCGTCTCATCGATCGCCTCCCGGGCGGCCTTTCCGATATCCGTGTCGTTCCACTGACTGAAGTCGGCGAAATTGATGTTCTGGTACCTTCCCCCGAGCCCCACCGTGTTGTCCGTCCCTTCCTCCGTTTCGGCGGCCACAACCTCTCCCGTCGTGGTGTTGACCAGACGGATATCGACAGCCGCGCGGGCGGTCTTGGCGTTGATCCGTGCGCCGAACAGCGGCGCGCCGCCGCTCACGTTCCGGTCCTTCGTTCCCAGTTCCGTGATGCTCCCCAGCACGAGGAGGTCTGCGCCGAGGAGTTTCCCGATTTCGGGGGCGGTCTGCGGCGTCACCGCGCCGCTCCGGCCGAGACGCTGCTCGGCCATGACCTTGTCCAGGTCCTTCCGTTCGACAACATTGAACTGTCCGCTTTTCACGAGCGCGGTGATGAGCATGTCCGCAACTCCCTGGCCGGCGCCCCTGTGACCCGAGCGGTCCTGGAACTCCGCCACCGCGACCCGTTTCTTCACCTGCGCACTGCCCAGCGCGGCACCTGAGAGGATCGCCGCTGCAAGGATAATGGAGATTCTCTGTGTCATGTCGGTCCCCGAAAGGTTTGCCGAAGATACTCAAGGAAAGCGAGAACTACAACAACGCGCATAGGGGCCGCACTCCCGGGCCGGACATCCGGCGTTTGACTTTGGCGCCACGACGGCCGATATTCACCTGTGCCCCGGCCTCCGGCTGGCTCCCTGTCCGCTCCCCCCAACATCGCCGCAAGAGGTTTCCCGTATGAGCATCAGACACTGTGTATTGCTCGGAGCAGTGGTGGGCGCCGTGCTGGCAGGCCGCGCCCAGGATTCGAAGTTCCCCCCACGCGACCAGCAGATCCCCGTCCCTGATATCCGCCCGGAAGGTGCAGATCCCTTCGGAACGCCTCCTTCCGCGCGGGCGATCCACGAGGCATGGCTTGCCGACATCACACACTGGCGCACGGAGCGGCGCATCAGGACCGGCTACACCGGCTCCCGCTACGACATGGCTCCCCTCAGGTGGACGCAGTCCAGCTTCATTCAACCGCAGATGATGATCCACGACCGCTACTTCTACGACCCGGTGTCGGGCCAGTACACCGTCGACCGCTACCTCGACGACCTGGAGAGGCGGTACGGAGGCATCGACGCGGTGCTGATCTGGCCGACATACCCGAACATGGGGATCGACGACCGGAACCAGCATGACATGATCCGGTGCATGCCGGGGGGAATCCGGGGCGTCAGGCGCATGGTGGCGGATTTCCACAGGCGCGGCGTGCGCGTGCTCTTCCCGATGATGATGTGGGACCAGGGTACGGCCGATGCCGGGCGCCCGTGGCCCGAGGCCGTCGCGCACATTATGGCGGAGATCGGGGCGGACGGCATCAACGGTGATACGCAGGACGGCGTTCCACTGGCGTTCCCTGCGGCCGCCGAGCGCGCCGGCCACCCCCTCGCGTTCGAACCGGAAGGCGGATGTCACGACGAAGCACTGGCCTACAACCTCATGACATGGGGGCAGTACCAGTACCCCTTCGTGCCGATGGTGGACCGGTACAAGTGGCTTGAGCCGCGCCACATGGTCAACATCTCCGACCGCTGGAATAAGGACAAGACGGACAACCTCCAGTTTGCGTTCTTCAACGGCGTCGGCTGGGAGAGCTGGGAAAACATCTGGGGCATTTGGAACGGCATCACCCCCCGTGACGCCGAAGCGACGCGGCGCGTGGCGGCGATCGAGCGGGAGGTCGCACCGTTTCTTGTCAGCCGCGACTGGGAGCCGGCCTATCCCATGCTCCGCTACGGCGTCTACGCGAGCAGGTGGCCCCTGCAGGGACGGACGGTCTGGACGATCGTCAACCGGAACCACTACGCCGTCGAAGGTCCCCAGATCGAAATTCCGGCTGCGGACACCATGCGGTACTACGACCTCTACCACGGAGCGGAGATCGTCCCCGGACGGCGCGGAAACCGGTTCGTGCTCAGCTTCCTCCTGGAACCGAGCGGGTACGGGGCGCTTCTCGAGATGCCCGGTCGTCCGGACAGCGCGCTGCTCAGGTTCATGGAGGGGATGAAGGCCATGACGGCGACACCGCTGGTGAGCTACTCGCACACGTGGGTTGAGCTTCCCCAGCAGATCGTGGATATCCCGCCGACGCGGATCCCGTCCGTTCCCCCCGACGGTATGGTGAAGATTCCCGGCGGAATATTCCTCTTCCGTTCGAGGGGGATAGAAATCGAGGGCTCCAACGATGTCGGCGTGGATGTCCAGTACCCGTGGGAGGATTCACCCCGACGGTACCACGAGCACGTGCTCCCCCTGAGATCATTCTGGATCGACACGACTCCCGTCACCAATGCCCAGTTCAGGAAGTTCCTCGATTCCACACGGTACCGGCCCCGGGACAGCGCAAATTTCCTGCGCGACTGGAAGCACGGATCGTTCCCCGCGGGCTGGGAGGATCGCCCCGTGACGTGGGTGTCGTTTGAGGATGCCCGCGCGTACGCGGCATGGGCGGGCAAGAGGCTGCCGCATGAATGGGAGTGGCAGTACGCGGCGCAGGGAACAGACGGCCGGACATACCCGTGGGGAAACGCCTGGGACTCCGCTGCGGTCCCTGCACCGGACACGGGGAGGGCGCTCCGCGCGCCGGACCCTGTCGGCACCCACCCACTGGGCCGGAGTCCCTCGGGAGTGATGGATTTCGTCGGCAACGTGTGGCAGATGACTGATGAGTTCGTGGACGAGCACACGCGCGGCGGAATCCTCAAAGGCGGCAGCTACTACCGGCCGCAGGGGTCGATGTGGTACTTCCCCCAGGCGTACAGGCTGGAGGAGCACGGCAAGCTCCTCCTCATGGCTCCCTCCTGCGACCGCTCGGGCACCGTCGGCTTCAGATGCGTTCAGGATGCGGGAGAATAGGGGGAAAAGCTCAGCCATGACAACGCCGCGGATCATTCTCAGCGTGCTGCCGGTTGCTGCAATTCTTCCGGCCGCGCTGGCTCTTCTCTCCTGCTCCCGCGCGGGTGTTCAGGGAGAAGAGGAGGCGCGCCGAACGTTTCCGCAATCACGCGAACTGGATTCCGGATGGGTGTGCCGGAATGTCGCGGATGTGCAAACAACCGGAGAGGAGCTTTCGAGGCCCTCACTTCCTCTTCCCGGCTGGATACCGGCAACCGTACCGGGCACCGTCCTCACCACGCTTGTGAACACCGGTCGTGCGCCCGACCCGTTTTACGGCATGAACAACCGGCGCATTCCGGATATCGGCACCACAGGACGCGAGGCCTATACGTACTGGTTCGTGAACGATTTCCGTCTTCCGCACACTGCGGGCACGGGAGAGGTCTGGCTCGGGCTGCGCGGCGTCAACTACGGATACGATCTCTACCTGAACGGGCAGAGACTCACCCCGGAGACACACCGGGGAATGTTCCTCCGCCAGACGTACGATATCACATCGCGCATTGCAGGGGACGGAATGAACAGGCTGGCGGTGCTTGTTTATCCTCCCGACCCGGCGGGGGATGCCAACGGCGGGCAGGGGGGTGACGGCACGATCGGCCGCAACGTGTCCTGCCAGTTTGCGGCGGGGTGGGACTGGATACAGCCGGTCCCCGACAGGAACACGGGAATCTGGGACAAGGTGACAATAGAAGAGACCGGAACAGTCCGGCTTGACAACCCCCGCGTCGTCACGCTCGTCCCGGGAACGCGCGAGCCCGGACGCCCTCAGGCGCCCGCGATACTCCGGATCAGCACTGAGGTCGAAAATCCGGCGCGGGAACCCGTCCGGGGAATCCTGCGGTGCACTGTGGAAGGAACAACGGTGCAGCGGGAAATCCTCCTGCAAGGCTCATCGAAGCAGGAATTCCGGCTCCCTGACGACACGCTGCGGAATCCGTCACTCTGGTGGCCCAACGGGTACGGGCCGCAGCCGCTCAGTGCCGTACGCATACAGTTCTTCGGCGGCGATGGCCGCCTCATGGATGAGCAGTCCGTCACCACGGGCATACGGGAAATCCGCACCCGGTGGAACACAGTGACACGGAGCCGTGAGGTGACCGTCAACGGGCAGAGAATATTCATCAAGGGGGGAAACTGGATAGCCTCCGATGCCATGTTCCGGCTCTCGAGCGAGCGGTACGACGCCGAGGTGCGGTTCCACCGCGACATGAACCTGAACCTCATACGCATCTGGGGAGGGGGACTGACCGAAAGGCCTGAGTTCTACGACGCGTGCGACAGGTACGGGATTCTTGTATTCCAGGATTTCTGGATCTCGGGCGACTGCAACGGGAAGTGGCTGGACCCGAAGAAGAAGGAGGATCAGTGGACCAGGCGCAGATATCCCGACGATCATGCCCTGTTTCTCCGCTCGGTGGCCGACCAGGTCAGGATGCTCAGGAACCACCCGTCCCTTGCATTCTATTGCGGCGGCAACGAGATCCCTCCCCCGGAGGATATCCTCCTGGCCATGCAGGATTCGCTCCTCCCCGCACTGGATGACACACGCTACTTCTTCTCCTACTCCAACGTCGACAGCATGTCGTTCAATTTCATGGGGGGGAACGGGGACGGAGCGTACCGCCTCCAGCCGAACGCCCGCTTCTGGGAATTCCGCTCATTCCCGTTCAATTCGGAGATCGGCTCCGTGGGAATGGGGGACCGTGAGTCGCTCGAACGGTTCATTCCGCCGGAGAACCTCGTGATCCCCGACGAGAACTGGGGAAAGCTCGATTCGGTCTGGAAATACCACAAATTCGGAGGATACGGCGGAAGCATTGCTGCGTTCGGGAAGCCCCGGGACCTGACGGCTTACGCCGACAGGGCGCAGCTGATCAACTACGACCAGTACAGGGCGCTGATGGAAGGGCATCTTGCGCACATGTGGGAGTGGTACACGGGCGTCATCATCTGGAAGACGCAGAACCCGTGGACGGCGCTCAGGGGACAGATGTACGACTGCTACCTCGATCCGAACGGGGGATTGTTCGGCCTGCATCATGCCAATGAACCGCTGCACGTTATGTGCAACCCGGCTGACGGCATGCTGATGGTCGTCAACAATACGTTCCGCCCGTGCCACGACCTCATGGTCCAGGCCAGGACATATGACGGCGCAGGCAGGGATTCACTCGTGTTCCAGTGGTTCGTAGATGTGAGCCCGTCCTGTGTGCAGAAAATCGACACGATCACGCGTTTTGTGAAAACCGGATTCAGGGCTGAAGGGGGATTCCTGAATCTCCGGTTGCTGGATGCCTCCCGCCGTGCCCTGAGCGGGAACCTCTACTGGTTCCCCGATTCGAACGGTCAGTATACCGCACTGCAGCACATGGCTGACGCGCGCGTGAGGGCCCATGCCAGACGCGCCGGGGACAGGATCGAAGTAACGATCGAGAACCCGGCGGGGGGACCGCTGGCGTTCTTCCTGAGGCTGTCGCTCGTCAGCGCGTCAACACACAAGAGAATCCTCCCGGTCTTCACCAGCGACAACTACGTGTCGGTCCTGCCGGGAGAACGGCAGACGATTTCGATCGAGCCCGCACGGCCTGGCGGTTCAGACACACCCCTGGTGTCGGTGAAGGGGTGGAATGTTCCGGAACAATTCCTGAGCATCGAATGAGGATCCTGGCCTCCCTCTCACTCGCGCTGCTCATGCAGATTGCCGGTCCCGCCCCCGCGCAGAACCGCATGTGGCTCGTTGATCCGCTGGAGCCTGTATACCCCGATTCCAATACGCTGGAGAAGTACGGCACACGCTACGAGGCGGATTTCCCGAAGGGGACATGCGCTGACGTTCACCTGCTCCTTCGCGCCGCTCCCGGCGACTCGTTCACGGTGGGTGCTGAACTCGGCGGCGCCTCCCTCCCGCCCGGCTACTGGAGCAGGCTGATCGACGTGCCGGTGGAGCAGAACACGGGGCTGGACAGCCGCACGGAGGCGTTCACGGGCGCACACAACCCCTATGTCATACGCCGGGCCCCGTTCCGCATTTTCGAAGCCATCCAGCCGCTCACGTCCCCCTCTCTGGCGGCCCGGGGAACGTTCACCGCGCTGCGACTGAGCATCCCGCCGCAGGACTTTCCCCGGGAGGGAACGTACACGATACGTGTCATCGTGCATGGAGGCAGATGGACATCGCGGGGGACATTCGCCGCCAGGATCCACGCCGTGCGCGTCCCGCCCCCCGGCGAAGGCGCGTTCTTCTACACAAACTGGTTCAGCCTCGCGCAGATGGAGGAGAAGGAACATCTCGTCCGCTGGACACCTGCGTGGTTTGACATGCTGAACACATACGCCGCACTGATGGCCCACGGGCGGCAGAACTGCATCATCGTCCCCGGTGAGCTCCTGTCGGCGGCGGACAACCGCATAGCGCTCGACGAAGACCGCCTTGCCGCGTTCATCGCTGTCTTCAGGTCCCACGGCTTCCGGTACTTCGAATCGCCCCACCTGATGTACAGAGGGGAGAGCGATGACTGGAACGATCCCGTGTTGAAAGTCGCCCTGACGAAACACCGGTACGACACCCCGGAGGGGAAGGCTGACGTGGACAGCATCGTCTCTCTCCTGCATGCGTTCACAAAGCGTCACGGGCTCACGCACAGCTGGCTCCAGCATATCGCCGACGAACCCACGGCTGTGCAGGCGCGGTGCTACAGGGAAGTGGTCCGCCAGGTCAGATCGGTCTTCCCGGACATCCGCATCATCGATGCCGTCAGCGACCGTGACACGCTGGCCGGTTCCGTGGACATCTGGTGTCCCACGATCGATGACTTCCAGAACAACCAGGACTTCTTCCGGGCCCGCCAGTCGCTCGGCGAGGAAGTCCTTGTCTATACGTGCCTCGTGCCCGGGGGACCCTGGCTCAACAGGCTTCTCGACCAGGAACGCCTGCGGCAGGTGTACTTCGGATGGGCCGCGGCCGCATACAACACAGGCGGATTCCTTCACTGGGGCCTGAACCAGTATCAGACGCCCGATCCTCTTTCCCGGAGCGTCGTCCACCATCCCTCCCCCGCCGCCGCACCCAACAATTTCCTGCCGGCGGGCGATTCACACATCATCTACCCCGGACCCCTTTCCTCCACGCGGTTCGAGGCCCACCGGGTCGGGATTGAGGATTATGAGCTCCTCCGGATGCTGAAGCGAAGAGATGAAGGAAAGGCAGCCGGGCTCATCCGTCGCCTCTTCAGAACGTACACCGACTACAGCACCGACATTTCCCTGTACCGGGAAACACGGCGGGAACTGCTCCAATCACTCACCCCCTGAACCTGCACCGGATCATATGGCCCGTGCGTGCCTGACATTCCTGTTCCTCCTGGGGGCGGCCTCCTGTTCACGGCAAACCGGCCGGGAACCGGCCCTGCTACATGCAGGCTCACTCCGTACGCTCCTCGACTCAGCACAGGCGGCCGCCGTGTGCGAGCATGCGCGGGTATTGCCGGAGGGAACGCAAATTGCCCTCTGCATCTTGCGCGGTGATTCCGAGTGCTATGCGGGCGCCGTGCGGGACAATGACTCGCTCGTCGCGGTCAACAACAGCGACAGCGTGTTCGAGATAGGATCGATCACGAAGACGTTCACCGGGACGATGCTGGCACAGCTGATCCTTGACGGGACGGTACGCCCGGACGACCCCGTGCAGAAATATCTTCCCGTGACACTCCGCGAATCCACCCGTGATGGAAGGGCGATCACTCTCCTGGAGCTTGCCGATCACACGTCGGGATTGCCGTTCGAGCCGACCAACATCCGGGGAAGGGGCGACAGTCCCTTCGATCCCTACAATCCCTACGGGAATTATACGACGGAGCTTCTGTACGAATACCTGTCACGCCAGGTCGTGCTGCAATCGACGCCGGGCGAACGAAGGCTCTATTCCAACCTCGGCGGCGGGCTCCTGGGTCACGTCCTGACGCTCGTGTCGAAGAAGAGCTATGAGCAGTTGCTCCAGGAGACCGTGTGCCGGCCGCTGGGGATGCGCGCAACGTCTGTCGAACGCACACAGGAGAGCCAGCATCGCATGGTCCACGGGAGGGATCTCCGGGGCAACGTGCTTCCGTTTGGAGTCGGGGACTGCGGACCGTTGACGGGGGCGGGGGGAATCGCGTCGTCTGTGAGAGACCTGGTGCGCTACGTCAGGGCGAACATTGCCGATACAGGCTGCTTCGCACTCGCCCAGAAGCCGACACGACGGTTCGATGAACATTTCAGCGGTGGGCTCGGGTGGGCCCCGTACAGCGAGGGAAACCTCGACCACATGGGGGCATTCGGGGCCACGGGGGGATTCACGTCAGGCCTCATATTCGAGCGGCACCGCCGCGTGGCGGTGATTGTCCTGACGAACGTCTCCGCGTTTGTTGCGCCGGAGCAGAAGCCCGTGGAATCACTATGCCGGGCGCTGTATGATCCGCTGGTAAACGCGGCAGTCCAATGAACGAATGGCAGGCGGGAGGTCTTGAGGCGAGGACATCACGGAGGACAGTATGAGGAAGCTGCTCGTCTTTAACCAGGTGTCGCTGGACGGGTTCATTGCGGATGAGCACGGCGACATGAGCTGGGCGCACAAATCGGACCCGGAGTGGAATGCGTACGTCGAGGGGAACGCAAGCGGCGACAGCGTCTTTCTCTTCGGCCGGAAAACGTACGAGTTGATGGCAGGGTACTGGCCGACTCCGCTCGCATTGCAGGCCAACCCGCAGGTCGCACAGGCAATGAACGGGAGGCTGAAGATCGTCTTTTCCAAGACGCTCGGGACACCGGCATGGAACAACACGCGTGTCGTCCGCGATGATCCTGCAGGGGCGGTCAGGGCACTGAAGAACGAACCGGGGCCCGGACTCGTGATATTCGGCAGCGGGACGATCGTGTCTCTGCTTGCAGACGAGGGGTTGATCGACGAATTCCAGATGGTGATCAACCCCGTCGCTCTCGGGTCCGGCCGGCCGATGTTTGCCGGGCTTACACGCATGCTGAGGCTTGAGACCCTCGAGGCGCGGGCGTTCTCAAACGGCAATGTCGTCATCACGTACAGGACGGTTGCCGGCGCGCGACGGTAGTGCACTTCTCCTCACTTCCCGGCCACGGGGGTTCATACCCGCGTCTGTTCTTCTGCTTCCAGGCACCACGCTCTGCGACACAACGGGCCGTCGCGCGGCTTCGACATGGCTCACTCGAGCCTGAGCCGCACGATGAGGTCCGGCTCCCCTCGCCTGTCGGGAAGATCGACCAGCGAGATTCCTGTCGCCGTCTGCACGACTGTCGCCGGGCGGTTGTCCCGCAGATACTCCGCGGCCATCACCTTCCGGGCAAGAGGCGGGATGCGCACCGATCTGTCCGGCGGGACCTTCAGGACGTGGACATAGACGGCATGGCTCGTCGCCGTCGTCCCCCCCCACTGAGGGTCGTAGATCCCGCCCCGGGTACTGTAGATGCTCTCACCGTACTTCGAGAGAAAGCCGCCGATCTCCTTCAGCCTTTGCACCTCCGCCGGTTCGATCGAGCCGTCGCCACGCGGACCAACATTGAGAAGGAGATTCCCGTCCTGGCTCACGACCATGACCAGCAATTGAATGCAGCTGTCGAGACTCATCACCGACTTCGCGGAGGCAGGCGTCCACCCCCATGCATCGCCGCCGAGGAGCGTACAGAACTCCCACGGGCGATCATCCGGGGGCCGACCTTTGAAATGGACCTCCTGGCTGTCGAAGTCCCCCATCCATCCGCTGCGCTGACTGATGACGATCTTTGGCTGCAGGGCACGGACAATGGTATTTAACCTGATCGGTTCCCAGCTGAATTTTCCCGTATACGGTTTGTCTATGCCGCGGCGGTACCACCCCTTCCCGCTGTCCCATTGCAGCCCCCCGAACCCGAGCCAGAAATCCTCGCCTCCGTCATACCACAGGATGTCCACCGTGCCGTAGTGCGTCAGCAGCTCACGCACCTGTGTGTATGTTTGCTTCTTCATTTCCTCCGCACTCGTGCGATAGAACTCCGGGAAGAAGAATCCCGGATATCGCCAATCCAGGGGCGAATAATAGATGCCGGTCCTCATTCCCGCTGCGTGGGCTGCGGCGAGGTACTCGGCAATCAGATCTCTGTTCGCCGCACTGTGCCGCGCATCATACTCCCCGCATTGCGTATCGAACAGGCTGAAGCCATCGTGGTGCCGCGCCGTGACCACCATGTATCTGCAACCAGCCTCCTTCGCGATACCGACCCATTGCGTTGCGTCGTACCTGTCACAGGTGAACCTCTCCCGCGTTTTGGCGTATTCGGCCGTGTCCATCTGCTCGTCCCACATGACCCACTCCCCACGACCCAGAACCGAGTATAGCCCGTAGTGAATGAACAATCCGAACTTCGCATCACGCCACCACCGCATATCCTCCTTCGGCAGAAGCAGGGTCGAATCGACCACATACTGGCCGTGCAGAGAGGATGCAAGAGCACACAGGCACATGGCCGCAGAGAGGGTTACACGCATTATGCTTTCCTTTCCGTACCCTGCCGTCCAGGCGAGCACTGCATGATGTCTGCCCAGAGACATGGTGTACCCATGAACACCGGAACCGCGGCGACGATCCCGCCAGCGCCCTTTCCCTCTACTTCCCGAAGGCGGGGTTCACCACCACGTCTTTTCTTCTGCTTTCAGGCACCACGCTCAACGACACGATGTTCCCGTGCTTCACCTTTGCTTCAACCACGGTCCGGTGCGGAGCGTGGAGTTTGAATTCAACGTCCCACTCCTTCGGCCAGGCCGGAAGGAGGAAGATCCTGTCGTCGGTCGTCTGCATCAGCATTTCCTGCAATCCTATCGCTCCGCTGCCGCCCCAGTTATGGTCGGGGGCCCAGTCGAACCCCGGCCCCCAGAAGGCAGGGAATCGACGGCCCGAATCCCTGAGTTTCCTGACACAAAGATCAGCCGCCTCTTCGGTCAGGCCCAATCGCGCAGCCCAGATATTGTCCTGTTTCCAGCCGACATGACTGCGGAATTTCCTGACCAGGGGATCATAGTTCCAGGTGTTGATTGCCGTGTCCAGGCCGGGCTTGCCGACCCCGTACATGTCCCAGGGAAAGACGGGATAGAGCTGCGGAGATTCCTGATTCTGTATCCTCGCATAGGCTTGCGCAGGAGCGATCGTCACGTGTCCCTCGTACTGCGCATAGCTGATCGAAGGGATCATCCCGAGCATGTTGTTCCAGGATTGCCGTGCTTCAGGAGAAAGATAGTTCTCAGGCAACGCCAGCAGATGCTCCAGCACGGTACGAAGGCCTGTGATCGTTGAAGTCGAATTATAGGCCATCTTGAACGTCTCGCATCCCGACGACGGGTACAGGATCAGCTTCCCATTCCCATCCAGAGCGGCGTACCCCCGCTTCCGGGCAAGATACTGGTAGTGCTCTCGGTAAAACGTGAGACAGCTCTCGATGAGGGGTATGTATCCGGTAATGTCACTGCCGTCATACCGCTGGGTTTCGAGTATCATGAAGCAGAACTCGAGCGAGGTATCCCACAGGTACTCGAGCCACGCATTGTACTCCATCCCTTTGTCGAATCCCTCCGGACGCTTCCACCCGTACTCGGCGGGGTTGATCAAGCCGTAGTTCTCTATCTGTTCGGTGAAACCGGCCCCCCGGTGTCCCCATGCCTGCGCGGTCCTGATCTCGGCGTTCCCGAGCGCCTTCAGATAGAAATCAAACTGCGGCTTCATCATATCGACATCGCCGCTCTTGATCATCGGGAAATACACCAGACGCTGGTTCTGCGCGGTCATCGTTCCGCCGCACCAGTTGCGGTAGTCGGCGGTGAACGGTGTGGCCGTGTCAACAAACACGGGGTCATATGTGAAGAGGCCGCCGTTGAATTTGGTGGGCGACGTTCCATAGGCGTTGCACCCCAGCATGTAGCGAAAGAGCTGGTAGTTGCGGCCGACCTGCCACTGTGGACTGTCGGGCGCTGCCCTGTCCGGATCGATACAGATGTAGCTCCTGTCCCAGAACTGATGCCACCATGCCATGCTCTGCTGGTGTGCGGTCTTCTCGCGGGAGGCGGCCTCTGCTTTCAGCTTCTCAAGCCCGTTCTTCCATTCCTCAACACTCTGCACCTGTTTCGTGAAGAGGAAGATCTCCACGTCCTGCCTCCGCGTCGGCCTCCTGCTCCTGATCGACCACCCTCTGAACCCGGTATCGACATACCGGCCCCGGTGCGTGCCGCCGGCAACCATGTCTCCCCCCTGCATCTCGCCCCCATACGTGAGGTCCCGCAGGGGATTGAAGAGCCGGGACTTCACGCTGTCAAGCCCCTGGAGGTGGACGTTTGCATCAAACACCGAACAGTCCCTGTTGCGATGGAAGAACAGCACCGAATTCCCGTGAAAGGCTACGCTGTCTTTGTATGTGTAGATGGTATCAAAGGGAGCCCACTTGTACGAGTTCTGGAAATTCTCTCCGGGACGTTCTTTGAATGTCTCTGTCCGCCAGCTTTCGTAGATCGCCGTTGTGGTCAGCGGGATCGTGCTTTCCACGTCAACGTGGACTACGGGCCTGAACACATCGACCCACACCCGTATCTCCGCCCTGGAGCCTTCCTTTGCGGCGACGATGGTGACATCTCCGTCCTGCAACGACAGTTCCTGGCTGAACTGCGATCCTTCGAAGGGATCAGGATCAAACCGGAGTCGTACCCTGCCGGCCTTCTGAAGACCGTTGTTCTCATCGAACGCATCACATTTCGAGATGTACATCATCAGCTCGTTCTTCTCGACCCACACGTTCAGTCCGATACTCCCGCCGCCGCAGGGCATCGATTCCGATGAATTGGCGCTCTGGCTGGTCCAGACGACGTCATACGAGGCGGGCAGCACGCCGCCTGCCTGCGAACACACCGGGGCAATGGACACCAGGCAGACGATGACGCGGCCGCGGAACTTGCTCATGCATGACCTCTCACTGAATAACGCCTTTCTTCAGGATGATATTCGCATACAGCGCCGATTCACCCGTGGCAATGACCGCATAGGCCTTCCTGGCCCGCTCATAGAACGCGAACCGTTCAACGTACTCGAAATCCCTGAACGGCTCGCCGCTCGCGATGACGCTTCTCCTGTACTGCTCCCAGATCACGGGCTGGACCTTGTCGCCCGGGGTCACCGCCATGAGCGCGACGGCCCTGTCGACGTACGTGTCAAGAGGGAAGAGCTTCAGCACCGCCTCCAGGACCGGCACGGTGCCGTGTCCGTCACACCGGACAAGCCGCTGCGCAATTGAGGCGGAGGGGAAGTTCCCGTCCGCGATGACGATCTCGTCGCCGTGCCCCATTTCCATGATGACTTTGAGGAGATCGGGGCTCAGAATACCCGGGATGCCTTTGAGCATTGCATGTCCTCCGCATTCATGATCGTATGGAAGTGCGCTATCGGACCTCCTCGTCGAACACCACGGCGACCTTGCCGCATTTCCCGCTGGCCATGAGCGAGTAGGCGGCGCCTGCTTCCGCCAGCGTATACCGGTGCGTGATCAACTGCTCCGGTCTGACCTTCCAGCGAACGAGTCTCTCAACAAGTTCCTCCATCCGCCAGATGCTCGTTACCCATGAACCGTAGATGGTCTTCTGGTCATGGATGATGTCCCGCGAAGGCTCGAACCCGGTCGTCCCCCCTTCACCGAGGAACACGATCCTGCCCCATTTGCGGGTTGCCTGAATGCACGTCAGGCGGGCCGTATTGTTGGCCGAGCAGTCGATCGACTTCTCGGTTCCGAACCCCGCCGTCAGATCTCTGATCTGCTGCACGTTGCCTTCGCCGGCCATCATCACCTCGTCAAACAGACCGAGCTTCCGTGCAATGGCAACCCTGTCCTGGATCACTTCGATGCCGAACACCTTCTGCGCACCCATTGCCCGGCATAACATGGCCGAGGCAAGTCCCACGGGGCCCAGACCGGTGATCAGGACAGCGTCGTTTCCCGAGATGCCGATCTTCTCCAGTCCCTCATAGACGGTGCCAAACCCGCACGCCACCTGGGCTCCGTCGGAATAGCTCAGCTCATCGGGCAGCGCGACAAGGTCCTTTTCCTCGGCAAGCAGATATTCCGCCATGCCGCCGTCGCGCTGCCAGCCATAGGCCCGCCGGTACTGGCTCGTGCAGGAGATCATGTATCCTCTCCGGCAGTCGTTGCAGACCCCGCAGCCGGAAATATGGTAGACGATCACGCGATCCCCCGTCCTGAACCGCCGGCATCCCGGTCCCGTTTCCACGATCTGTCCGCATGGCTCATGTCCGGCAATCATTCCGTCCTGATAGCCTTCGGGGCCCTTTCCCAGATGCTCGTGGTAGATGCATCGGATGTCCGAGCCGCAAATCGTAGACGATTTCATTTTCAGAAGAACCTCGCCGTGCCCCGGCACCGGGACGTCAAATGTCTTCAGCACAACCGTGCTGTTGCCCGGGAGGAGTGCGCCGCTCATTGCTTTCATGTGTTGTTCCTTCCTGGAGTTGCGTTCCGCATTCTACTGAGGAATGGTCCCGTCAGGATCCCACAGGTCTTCCCAGGTCTGATTGTCCTTCCAGAGAAAGACCTGGCCCTTGATCAACCTGCAGTTCCTGTCGGCATGCCCGATGTCCTCCATGTCCTTCGGTGTCAACGGAGGCACTCTCGCCGCCTCGAGGTTCTCGAGGAAATGGTTGACGGAAAAAGGAATCGGGAGCTGTCCCCGCTGGATCGCCCACCGGATGGCGAGCTGAGCGGGAGTTATCTGCAGCCGCCCGGCGATGGACCGGATGGTCGGGTCTTCCAGGTCCACGGTATCGTCCGGTGTCCTGTCCCGCTCGGGACGGCCGGGCGATCCGAGGGGACAATACGCGATGGGCTGGATGTCATGCTGCCGGCAGAAGTCAAACAGCGCCGGCTGCTGGAAGTGAGGATGCAATTCCATCTCGTTGCACACCGGCTTCCTGCCGGCATCCCGGAGGAGGAGCTGCAGTTTGGGAATCGTCATGTTCGACGTCCCGATGTTGCGCACCAGTCCTTCGTCGACAAGCCGCTCCATCCGGCGCCAGGTGTTCATGTACTCCTCGTGAATGTACGGCTTCGCGCCGGGACTCCGCGACGTCACATCGCACCCGGGAGGATGGAAATTCGGAAACGGCCAGTGGACGAGATAGAGGTCGAGGACCTCGAGGCGGAGATCCTTCAGGGACTGCCGGCACGACTCGCCGACATTGCCGTGCATATCGTTCCACACCTTTGAAGTTATCCACATGTCCCCGCGGCTGACACATCCTTCGCGAATGAGTGCCGTCAGCGCCTGCCCGATGTTCTTCTCGTTCCCGTAGACTGAAGCACAATCGATGTGACGGTAGCCTGCGCGCACCGCGCTCCTGACAGTCTCCGCCACCACTGCGGGGGCAACGGCGTCCGAGCCGAATGTGCCGAGTCCCACGCAGGGAATCCTGTCGCCCGAGCCGAGCGTGAACGATGGGATG
>Ga0335071_10001063_pt1 | contig 29598 bp, 30 predicted proteins | sample Lox_Sample_15_FD_206724 | JGI IMG/M metagenome (GOLD analysis project Ga0335071, IMG submission 206724) | Soil microbial communities from Loxahatchee National Wildlife Refuge, Florida, United States - Lox_Sample_1.5 | ecosystem: Environmental > Terrestrial > Soil > Wetlands | place: USA...
GAACACCGCTTATCGTGCCCGGTTCCCCTGGGTGGAACAAATTGGCGAGGTGAAGAGTTCCGCAGTCGTTGACGATCTCGATGGCGAGGTGGTTGCCAGACTCGGTCGGAGAGATCTTGGCAGGCTTTGGCTTTCAATTCCGGAGCTCATTGACTGGACTGCCATTGCCGGATTCAAGTACCGGTCCGCCAAGAACGGCCGAGTACATTCAGATGTCCACATCAATGACTATTTGGATGAAGTGGCACCCAATCGGCTTGACATGCAGTTCCTGAAACGCCGACAGGTCCAGGCTGTCAATGATGACGGGAGCGAGATAAACGGCTGGCCGGTGTTTCGATGTCTGTACGCAGAGATCGAACAGAATGGGAAGACTTATCTGCTGACCAATGGAAAGTGGTATTGCGTGAGCGACGGTTTCCTCCAGCGAGTTGACACCACATTCGCTGCGATGCCGAGGACAGGCTTTCAATTACCAGACTATAGGGACGCATCGGAGCAGGCATATAACAACCGTGTTAGCCAAGGAGCCACTGACCAATATGCGCTTATGGATGGCGACCTCATTCCTTGCGACGGACCGAACGGCTCTGTCGAGTTCTGCGATCTCTTCAGCCGGCAGAAGCACATCGTTCATGTGAAGCGTTACACCGGATCAAGCGCTCCCTTGAGTCACTTGTTTGCGCAGGCGTTAACTTCAGCCACAGTATTTCGGCGGGACGAGTCGTTTCGCCGGACCGCCAATGAAAGACTGCCCCGACTATTTCGTCCCATCACAAGTCAACCAGCCCCCGAGGAATACGAGATAGTCCTTGGGATCGTGAGCAAATCCCCGAGACCCCTTCGACTGCCTTTCTTCAGCCGCGTCAATTTGAACGCTACGAAAGAAAGGATCGAGGATTTGGGCTACAAGGTATCGCTCCTGAAGATACAAGCGACGAATTGACGAACGGGATTCAAATGGCCCCAAGGGCTCCGCCAATCGGCGCTCGATCACAAATGATGCCCGCGTTAGATGATCTCAAACAATATTGCGCGGACTGACTGAGGCGCTAGGGGCCTTTGCGTGCACTTCGACTTGCCTCCAGTACTCGGTTTGGTCAGCAGAACCAGTCTTGAAATCGACGATGACCTGAGCGCGCTCAACAGGAGCTGGGCGCACAGCACCAGCTGGAGAATCACCGCCGGTTTCCAGACCATACAGTTGTCCTCTATACCTGATCGCGCCAGTTCGCTCGCCGCCGCTACTATCAGTCACCGTCTCACCTCGATCACCAAAGCTCTCATCAGGCAGCCGGCTTCTCCGAATCGCCTTCATCGAGCCGCCATTTCATCGTTGGCGAGACGCTCAAAGGTATCAGCCGCGCGATTGGGGCATCAAGCAGGTCGGTAATGCGCTCGAGGCACCTTGAAAGAACTTTATTTGCTTTCGGGGAAGGATATTGCAGCTACAAAATCGACTACATCGGAAGATCTTGAGGACCCGGAAAATACTGTAAGGTATTGGAAATAAATGGTCGGGGAGAGAGGATTTGAACCTCCGACCCCCTGGTCCCGAACCAGGTGCTCTACCAGGCTGAGCCACTCCCCGATCACTTTCGCAGCAGGCAAGGCCTCGCGGCCTCGGGATGCACTGCGCTGCGATTTCGGTGCCGGATGATCCTTTGATCCTGCCCAGGATACATTCGCATTCTGAAGCGCGCTTGGCGGTAACCCCGCCCAGCGTCAGACTGCGACTCTCATCCGCACCCTTCGATTTTACCTCAATCGACGCTTTCCGTATTCCGCCCGCCCTTCGGCACGGATGGCCCTGTGCGAAAATGACGATGACCCGGCCGTGCCTCGATTTTAAGGAGCTTCACCTTTTTCCCGTCCGGAAGTGACCATCTAACCCTCTATGAGTGACCTGAGTCTCGATCCCCGCCGCACCGCGCTCGTCGTCATCGATCTGCAGAAAGGCATCACGCGATTTGAAGGATCTCCCTATTCCACCTCCGGGGTCATAGCCAATTGCGTCGAGCTGCTGACTGCGGCCCGCGCCGCGGGCGCCCAGCCCGTGCTCGTGCATGTAGGTCTTGCGCCGGACGGCAGCGACATGCTGCGCGTTGCATGCGACGAGCCCATGCGGGCCGGCGGGGCGCTGCCTCCCGACTGGGCTGAACTGATCCCGGAACTCAATCAGCAACCTGGCGACATCGTTATTCTCAAGCGTCAGTGGGGAGCGTTCTATGGCACGGACCTCGAGCTCCAGTTGCGCCGGCGCGGCCTCACCACCATCATCCTTTGCGGAATTGCCACCGAATTTGGCGTCGAAAGCACCGCACGCGATGCCCATGAGCGCGGCTTCGAGCAGGTCATCGCTCACGACGCCATGACGGGCCGCACCACTGAGAGCCACGCCAACGCCATCGCGCATATCTTCCCGCGCGTCGGCCGCGTGCGCAGCACAGCAGAGGTGATCGCAGCCCTGCGCAGCGCTGAGGACGCTTCTTAAGCGCCCTGCTCCGTCAACCGGTTAGAGAATGTACCGCGACAGATCGTGATCTTTCACGATCGAAGCCACCATCCGCCTTACATAATCGGCGTCAATGATGAAGACCTTCTCGGGCCCCGATGCGGTCATGCGTTCCAGATAGGGCAGCGCGGTCGTCGCATCGTTCTGGATCGAATCGGCGAGTTTCGCTGCCGCCTCGCCATCCATCGCGCGGCGAGCGACATCGGGCGCCAGAAAGCTCACGTCCTCGAGAACACGCTCCATAATGGTGTGCAGCCGCCGCGCCCCGATGTTCTCCGTGGTCTCGTTCACCTTGAAAGCAAACTCCGCCATTTCGCGCAGCGCTTCGGGCACAAACTCCAGCTTCACTCCCTCGGTCTCGAGCAGCGCCGAATACTGCTTGGTCAGCGAGGCCTTTGGCTCGGTCAGGATGCGCAGAAAATCATCTACCGTGAGCGATTGCAGTTCCACACGAATCGGAAACCGTCCCTGCAGCTCAGGAATCAGGTCGCTCGGCTTCGATACGTGGAACGCGCCCGCCGCGATGAAGAGTATGTGGTCGGTGCGTACCATGCCGTAGCGTGTGTTCACGGTGGTGCCTTCCACGATGGGCAGAATGTCGCGCTGCACGCCCTCGCGCGAAACATCGGGTCCGTGCCCGCTCTCGCGGCCCGCGATTTTGTCGATCTCATCCAGGAAAACGATCCCGTTCGACTCGACGCGCTCTACCGCCGCGCGGTTCACCACATCCATGTCGATCAGGCGGCCCTCTTCCTCCTGCACCAGGTAGTCGAAGGCGTCGGTGACCTTCATCTTTTTCTTTTTTGTGCCGCCCCCGAAGATGTTCGGCAACATGTCTTTCAGGTTCATCTCCATGTCTTCGAGACCCTGATTGCTGATGATTCCAAACTGCGGCAGGTTGCGCTCGCGGGCCTCGATCTCGACCATGCGGTCGTCGAGCTTGCCCTCGCGAAACTGCTGCCGCAATTTTTCGCGCGAGCGCTGGTGGCTCTCAGCGCCGGGCAGGCTGAGCTGGCCGTCCTGTCCATGCGGCGCGGCCGGCGGCGGAGGCAACAGAAGATCCAGCAACCGCTCTTCGGCATTCATCTCGGCGCGGTCTTCCACCTCCTCCAGGCGCTCCTCGCGCACCATGTCGATGGCAATTTCAACCAGATCGCGGATCATCGACTCCACATCGCGCCCCACGTAGCCAACTTCAGTGAACTTCGAGGCCTCCACCTTCAGGAACGGCGAATTGGTGAGCTTGGCCAGCCGTCGCGCGATTTCGGTTTTGCCCACGCCCGTAGGCCCGATCATGATGATGTTTTTGGGCATGATGTCATCGGCCAAATCGGGCGGAAGCTTCTGCCGCCGCTGCCGGTTGCGCAGTGCAATAGCCACCGCACGTTTTGCCGCCCGCTGGCCCACCACATGCTTGTCCAGTTCGGTGACGATTTCGCGCGGCGTCAGCTCGTCGAGCGCCAGTTCCTGTTCTTCAGCCGATGCGGGAAGGTAGATAGCCATCGTTTCCGGTAAGACTCCTGAATGCCCGTTTAGATACTTGCTTAGTTAGTTTGCCGCCAACCTGGGCCGGTGTTCCTTGCGAATGACGAACTTCAGCCCCGACCATGTCTCGTCGATCGCACAAACTTTCACGTCGACCAGGGGCGTTTGGAGTGCCAGCTCGCGGATCAGGTTTTCAGTCAAATCCGTTTCGATGCCCGAGGATTTCCTTGGCCAGGCCACCCAGATGGCTCCATCGGTCCTGATTCTCCGCTGCAACTCGGCGAGTCCCGCCTGGAACGCGCTGAGAGAATCGGCGAACAGCAGCGCAACATCAAGATCGTTCCTCGGGCGCAGGCTTGCGTAGTCCTTCAACTCTTTCGGCAAACTGGCCGGCGCGTTCCGCAAGAGCACCCGGTGCTCTTCCTTGATACCGAGTTTCTTCAGCAGTGGCGTGCCCGAGTATCCTGCCATGTTCACCCTCGTTGAGCCTGCGCAGGCTATCAGCTTGTCAATTCCTCAACCGTAATCCGGTCGTTGGTGTAAATGCAGATTTCGCCTGCAATCTTCATCGCCTTCTCGGCAATCTCCCGCGCGTTCAGGTTGGTGTTTTCCATCAATGCGCGGGCCGCCGCCGTGGCGTAGCTGCCACCGCTGCCGATCGCCGCCAGCGGCTCATCGGGATCGATCACGTCTCCCGACCCGGAGATCAGGAACGTCTGCGCCTTGTCTGCCACCAGCAGCAGCGCTTCCAGGTTGCGCAGCATCTTGTCGGTGCGCCAGTCTTTCGCCAGCTCCACTGCCGCGCGATTCAGGTTTCCCGCATGCTGCTCGAGCTTGGTCTCGAAGCGCGCAAACAGGTTGAACGCGTCGGCCGTCGACCCGGCAAACCCCGCCAGAATCTTGTCCTGATACAGCCGGCGAATCTTCTTCGCCGAGTGCTTCAGCACATGGTCGCCAAACGTGACCTGGCCGTCTGCGGCCATCACCACCTGGCCGTTGCGTCGCACGCAAATCACGGTTGTGGCGTGGAACCCGGAACCTTCTTTCACACCGACCCTCTCAAACAGTACAAGGGGAAACCCCCAAGCGAAAGTATAGGTCATTCGCGAAGGACCCGCGCTTCGCCCGCATTGCGCCAAGGCCCATTACGAAAGGTCCTTCTGCGTTAACCCACACGCATTCCACCTGCGGTATTCTCAAATTGGGCCCTGAAGTGAGTGCCCTTCGGTCCAATGATCCTCCTCCACCGAGACGATTGGGAGATCGCGGCCTCGTTCGCGACGCTCGCCTCTATCGCAGGGCTAGCGACCTGGCTTGTGCTGCGCAAGCGCCCTACCGCCGAAGAACTCGAGAGAGCCCGTCGCGCATTTCTCGTTGAGTCAGGCCGGATCGTCGACGGTATGCTGCTCGACTCGTATCACGTCGACGGCGGCGATGGCAGCAAACTGACGATGCTCCTCTACAACTACCGCATCGGCGGTGTGGACTATGAGTGCTCGCAGGATGTCACTCCGCTGGGCACCGATGCCACCAGCGTTCGCGCCGGATTCCCCTGCTCCGTTCGCTATCAGCCCGGTAACCCTCAAAACAGCATAGTCGTCGCCGAGGCCTGGACCGGCCTGCGCGAGGGTCTGCCGCAACTGCCGGTCCTTGACGATCCCAACCCCCTCGATCGCAGCCACTTGGAGCAGGAGAGCAAGTAATTCCCGGGCCACTCCACGGGCAAGTCTCTCGACCATTGGCGGTTGGCATCGCCTACCCAACCCCGGTTACACTAGACCTATGCACGTCCACGCGGCCCCGGCGGGCCAGGGCACAAACCGGACCACGTTCGTGCTTCGCATCTCTCTCGCGGCTACGCTGGCTTACGTCATCGTCACCTTCATCGCGGGCCTGCGGGCTCATTCCCTGGCGCTGCTTTCAGAGGCCGGCCACAACGCCTCCGATTTCCTGGCTCTGCTGTTGAGCTTCGCTGCGGTCTACTTCCAGTCGCGTCCCGCAGACGACGCCAGGACCTTCGGTTACCAGCGCGCCGGCGTTCTCGCAGCCTTCGTCAACGCCGCCACGCTCATCGTCATTTCACTCTGGATCGCCGTCGAAGCCATTCACCGCCTGCAATATCCGGTAACCGTTGAGCCAAAACTCATGATGGTCGTCGCCGCGGCAGGCGTAGCCATGAACGGGGTGGTCGCTGCCCTGCTGTGGGGCATAGCGCGTGACGTCAACCTGCGCAGTGCGTTCCTCCATATGGCCGGCGATACCCTTTCCACGGCGGCTGTCATCGCCGGTGGCGCAGGGATTCTCTTCACCGGCCACTTTTGGATCGACCCCGTTCTCTCACTGCTCATCGCCGCTCTCATCTTCTGGTCCAGCCTGGGCATCGTCCGCGAAACCCTCAATATTCTCCTTGAAGGCATGCCGCGCGGCGTTTCGCTAGGTCAGATCCGTTCGGGAATGGAAGCCGTCGAAGGGGTCGTTGACGTTCACGATCTGCACGTCTGGTGCCTCGGCTCGCAGTCCCGTGCCCTGGCTTGCCATGTCACCATCGCCGACATCCCACCCTCAGAGAGCACCTGTATTCTGGTAAAACTCAATTCCCTGCTCCGCGAGCGGTTCCATATCAGCCACACCACCATTCAGTTCGAACACATCGGCTGTGAAGCTCTCGATGGCTGCGTCACGCCGCCCGCTGAAATCGCTGACGCGCACCAGCACCATCACAGCCACGCACACTAGTCTTCGCCAAATTGGAGGACCCCCTCTCCTTGATCAGCTTCTCGATCTTGACCCGCCGCCTGATCTTCCCTTGTTGCGCCGTTTCAGTCCTGGCCGTTCTCTTTCTTGCCGGCTCTCGTCAGGTCACAGCCCAGGCGGCGCCTGCGAACTTCGACTCGCTCGCCGGCGAGTACGCCGATCCGGCTGACAGCGCAAATCGCGACAGCTTCTATGTGCAAGACGGGAAATTCATCGTTGAGTCGTCGCGCTCGATACCTACTGAGCTCAAGCCGGCCTCGCCAAATGTCTTCAGTGTCTCCGGCTCCGATCTCAAAATCACATTCACCCTCGATCCCTCCGGCAACGGCGCCTCGGTCGTGCGTTCTGACCACCCCAACGCCCCCTATCTCCGCATCGGCCCTCCCGTTCATCACGTCTTTCACGACTACGTGCGCACCGAAGCCATGATTCCCATGCGCGACGGTGTCAAGCTTCATGCGGTTATCCTCGCTCCCACTGACATGCGCGGCCCGCTTCCCATCCTCATGCAGCGCACTCCCTACGGCGTCGATGACACCAGCGGAGCCTCGTTTTTCGCCTCGCGCCCCGAGCTGGCTCGCGCCGGCTACATCTACGTCGGCGAGGACATTCGCGGCCGCTTTGAAAGCGGGGGCAAATTTGTGATGATGCGTCCCCTCGCCGATCACCACGATTCATATGCCACGGACGAAAGCACGGACTGCTACGACACTGTGGCGTGGCTGATCAAGAATATCGCCAACAACAACGGCCGCGTGGGCGTCGTTGGCACCAGTTACCCCGGCTTTCTCGCCATGATGGCGGGAATCGATCCGCATCCCGCCGTCAAGGCCATCTCGCCGCAGGCGCCCATGATCGACACCTGGCTCGGCGACGATTTCTTTCACAACGGCGCCTTCCGCCAGACCTACGGCTACGATTACGTGCTCGGCATGGAATCGAGCAAGCAGGAAACCAGGGTCGCCTATGTCGACAGCCGCGGCAACTCCGCCGACGGCTTCGACTTCTTCCTCTCGCGGGGATCGTTCCTCGCCGACGTCAAGCAATCCGGCTCATCCGTTTTGCCAACATGGAAACTTTTCCTGAACCACCCTGCCTATGACAGTTACTGGCATGCGCGCGGGGTCGAGTACGCTCTCAATCGGGTTACTGTGCCCACACTGACCGTGGGCGGCTACTACGACCAGGAAGATATGTGGGGCCCGCAGGAAGAGTACGCGAAGCTGGAACCGCACAACACGGACCACGACAACTTCCTGGTGCTTGGGCCGTGGCGTCACGGCTATTGGGGTTCGTCTTCGCGCCGCCTCGGCAACCTGGACTTCGACGAACCCATCGGCCAGGAGTTCCGCGAGCAGATCGAGGCCAAATTCTTCGCCCACTATCTGAAGGATGAGCCCGGGTTCACCCTCGAAAACACCGCCAGCTTCCAAACCGGCTCGAACACATGGCGCTATTACGCGCAGTTTCCTCCCACCGCTTCGCGCCCCACGGCACTGCATCTCGCCGGTGGAGGCAGGCTCACCTGGGAACCCTCACCCGCATCCGCCCCGACATCCTACGTCAGCGATCCCGCCAATCCCGTGCCTTATCGCCATCGTCCCATTCAGCCCACCTACGGACCGGGCTCCGAATGGTACAACTGGCTCACCGAAGATCAGCGCTTCGTCGCCGGCCGCAAAGATATCGCCATCTGGAAGCTACCCACCCTCGATCGCGACCTCATCCTCACCGGTGATGTCGTCGCCGATATCTTTGCCGCTACCACCGGTTCCGACAACGACCTGGTCGTCAAGCTCATCGATCAGTATCCCGATGACGATGCCGACGCCAGGATGCGCGGCTATCAGCTCATCACCAACGCCGAAATCTTTCGCGGGCGCTATCTTTCGGGCTTCGATCATCCCTCGGCTCTCAAACCCGGCGCGCCTTATGAATACAAGTTCTCGCTCCACGACGTCGACCACGTCTTCAAGGCAGGCCACACCGTCATGGTTGAGATTCAAAGCACCTGGTTCCCGCTCTACGACCGCAACCCTCAAACCTTCGTGCCCAACATCATGAAGGCCAAGCCGAGCGACTTCCATCCCGCCACCGTCACCATCCTGTCCGGCCCCGGCCACGAATCGTCGCTGCTCTTGCCGGTCATGCCGGGCGAGTAGCTGCTGACGTCTTCATCCCCGGCAACTTATAATCGATTTCAGTGCTCTTCCGGCTCCGATCTTCCCTGTAAAGCGAGAAACTATTTTGGCACGTGAGCTCCTTACAGCTCGTCTCGAGCGCAAAGACTGCATCTCTGAAGTCGCCCAGTGCTACCACTTCGTGTTTCGCGTTGAGGGCGTCGACCACTTCAATTACCTTCCCGGCCAGTTCGTCTCGGCCGTCGCGCCCGATGAAAAAGGAAAGACGCAAACTCGCGCCTACTCCATCGCATCGGCAGCCAGCGGCAACCAATTCGACCTGTGCGTGAACCGTGTGGAGAACGGCTTCTTCTCCAACCATCTCGCCGACCTTACCGACCTTCCGCCGGGATCAATGATCCAGATTCACGGGCCGCACGGCCACTTCGTGCTCGAAAGCCCTGTGACCGACTCGATTCTCATCGCCACCGGCACAGGCGTTGCGCCCATGCGCGCGTACGCCCAGTGGCTGTTTCCTGAGGACGGACCGGACCGCAGCAATGGCAAGGAGATCTGGCTGGTTTACGGGACCCGCTACGAGACCGACATCTACTACAAGGACGAATTCGAGGCCCTCGCCCGCCGCGTGCCTAACTTCCACTATCTGCCCACCCTCAGCCGCGCGCAGGACGACTGGTCCGGTCTTCGCGGCCACGTGCAGGTTCACATTCAGAAGATCGTGGAAGAACGCGCCGCCCGTCTGGGCCTCACGCTGCCTGTGCCTCCGGTCGATCCCGCCACACCCGCTGCCGAGCTCAAGTTCGACATCTACGCTTACATCTGCGGCCTGAACTTCATGGTCAGCGGTGTACGCGACTTGCTGAGCGGCTTCGGCTGGCATAAAAAGCAGATTGTCTTCGAGCGCTACGACTAGCGCGCGGCTCCTACAGTCGTCCCCCAATACCCGCTGTCATCCAGAGCGGAGTCTGGCTGTTTCGTTAGGCGAACGAAACCGAACTACCTGCGTCTGGAAGAGATGACCTGTGAAACAAGGCCGGGATGCCCGCGCCCGTCTTACGAGACTGCCCTTTGCGCTCGGAGTCTCCGCAGTTGCGCCCAGACAGCTCCCCTGAATCGGCTCAAAACCCCTGCGATTCTGACCAGGAACTTCATCTTTCCCGGGGGCGCCGGGACGGGTTTCTTTGATTCCAAATAACTTACCGTGCAAACGATGCCACCCTGGGGCAACTGCGAGAATCTCTTATAGACCACCTCAACACCCGGTTTCGGTGTTACCGGCAGCGTCTCACGGGTTGGCTCAGATCGTTTCATGCAATGGTCCGTGTCAGAACAGCCTAATGCTTTCCGGGTATAGCGTGCAAAAAAATTTCGAATCGTCTATAACCCTTTTTAAATGAACTCCCGATTTGCCCAAATTGCGCTGAAGGCTCTGCTGGCTCTTGCCGCCGGCATCGCTCTGCGCCAGGTCGTCAGCCTGCACCCGGTTTGGTGGCTGGTATGGCTCGCTCCCGCGCTGCTGCTCATCATCGCCATTCGGTTTCACCTGCGCGACGCGCGTTGGATGGTCCCGCTCGCCTGCGTCATCGGCGCCACTGCCAATTTCCATTACTTCAGCCTGGTGATGCCGCTTCCCGCCGTCATCCTGTCCATCACCCTCGAATCTCTGCTTTGGACCCTTCTTGTTCTCGCCACCCGCCGTGTGGTCCTCTGCTACAAATCGTGGTGGACCGTTTTCGTCTACCCCGTCCTCTGGGTCGCTGCAGACACGCTGCTGGCTGCGCTCTCGCCCGACGGCAACTGGGGCAGCCTCGCCTATTCGCAGGGCGACAAGCTAGCCGTTATCCAGGTTGCATCGCTCTTCGGCACCGCCGGAGTGCTGTTTCTCATCGCACTCGTGCCCTCCGTGATCGGGCTGGCCGTCGCGCTTCACAGTTCTCTTCGGCGCGGCTGGGTTGCGTGGTCAATCGCCGCACTCCTGCTTGCTTCATCACTTCTATATGGCCTCGTTCGCCTTCATCAGCCGTTGCGCGGCACAGAAACCACATTCGGCATCCTCTCGATCGACGACCCGATCGGCCTCCGCGCATCCGACACCTACGCTGCGGCGATTCTTGATCACTACGACTGGCGCATCGCGGCCCTTGCCGAAGAAGGCGCACAGGTCATCGTCCTCCCGGAGAAGATCGCCATGCTTACGCCAGCCAAAGCCCTCGATCTGCAACATCGGTTGGGAGCGGCCGCCCGCGAAAATCACGTCTGGCTTGAAGCGGGCGTTGGCATCTACGACGGCCGAACACCCACAAACTGGGCGTGGCTGTTTTCCCCAGACGGAACTCTGGCCGCCACCTACGAGAAACACCACATGGCGCCGCCCGAGCGCCGTGATCATTACGCGACAGGCAACGGCTACACCGTCGCCACCATTGCAGGCGCGCGCTATGGCCTCGCCGTCTGTAAGGACATGCACTTCTCCGCGTTGGGCCGCGCCTACGGCCGGCGCAATGCCTCTGTCATGCTGGTGCCGGCATGGGACTTCGCCTATCTCGACGGATGGCTGGAGGAGCGGACCACCGCATTTCGCGGCGTCGAGAACGGATACTCTATCGTGCGTGCCTCGCGCGAGGGTTTGCTCTCAGCCAGCGACCCTTACGGCCGCGTTCTCGCTGAGACGACGAGCAGCGTGATGCCGGGCCGTTCGCTTCTCGTGAAGGTGGTAGTGGCCCCGCCGGTGCCTACCCTCTACACCCGCATCGGTAACCTTTTCGGATGGCTTTGCGTGATTGCTGCGCCGGCATTCATCGTGCTGAGTTGGATGCCGATAGCACGAACTTCACACGACCAGGAACCAGCCGGGCTGAAAGCTGATAGCTGAAGGCTGGTCTACAGCTTGAACAGCTCTCTCAGCCGTTTGGTCTGCGCGCGGCTCACCGGAATCTCTGTCTGCTGCTTGTCATTCATGCGCAGCTGGTAGCTCGACTTGAACCACGGCATCACTTCGCGGATCTGATCGATATTCACCACGTAGCCGCGGTGCGCCCGCCAGAACCGCGCTGGATCGAGTAGTTCCAGCAACTCCTCCAGCGTCCTGCACTTTGACTGGCCCTCGAAGCTCCGCGTCATAATGCGAATCACGCCCTCATCGATGGCCGCGAAGCAAATCTCGGCCTGGTCCACGAGCAACAGCCGGCTCTGCACTTCCACGATCATCTTTGCCGGCGCCGACGCGCCCTGCGGCCGACCCTCGCGCATCCCCGAGCGTGTGCCGGGCCGGTTCGGGCCGGACTGGTTATTGAGCAGCCTTAACAGCGCTTCCAGCTGCGATTCAATTTCCGACTGGGGCGCGGCATTCGCACCGGCCGCCGATCCACCATTGCCCGACGCAACCCGCTCGCTGGCTCGTTCCACCGCCGCCTGCACGCGCGCACGATCAAAGGGCTTCAGCAGGTAATCGACAGCATTCACTTCGAACGCGCGCACCGCGTATTGGTCGTAGGCCGTCGCAAACACGAACTGCGGCAGATACGCCTCTTCCGTCTCCACGCCCGCCGTCATGCGCGCCGCCCTGGCGCGATTCTTCTCCATCACGCGCTCGATCACCGCGAACCCGTCTTGTCCCGGCATCTGCACATCGAGAAATACCAGGTCGGGATGGTGCTCCTCAATCAAATCGACTGCCTCGATGCCGTTGGCGCCCTGCCCCACCACATCCACACCGCCCACTTGGTCGAGCAGATACTTCAGCTCGTCGCGGGCAAGTTGCTCATCATCGATAATCAGCGCAGAAATTGCCATGGCATCCGGAAAACTCGATTGTAGGGAGCCGGGCAGGCGGGGTCAATGTCCGCCGGCTCGCGCTGACGAATCGTTTCCCGTGTGCAGTTGTTGGCGATGAGTTCATCGGAATGGCGAAGGGGTCTGCGATCACGACAGGAGATGTTTACGTTCAGGGGCTCTCTGCTCATGATTTTGCAGAATTCTTCCTTACGATAGCTGCAATGACGACGAGGATTGAGGCCAGGCGGACCAGAAAGAGCGATGCGGTGCCCTCATTCGGCCGGGACAGATTGAGCAGCAAAGCTTCGTTGACGGCCATCAGTCCGAAGAACCCCGCGAACGCCAGAAAAAGGAGATCGTGCGTGTGTTTCCAAAAACGAACAAAAAACAGGCAGGCCGCAAATGCTGCACCCGCTATGAACCCCAGCAAGAATGTATCGGCGACGGGATGGGCTATGGCGGTCATTGGGCTTCCCAAATCAATCCGTACAGGAGCAGGAGCATGGAAATCGCAGTGATTCCCAACCGGTAGGTAAACAAGTCAATGCCGGGAAGAAACACCAGGTCCACGATCGTGAGAAGATTGTTGAGCGTGAGCCCGGCAAAGCAAAGACCACTCCAAAGCAAGAGCTTCTTACGCACGCCAAAATAGGCGCGCAGCAACAGGATCGCGCAGAGCAAGGTGGTAAGGCAGGTGAGGACATAGAGCGACGTGTTCACGTGTCTTGCTCCTTTTTGAGGCGGAATGCGCGCGCAAATTCGCGGACGCCTGGAGAAGCCTTGGAATGGATCATATGCGAGACCCGGAGCAGCTCGCGACGGTAGGTTGCGCAGACGTCGAGCATCAATTGGTCCTGAAGAGCAGATCGCGAGGCGTAGGAATAGCGCACAGGCGAAGACGTGGTCTCCGCGACCATTCCGATGCGGATAAGACTGCGCAAGACTTCGACAGCGTTGTCAGGGGAAATGTAGAGGCGGGCAGCAAGCTCAGCGCCAGTCCACGATGCAGGGTGGCTCTCCCAAAGCAGCACAAGCCCCTCAAGCTGGGGAACGCTGTCAATATTCGCACGAATAAACTGATAAGCGCCGCTCTCGGTGCGCGGTTTTTCGTCCGACATATGCCCTGTACTTGATGCAACGGTGAACAGCCTATGGTTATCTGCAGTGCTCGCGAAGCGGGTAGATGCGATTTCGCAGGCACTGAGCGCAATCCAGCGCCGGTTGCACGGATACGATTCCCCAGCGGGTTAGATGGGAACTATAGCCGGCGACGTTGCCCGCATACGCAGGTGATCGGGGAGACGGCCGAAGCGCCGAGGATCTTCAGACCTCGCATCCTCAGCCTCACTCCAGACTAAGCTGAAGGCGCCCTCTTTACTCGCTCATCACGCGCAGGCGCGCCGGCATGTGATCGGCGGCCAGCTCGTGGCCGCAGCGCGTGCAGAACTGATCGGTCGCGCGCACGGTGCGGAAGCAGTTGCCGCAGCTCGCCAGCAATTGATAGTTGCATTGTGGGCAGAAGTGAAAATCACCCTGCACGTGCGTCCCGCACGCCGGGCACCGCGATACCTCCGGCTGCCGCAGCAGGAAATAGAGCACCGCGCCGATACCCGGGGGCGCCACGAAGCAGATGAACATCCAGAACCAGGTGCTCATCGCGCGGCGCGGCGCATCCTTGCTGATGTAGCCCACCATCAGGAAGTAGAGCGCGGCCACCGCGCCCCACGTCAGGTCGAGATAGATGCGCATGCCCAGCGGCGGAGCCGGGTGGTGGCGCTGCTCCGGCAACAGCACCCAGAAGTAGTACTCCACCAGCACAAACGCCGCGCCGGCCGCAATGATGGACCAGACGGGAATCATGCGCTCGTCTTGGTTTACCTGGATGGATTGCGGTTCTTGCATACGCTTGTCCCGGGCGATTGCCGCGCTGAGATTTAAATCTTAACCCCTCAATGTAAGGACGAAACAGACGGGACGGAAGTTGCCCTCCCGGCTGGTTACTGCGGTCATTTCAGGGTACGTTGCTGCGATTATCGCCTAATCCGCGACCACCCGGCTACCAGCGCCGCCGCCAGCAGGGCGGGACAGGCCACGCAGACCCAGAGGCTGGTTTGCGTCGCCATGTCTCCCCAGTGTTCGCCGCCAATCAGGTCATCGGCCACGCGCCACACAAAGGGCCCCAGCGCAAGAAGCATGACCAGAAAACCGGCCAGCGCCAGTGACCGGCTGCGCCTGCGGTCCGTCTTCTGCTCTTGCATGACGCCGGCAGAGGCCAGAACCACGCGGCGCGTCTTCTCCGCTACCGCCCGGTCTCGGCCGGCCTGGTTGCCTGCCAGGGCTGACAGAAGGCTCGACTGGTCAGAACCCGCCGGCCTGTCCGCGGCACTTCCGGTCCATTCCGCCGCCTTCACACAGCCTCCTGAAATCTTGCCGCCGCGTAGCCCAGCCTGGGCTTGATCATCGCCAGGCCCCGATAAAGCCTCGACTTCACGGTCGACAGCGGAGCCCGAGTTACCTTGGCAATTTCTTCCAGCGAAAGCTCTTCGTGGAACCGCAGCACAAGTACCTCGCGATGCAGTGTATCCAGCTCCAGCAGAGCGGCCGCAATCTGTTCGCGGTCTTCCAGGTTCGCCATCCGGTCGAACGGCGACGGCTCATCGCCGGCCACTTCGAAGTTCATCGGCCGGTCTTCTTCCGTTGCGCCCTCCACCATCTCGTCCAGGCTGCTCATCACGCGCTTCCGCCGCAGGTCGATCACCAGATTGCGCGCAATGGTAAAGAGCCAGGTCTCAAACCGCGCCCGTCCGTCAAACTGGCCGCCGCGAACCAGTACGCGCATCCACACTTCCTGAAAAAGGTCCTCTGCCGTCTCCCGGTTCCCCGTGAGAAACAGCAGATAGCGCATCAGCCTATGCTGGTAGCGCACGATCAACTGGTCCAGCAGCCCGGTTCTCTGGTGCTTGAGCCCCTCGGCAACTGCAAGGCTCTCCTGCCGCGCCACCTCGTCGTGCGTCACGGCGACAGCTTTCTTGAAGAACGGCCGAACTGAAGCGATGGTCATCTTAAATCAATTAGACGGTGAAACCGCGCGCCAGGACCGGAAATCGACCGGAAATCGACCCAAAATCGTCTAGTAACTGGCTATCTTTTCGTCGAATTCCGCCGTTTGCGGGGCAAATTCGCCCCAAAATTGGCGCTTCCGCAGTTCGTCCGTCTCCCCCACTGCACTTATCGAACCCCGCGCCAAGCCAAAAAGTTGCCCTGTACGCCTCGAGTCCCGGTCCCTAGTCCCTGGTCCCTGGTCCCTGTTCCCTGGTCGCTGCCTTCCCCATCGCATCCTCGATCGCTTTTGCGGCGCGCCGCGCGCGCGATTCCGGTGTCTGGTAGCCGAATATGCCAAACAGGTGGTTCCTTCTTTGCGTGGGAGTGAGCGCAAACCACGATTCCCTAGCCCGCGGCTCGCGCTGAAAGATCGCCCTGAGGACTGGCGGCGGATCGTCTTCCCCCTCCATCGCCTGCATCAGCCGTTCTGCCATGCGCTCCGCCCGCTTTTGCCGGGTCTCCGCATTCTTCGGCTCATCAACCCACTTGCCAATCTCGCGCCGCGCCGCATCGCTCATGCCCTCGACCCACTTCTTCAGCCTGCGATCGGCGTTCAATTCTCGCGCCAGTTCGGTCGGCGCCTTGATCTCGCGCTCTTCTGTGTCCGGCTCCAGCCAGATGCGAACCTTGTCGCCCTTCCTCGCGTGCGTCGCGGCCTGCATCTTCCGGTTCACGATCAGCACCGCTCCCCTGCCGCGCGGATACGAAACCAGAGTCGTCCGAAACGGAAAGCCTTCGACCTCGCCCCGCACGCGCCGCCCCTGGCGCCCCGGCCAGACCTTGGCTACGTCAAAGGGGATCTTTGCGATCGTCCAGTTCAGAGCTGTCCCATCCGGCTCCAGCCTGGCCGTAAACTCCCTTCGATCCGCGTTCGCATTCTTCTTCGCCATCTGCTGACCCTCATCGCGTAGGAATTAGCTGGCTACAAGACCGGATCCAGCGGGGACTAGGCGGTTGGGAAGGCTGACGAGCTAACTAGCAGTCTTGCTGACTTGCTGTGGCGCGCCGCCAAACAAGGCCCGAAACGCTTTCCATACCACGCGGATCATCACCAGAACAACGATCAGCAGCACTGCCGCAATCGCGGCCGCAATGTAGGGCTTCCAGGTCGCCATCCAAGTCAGGAAGACCGCCAGCGCATCCTCGCCCATGCTGAGCGTGATGTTCGAGACCGGCTCGGGCGACGGCGTTACGGCAGCACGCACCGCCGTCTTGCCGCCATGCGCGATGAACGCGATGAGGCCGCCGGCCAGCGTGGCCGCCAGCTGCTCGCCGGGAGAGAGCGAACTTGCTGCCTGGAACGCCAGCAGTGCCGCTATCGGCACGCGGATAAAGGTGTGCAGCGCGTTCCACACCAGGTCGAACGCGGGAACCTTGTCGGCAAAAAACTCGACTGCAAACAGCGCCACGGCGGCCACGATGATCGGCCAGCTGGTCAGCAGATGCAGCGAAGCCGGCAGTGCAATCACCTTGAAATGCCCCAGCAGCCCCAGTGTCCCCACCGTGGCGTACACGTTCAACCCCGCAGCAAAACTCACGGCAATCAGCAGGGCAACAATCTCATTAGGCGGCAGGTTCATGCGGGACAGTATAGCCTGTCCGTAGCTGAGAAAAGGCTGCTTTCATCTTTCATCTCTCAGCTGTCAGCTCGCGGCCCTTTTCTCTTGTCTCTTGTCTCTTACCCGCATCCACAACATCAAACAACCGAGGAGACACAATGACCGACCCTAAACGGAAAAAACGTGACGAGACCGGCTCCGATGCAGCCGGGCAGTCGGGCGACATCCAGCAGCTCCACGACCGCGCCTCTGCCGACTCTGAAAGCGTGGAGGAGCTGGTCGAAGAGGGCAACGCCTTTGAGGCAGGAGCCGTCGAGGGAGTCGAAGACGCTCCCGACGCCGACGTCTCCGAGGTGCGCACCCGTGAGGTACCTGAGGACGATGTTCCGGAAGAGTACCTCGACAACGAGCGATAGAAACAAAGACCAGAGAAGGGCCTCCTGCATTACGCGCGGAGTCCGGCGGCCGTGACATAATCCTGCCAACGGCAACAAAGACAGCCATGCAGGCGGAAGAGCGATGATCCGAGCGATGGGCAGGTTGGCGGCGGGGCGAGTTGCGGCGGGTCGAGTGGCGGCGGGTCGAGTGTTGGCCTGTGGGATGGTCTTGCTGCTCTGCTCGTTTCCAGGTCAAGGCGCCGGCTCAGCGCAGGCAGCCTTCGCCCAGGGCGTCGATCGAGACGAAATTCTCTTCGTGCAGGCTCCCGAAGGCAAACCGGGAACGGCACGCGACAACGGCAGCGACGGCATGATCGTGGCGTGGATTCCCGAGCCGCTGCTGAAATTCTGCGTGGGCAAAACCATGTCGCAATGCAGCGCCATGGACTATTGCATTCGCACCACAACCAGGCAAGTCGCCATGTGCAGGAATCTCGCTGTCCCGCTCAGCCGCCTGCCCTCGTACCCGCCGGGGATGACTCCGCGGCGCGTGATGAGCCTCAGCTTCTACAAGCTTCAGCCGGGAGGGCCTTATCAGGCGCTTGAGGATTATTACAAGAGCCTGCCGCGCAGCTCGCTCGAGCGAATCTCGATGGACGCGCGCATCAAGGCGCGCATCCGGTTCATACCCGGGGCCAACGATGATGACTTCCGCTTCGAACAGGTTCTGGCGACGGCGCCGTTCTGACCGCCAGCCGGACCGTCCATCCGGATCACAAATCACCCGTCATCCCCAGCGAGGGCGCAGCGAAAGCCGGTCGAAGGACGAAAGCCCCTATTGCTTCCATTTGGGGCGTCGGTGTTCATGACATTTGTGCCGTTGAAAGGCATCCTCGATCGCTTGCGACGGTGCGCTCGGGTTCAATTCAAGCCGCCGCACGAACGGTTGCGACCAGGCGCAATCCGAGCATCTCCAACTTGCAACCTGCTTTGTGGGCAAAAGCATGGTTCGGGCATTTTCCGCCATATCTCAACTCTACGCTTATTTCCGCAACTCGTTCCGGGTGGCCATCCCCCGGCATATTGCACTCCTGCGGCGCCGCCGACAACGCCGCCGAGGGCCGGATGTGAGCTTTGACAACAGCTTCCCGGCGCTCTCGCAGGGAACTCGAATCGGTTACACTCAGGATTCCCTCCAGGCGGCAGAGCCATTTTGAGGCTGAGCGAACATAGTTCGGAAAACAAGGTTGGTCAGAGGGGATTTATGGAGATTTCACTGGCTGGGAAAGTAGCCGTAGTCACTGGCGCGTTTTCCGGGATCGGCCTCGCGATTACTCGCGCATATCTTGGTTGCGGAGCTGCGGGCGTCATTGCGGTAGACCGCGGCAAGGATCTTCCGCCGGACCTGAAGACGGCTCAGGAGCTGTATCCGGGAAAGCTGCAGATCGTTCAAGGCGATGTGGCGGACGAACAAACCGCCGTGCGGCTGACCGAAGCGGCCCTCAACCACTTCGGTCGCCTCGACATTCTGGTGAGTAACGCCGCTGTGAGTGCGGTCAAGCCGATTCATCTCCATTCTCCCGAAGAGTGGGATTCCGTGATGTCTGTAAATGTGAAGGCGCTCTATTGGGCGGCACGTCACGTAATTCCGGTCATGATCAAGCAGGCGCGCGGCCTCATCCTGGTCACGGGATCGATCTCGGGCGTCGCGGGCCTTCCCCTGCAGGGAGCCTATGCCGCCTCGAAAGGCGCCCTTCATCAGATGACGCGCCAGATGGCCATCGAATATGCGGCTTCCGGAATCCGCGTGAATGCGATTGCCTGTGGAACGGTCGAGACACCGATGGTGCAGCGGTCGGCAAACGCCTCTGGCGACCCTGAAGCATTCTGGAAACGGGTACGCGGCGCCCACCCCATCGGCCGGTTTGCCAGCCCCGAAGAGGTAGCCGCCTTCTTCTCCTTCATGGCCTCCGACCTGGCCACCTTCTTCACCGGAGCGGTCCTCATGCTCGACGGTGGCTATACCGCGCAGTAGGGGCAGTCGATGTTTCCGGCTGGCTCGAATGGGGGCTTGTAGAAGATCGAAGGGCGAACGCGACCTGACGCGAATCAACGACGTTCTGACCAATTTGATGGAAATGGGGCGGCGCGCCGGGGCGCGGAAGTAAGCGAGAAACCGCCTCACCAGCGAAGATAGGATGGAGCGACTGGATCGGCGGTTGTGTAGAATCTTCCCAAATCAAAGATTAGCCGGAGAAAAAGAGCTTAAATACCCGCCATTACAAGGTCCGCCTAAATAGCAAAGCTGGTGGCGGGTTCTAAGGCCGGCCGTGGACATTCGGGGGTGAAATGTGGGATCGGGAGCAATTTTGAGACGCCTACGCGAGCTGAGTCCATTAGCGCGATGCCTAATCACTGCCTCACCAAGAAGCTGGCAGCGAACACTTACCTGGTTTGGTTTCAATGTTCTCGGGGGATTGATGCCGCTATGGGGCACACTGATTCTTTGGGAGCTGCATTCGCAACCCTTCCAATTCTATGATCTTCTTAAGCACGGCGAATTTGCTTTGTACGCCGCCGCGTTCCTGGCGCCATCGCTCCAACAGATTGCCTCAAATATTAAGGACACCAAATACGTCCTCGGGGCGGGTACTTTGCTGATCGTGGTCACTGGATTGCTGGTCGCAGTGTTGATCTACTCTGGAGTCCAGCCGCCACAGGAGGTTAACCCAGCCAGACTCAAGCACTGGTCGCTGATTCTTTTGCCTGCGAGCGTCCTCTTCTCAGTTTTTGTGACGCTTGTCGAGCACCAGATGAGTCAGCCCGACCTGGCCGCGGCTGAGAGTGATGCGCTCGCGGATTTGTCATCGCGGCTTGAGGGGAAGCTTCCGCCCCCGAGCGAAGCCCTGCAGGATCCAGTCGAGCAAGAAGGTCCGGCGGAACCCTCGGAGAGGGACCTCGAAAAGGCCTTCCGCGAGGAAACCGGCTCAGGCGAAGCCGAGGCAGAAACCGAGAGAACGGCTCGAGGAGGCGACCATGCCTGAAGAGAGCCCCTCCGGTCGCGAGTTCGTCTACTTCAAGTGCATAGAGGTCCGACAGCCCATCGGCGTTTTCTACGTAGGGGCGATGAGCTCTAGCCAAGTAATAGCAATATCCTATGCGGATGTTCGACGCATCGAGGCGCGTGATGTGGAGCGCTATATAGGCATCCAGCGCCCTCTCGAGGATGATCGCGTCAAGGAGTTGCGAAAATACGTGCGAACAGTAGACTCCTCCTTCCCCACGAGCGTGATCCTCGCTGTCTCCGGCGAGAACGCGGAGTACGACGAGGGGGAGGGGATCATGCGGATCAAGCGAAATTGGGAAATTGCGAAGATTATCGACGGGCAGCACAGAATTGCTGGCCTCTTGAGCTACGAAGGCGCTCCATTCCAGCTCAACGTCACGATCTTTGTGGACATGGACATTGAGGACCAGGCGCACCTGTTCGCGACGATCAATCTGAAGCAGACCAAGGTCAACAAGTCTTTGGCCTACGATTTGTTTGACTTCGCCTCCCTGCGAAGCCCCCAGAAGACTTGTCATAACTTGGCGAAGTTCATGAATTTTCAGAAGGGAGGTCCACTGGAGCGGCGGATCAAGATTCTGGGCCGGGCGACAGGTCAGCCCTTGGAGTTTTTGACCCAAGCGCTCTTTGTCGAGCGCCTAATAGGTTACATTTCGATGGATCCGATGCTGGATCGCGATCTTATCAGGCGTCGGCTTTCGCCGGCTCGTGCTGCGAACTTCCAGGAGCGGGAGAAAAAACTGTTTTTCCGAAACATGTTCATCGATGGTCGTGACGACGAAATCACCTTGGTCCTCGTGAATTTCTTCACCGCGGTCTTGCAGAAGTGGCCTAGCGCCTGGGTCCGCTCAGACCCGGGGCATGTCTTAAACCGCAGTACCGGTTTTGGCGCACTGATGCGGTTGCTCGCCGATATCTACGTCTCCATGGATAAGATCGGCTCAGTTCCGGGTGTCGATGAGTTCCTCGCCTACTTTGGGCGCGTTCAGTTGGGGAACGACGATTTTAGGAAGGAGAGGTTCGTCCCTGGCACGTCGGGCGAGTCGTTGCTCTACCGGACTCTTTCTTTCGAAATGGGATTCCGGCGGGAGATTGGATGAACGGGAATTGCGCCCCGGGCCGCCTCTAGGCGCAAAAAGAAAGGCAGTGCGAAGGTTGGGACTCAGCTCAGACGTACATGGGGTTTATCAGGGCCTGCTCTCCGCGATCGGCTCGCGAGACTGAGCTGGCATCCACTTCATTTCCCCAAGAATCCCAGCCGGCCCTGCTGTGGCGTGCGAACATCTCAAGGAACGGCCCGTAGCTACAGGCTTCTATGATGGGATAGATTTCGTCTGGCTTTCGAGAATGTTCGCGTTTTCGGGTGGCCAGGAAGTTAACTTGGCGTCTCCCCGGAGCTGCTGTGCGAAGACTTCCCCGTGTGCCGAAGAGGACGAGTTCGGTTACGTTCCTGAAGTAGAACCCAACGCCGCGTCCGTCGGGGCCTCCATCTTTACGAACCTTATGCCAGACAATGTTGGTTTTGTACTTGAAGCCCCACCGATTCATCACTTCAAGTCCCTCGAGAATCAGGGCGTTCGGAACCCAGAGATAAAGGTGTGACTGTGGCGCCGCGATTCTCGGTACCGGGAGGGATTTAATTTGTTCAAGCGACATAGTGCCATATCGCCCGAGCCGCTTATGCTCCGGTGCAACCTTGCCCGTGCGATTCATAAACTGCCACGGGGGATCGGCGAGAATTGTTTTATATCTCCTGCACAGGTCCTCAAAAGGGTCAAAGGGGAGCATCGCTTGGTCATTGCCCATCTTGCTTTCATCGTACCGCGTTGGTAATCCTCTTGTGAGGAAAACCGGGTCATTTCAAGATTTTCGCGAGGTAATAGGAAAGGTTCGCCTTATCAATGCGGTGATTTTCCCGAATCAGGAGGTGTGACCGGTGGGGAAGGTCATTCCCATGCAGCAGCTTGATCGAAAGGGACTCTGGATCGATTCGAACACACTTCCTATCGAAGAGCCGATGCATATTCGGCGAGAGAGAAAACATATTGCCGACGACATCCTTGCCGAAATATGGGCTCCCGAGTGGCCGGATGTGGGCGCAGTCAACCGAGAATGTTCTGTCTGGCATGACCAACTTAACGCCAGAGATTTGGCAAACCCCTTGGTACACCTTTAGTAGAAAGCGCCGGTTTTCCCCTCGTCGGAGGATCTGCCTGAAGGTCGCTTCTCTCCTCCTCGCCTCTCCGCCGAGTGGAGGTGGCAAGGTACCTAGCTGCGCTGCCTTTCGTTCCGCTTGGCCCTCCGGGAATCCAACGAGCATCTGGTCCTGGCCGGACACGAACATCTCCGCTGCACCTTCGAGTCGGTTTTCCAACCAGCGCGGCGGAACACCGATGAGCTTGTAGATTTCTCGTGAGCGCGCTTCAGCTATAAGGGCGCTCGGGTCCATCGATGTGTGGGTCACGGAGTATCTTTCAAAGAACAACCGCAGCGCGAGCAGGCCCCAAGAGTCAGCGAAAGTTTCGTAGCGTCCGTCCGGGGTCGCCACGAAACTGCACTGTTCCGCCATGTAGCTGTAGTTGTTGACCCACTTGCGGAGGGCATCCTCGGACGTAAACCCGCCGAATGTCTTCACGGCTGGTTCGATAATGCGATCCTTATCGAACTGGGATACGCGAAATCCGTTACCGCGAAAAAGATACTCGCGAACCAGAGTGTTCTGCATTTCAGCTGGGTTTAGATGTTCCTCTTTGAGGCGGTCGCCAGGCATATTTAGGTTGACCGCGAAAAAATAAAGACGGGCGATCAAAGGTCCAAATGGCCGGGTCAATGTTTCGGTTATTAGTTCATCTACGACAATGATCTCCTGGCCGTCTCTGATCTTGGTCGCGAGGATGAATTCGGTAACGAGGAGCGAGACGTCGGAGCTGAGTCCGCAGCGCTCCCGGAATTGCTTGACTGTTGTGTCTTGGGCGTAGCCTCTTCTGATGGCGTTATAGGCCTTCTCAAATCCGCCGAGGTTCCGTGTAAAGCTAAGCGGTCTCACTCTCTTCCTCGCTTGGCCATCTTTGCAACGGCAGAATCATAACACGCTTTAGTTGCAGCGGGTTGGGGCGCGTTAGCAATGGCTCAGGCATGTCGGGATGCATCTGTGCTTCAATAGAAAAGATGGCCATTCCCCGGAGATCGACTCTGCGCGGCCGCTGGAAACGCGTCACCCGCAAGGTGCGCGAGTACGCCATGGTGGTGCGCGCGCTGGCTGACACGTCGCATCCGGTCCTCGTCCAGATCATCCCCACGCGTTTCTGCAACCTGAGCTGCGCCTACTGCAATGAATACGACAAGGTGAGCGAGCCGGTGCCGCTCGAAGAGATGTACCGGCGCATCGACGCACTGGGCCGCCTGGGCACGGCCATGATCGGCATCTCGGGCGGCGAGCCGCTGACCCACCCGCAACTCGACGACATTATTCGCCGCATGAGAGAGACGGGCGCCATCGCCGGCATGATCACCAACGGGTTCCTGCTGAGCCCGGAGCGGATCGAGCGGCTGAACCGGGCGGGGCTCGACCACATGCAGATCTCCATCGACAACCTGGAGCCGGACGAGGTCTCGAAAAAGTCTCTCAAGACTCTCGACAAGCGCCTGGAGATGCTGGCCCAGTACGCCGAGTTCCACGTGAACATCAATTCCGTGGTCGGCGGAGGCATTCGCAATCCCAACGACGCGCTGGTGATCGGCAAGCGGGCGCTGGAGCTGGGCTTCGAGTCGACCATCGGCATCATCCACGACGGTGACGGGCAGCTGAAACCGCTCAAGCCCGACGAGGCGCGCGTGTATCACGCGATGACGAATCGCCGGAAGACCAACTACGCGCAGTTCGACAAGTTCCAGGAAGCGATTGTCGAGGGCCGAGCCAATGATTGGCGTTGCCGCGCAGGGTCGCGGTATCTATACGTCTGCGAAGACGGCCTGGTGCACTACTGCTCGCAGCAGCGGGGGTATCCGGGCGTGCCGGTGGCCGAGTACACGCGCGAGGATCTGAAGCGGGAGTTCACGACGGGCAAGAGCTGCGCGCCGAATTGCACCATCGGCTGCGTCCACCGCATCAGCCACATCGACCACTGGCGCGCGCCGCAGACGCGCATGGTCGCGCCCGGCGGCCAGGAGCTGGTGAAGATCAGAGAAACAGTGGTCAGCGGTCGGTGATCTGGATCAGCCGGCCGCTGCGAGGCGCCGGCTGCAAGCTGCGAGCTTCTCAATGTCCGCGGGTCTCTGCCAGCACCTGGTCGATGGTCTGGAAGAGCCGGCTGCGGTCGACCACCTCGGTATACGCCGGAGCATGGCCGGTGTTGGCGACGATGAAGATCGTCGGCGTGTGCTCCACCCCGATGCGCCTGCCCAGATCGATGTCCGACTGGATCTCCGCGGCAAACTTGCCCATGGGATCGACGGCGAAAGGCATGGCGACCCCGTGCGCCTGCGTGAACTTCTGCGTCCACTCGCGGAGCTCATCGGGCGTCTCAATCGAGCTCTGGTTGGCGAAGATGTAATCGCGGTAATCGTTGCCCAGCTTCTGGCTTTTGGTGTCGAAGTAGCGGGCGTTGATGGCCGCCTGGCGGCTCCAGGGATGGCCCGGAATGAGAAAGTCGTGGCGGATCCAGGGAAGCTTGTACTGGTTGGCTGCCGCAATGAGCTGCGGATTGGTCGAAGCGCACAGCGGGCACTCCATGTCGTAAAACTCGATGATGGCGACGTGCGCCCCCGCGGGCGGCTTCAGCGGCGAGGCATCGTGGACCTGGGTGGTCTGGGGCGCGCCGAACTGCGCGCGGCCCGGTGTGCCCAGCGCAATCAACGCCGCGATAACCAGGCACGGCAGTGCGCTCGCAGCGTAGCGACGGGTCTTCGCGAAGAAGAAGCTGAATTGGGGAAGAGATTTTGTTTTCATCGGCTCCAATGACTACGAAAGAAATTTGAACGAACAGGGTCGTGCAACGTGCGTGCGGCCGGCGCCGATCGGCGTCACCGCCGCGCTTCTGCCAGGGCCTGATCGATCAGCTGGTAGAGCTTGCTGCGATCGACGACTTCGACAAACGGCGGCGCGTGGCTGGCGTTGGTCACCACCCAGATGGTGGGCGTGTGCTCGATGCCGACCTTCTGCCCGAGCGCGTAGTCGGCCTTGACCTCAGCGGCCAGCTTGCCCATGGGATCGACCGCGAAAGGCATGGCAACGCCGTGCGCCTGGGCGAACTTCTGCGTCCAGTCGCGCAGCGCATCGGGAGTCTCGATCGAGATCTGGTTGGCGAAGATGTAATCGCGATAATCGTTGCCCAGCTTCTGGCTCTTCGTATCGAAAAAGCGCGCGTTGACGGCGGCCTGGAAGCTCCAGTTATGCATGGGCAGCGGGAAGTCATGGCGCACCCAGGGAATTCCGTACTTGGCAGCCGCTTCCATCAGCAGCGGATTGGCGCGGGAGCAGTCGGGGCATTGCAGGTCTTCCCACTCAACGATGGCCACGCGCGCGCCGGCAGGCGGCTTGAGCGGAGAGGCGTCGTGGACCTGCGTGGTGGGCGCCGCGCCAAATTGCGCACGCGCAGCCGGCGTAGCCAGCAATGCAGCGGTACCAAGGCCCACGAATACAGCCTGGGCCAGAACGGTCCGAAGCCGGCGATCGCTTAGCTTAAGGGCAACGGAATCAAGCATGTCGATTAGACAACCCCCTCTGCATATTGTAACGAGGCCACGCGGGAATAGTCGCGGTGGCAAAGAAGCGGCCGGCTCAGAATCTAGCGGAGCTCCTGACGTTCACGACGCCGCGCCTCGACCCATCTCCGCCAACGGTAATCGGCGTAGATGGAGCCGGCGATAACCACTACGACGATGCCGAGAAGGATCATGACCGGTTGCACCTCTCCCCAAAATGTTATCTTGATCGCAAAGCCAGGTGCGCAGATGTTCGACCGATCCTTTCCCATCTCCGGGCGGATGCTTCGCTCGCTGCTTCTCGGTCTCATGTCCACTCTCATCTTCGCGCCGGTGCGGGCGCAGAGCCTGGCGCCGGATCCTGCAGGCACATGCGCTGCGAAGAATCGTTTTGGCGCGGCAACGGTCGATCGTCTCACCTTCGTAAGCTATTCCGGCAACGCCGGCGGGTGCCTGCAGGTGATCAGCGGCGGCAAGGTGGTTTTTCGCCGCACCGTTGACAACTTTGAGAACTTCACGTTCGGCCAGCCTGCCGATGGCGAGCGCAACTTTCCCGCCGTCGCCAACGGAACCGACGTTACCGGCCGCGGCCACCCCGACATGATCGTTTCTCTCTTCACCGGCGGCGCGCACTGCTGCACCTCTCACTTCGTCTTTGAATTGGAGCCGGCGCTGCGCCTGCCCGCGGAACTCGACGACGCCCACGACGACCTGGCGCACTTTGAGCGCGATGCCAAAGACCACCGCTATAACTACATCACCGCCGACTGGACCTTCGCCTACTGGCCCACCTGCTTTGCCTGCTCGCCGTCGGAAGTCGTGACCCTCCGCTGGGCCGATGACGCGAAGGGCGGAGGCTTCCATCTCGCTCTCGACAAGATGCAGAGGCCCGCGCCCAGCACCGCCGTGTGGAACAGGGATCTGGCCGCGGCGCGCAAAGTGGTCAGCCAGGGCGATGCCGACGGCATCGGGCGCACGCTGTGGCAGACGGTGCTCGATCTCATCTACATCGGCCACTCCGACCTAGCCTGGAAGTTCGTGGGTGAGTTGGGGCCAAAGGCGCAACAAGCGCCGCTCCCTTCTCTTGCGGATTTCTGCCGCCTGCTGAAGCACAGTCCCTACTGGCCTGACCTGGCGCCGACTCTGAAAGATCCTCCGCCGGCGTGCGCCGCGGCGGGATCGGCAACCAACAAGTAATTAACCTCTCCGCGGCCAATTCTTCCTTCATGCATTACCCTCATAGTTGCGACCCATTCACCCAAGCGGGAGCTCAAGTTTGCGCATTGTTCTGTCGAACATAGGAACGTTTGGCGACATCAATCCGCTGATTGCCATTGCCCTGGAGATGAAGCGGCGCGGTCACACGCCGGTGATGGCGCTGCCTGACGTGTACCGGCCGAAAATCGAGCCGCTCGGTCTCGAATTCCGCGCGCTTCGGCCGGACATCGATGCCAACGACAAGAAGCTGATCGAGATGATCTACGACGTGAAAAAGGGCACGGAGACCGGCCTGCGCGAGTTTCTGTTTCCCTCGTTGCGCGATACCTACAACGACTTGCTGGATGCAGCGACCAAACCCGCGCGCGCCGACCTGCTGCTTCTCGGCGAGTTGAACTATGCGGGCCCCATCGTGGCCGAGGTGACAGGCATTCCCTGGGCCAGCTACGTGCTCGCTCCCTTCTCTTTTTTTTCAGCGTTCGATCCGCCGGTGCTTCCTCCATATCCCAAGCTGGCGCGCGCCGACAAAGTTGCCGGCATGGGCCGCGTCATGCGCCGCCTGGCGCGATTCGTCACGCGCAAGTGGCCTGAGCCGATCTACGATCTGCGCCGCGAGCTGGGATTGCCCAGGGGACGGAACCCCATCTTTGAGGCCAAGCACTCGCCCAACCTGGTGCTGGCGTTGTTTTCGCGCGTGCTCGGCGTGGAACAGAAGGATTGGCCCCAGAACACGCTGATTACAGGTTTCTGCTTCTACGATTCCCTTGCCGGGAACGCGGCACTGCCCGCAGAGCTTGAGAAATTTCTCGACTCCAGAGAACCGCCCGTGGTTTTCACTCTGGGATCGGCCGCCGTGCTGGCTGCCGGCCAGTTTTATGAACTGTCGGCGCAAGCGGCGAAGAAGCTGGGCAACCGCGCGGTGCTGCTGGTCGGCGACGATCCGCGAAACGTGCCGCAGTCGTCTCTGCCCGAATCAATTTGTGTAGCAAAGTATGCGCCCTATTCGGGGCTGTTCCCGCGCGCGTCTCTTGTTGTTCACCAGGGCGGCGTGGGAACCACGGCGCAATGCCTGCGCGCCGGCAAGCCCATGCTGATCATGCCCTATTCGCACGATCAACCGGATAACGCGCGGCGGATGCGGCGGATCGGCGTGGCACGGGTTATTCAGCGCTCGAATTACAAGCCGTGGCGCGTGGCGCGTCGCGTGCGAGCTATGCTGGCCGATCCGGAGTACGATGCGCGGGCGCGCGTTGTGGCCGAAGAAGTGGCGCGCGAAGACGGCGTGAAGACCGCGTGCGATGCGCTGGAGAAATTAGCCGGCAAAGCGGGGAGTCCGCCTTAGGCGGCGCGAGGGCCTCGCCTATTGCGGGGCCGGCATGTTGCCGGTTACGTCACCCGGATTGGGCACGCCGGCAAGCGTCTCGGTTTCCGCAGGTAGCGCGGTGGGCAGCGGGCTTTCCAACGCCATTGCCAGCACCTCGTCCATCTGATCCACGAAGTGCAGCTTCATCGAGTTCTTGATGTTGTCGGGGATCTCGGAGAGATCCTTCTCGTTGCCCCGCGGCAAAATCACCTCAAAAAGGCCGGCGCGTAACGCGGCGAGGAGTTTCTCCTTGAGCCCGCCGATGGGCAGCACTTTGCCGCGCAGCGTGATCTCGCCGGTCATGGCGATATCGCGGCGCACAGGAATCTTGGCCAGCGCGCTGGCCAGCGCCGTCGCCATGGTGATGCCCGCCGATGGACCGTCCTTGGGAATCGCGCCTTCAGGTACGTGCAGGTGGATATCGATGTTGCGGTAGAACTCGCGCGCCAGGCCGATCTGCTGCGCCTTGCTGCGAATGTAAGCCAGCGCGGCCTGCGCCGACTCCTGCATCACGTCGCCGAGCTGGCCGGTAATGGTCAG
>Ga0335071_10001065_pt1 | contig 29581 bp, 27 predicted proteins | sample Lox_Sample_15_FD_206724 | JGI IMG/M metagenome (GOLD analysis project Ga0335071, IMG submission 206724) | Soil microbial communities from Loxahatchee National Wildlife Refuge, Florida, United States - Lox_Sample_1.5 | ecosystem: Environmental > Terrestrial > Soil > Wetlands | place: USA...
GTCGGAAGAGACTTGGACGGGTTCGGGCGGCGGCGCGGCACCGCGGCCGGCCGGGACGAGGGCGACGAGGGCCGCGAACAGGAGGCAGGCCACGCCCCCCGCCGCGACAGGCCATCCCCGGAGAGACGCCTTCATGCCCTTTTTTTTGCAAGAATTGTGCCAGGCAAAATCAGGGGAAACGGCGCAACGGAGAGTAAAAGACCTTTGCGAGGGGTGTAAGGATATGACTCACGGGTCCCGCCGCCGACCAGGGCCGAAAAAGGGGACACAGTACGCTGCGCCGCGAAAATCGGACCGCTATCGAGGCTCTGTGTCCCCTTTTTCTGCAGGACGGTCGGCGACAGGCCCCGTCAGCCAGACCACCGAGATGACGAACTAGTCGACGAGGAAGACGCGCGCGCCCCGCTCCGAAACCGCAAGGTGCGGATTCGACTCGTCGTCGCCGGCGAGGAATCCCTGGCCGGCCGTCAGCCGGTGCTCCCGGCCGTCCTTGAGGCGGAGGGTGACGTCGCCCTCGAGGACGCACATGACGTGGCCGCGCGGGCACCAGTGGTCGGACTCGAAGCCGGCGGAATATTCGACGAGGCGCGTCCGCAGCCCGGCCGCCTCGATCGTCCGCCAGAAGGAGATCCCGCGCGCGCCGGGATGCTCGGTCCGCGGGGCGCGCCCCCAATCCGCCGTCGTGAAAGCGATGTCCGGGAGCTTCATGGCCGCCCTATTTGGCCAGGGCCTTCCTCAGGCGCTCGAGGAACGGCCCTTTGGCCTCGAAGCCGACCAGCCGCAGGTCCGTCTTCTCCTTCCCGTCGGGGCCGAGGATGACGTAGGTCGGCACGCCGCGGACCTGATAGCGGCGGTAGAGCTCCTTGATGACCGGGTCCTTGTCCGTGGTGAGGTTGGAGCGGAGCATCGTGAAATCGCGGGTGGCGACGATCACCTCGGGCTGGGAGAACGTATCGCGGTCCATCTCCTTGCAGGCGATGCACCAGTCGGTGAAGAAGTCGACGAAGGCCGTCTTCCCCTCCTTCGCCGCCGCGGCCAGACGCTCCTCGCTGTAGGGCTGCCAGGCGACGGCCTCGCTCGCGACCGGCGCGCCGCCCGCGGCGGCGAGGCCCTGGACCTTGGCCGCGATCCTCTCGTCGAGGTAGCCGCGGATGCCCGAGGCGGCGGTCACCAGGGCCAGACCGAAAAGGACCACGCCCACGACGTTGCGGATGAAGGGGAAGACCTTGCCCGCCGCCGGCGTCGGCTCGATCCAGGCCAGATAGATGCCGGCCAGGATCATCACCAGGGCCAGGCTGAGATCGTAGAGGAGCGGATCGGGGAAGAGCGTCTTGAGGAAGTAGACGGCCATCCCCACGAGGACGAAGCCGAACATCGTCCGGACCCAGACCATCCAGGCGCCCGAGCGCGGGAGCCTGTTGAGGCTGCCCGAAAAGATCCCGAGCAGGAGGAACGGCACGCCCAGGCCGAGGGCCAGGACGAAGAACAGCGAGAAGCCGAGCACCACGTTGCCCCGGTTGCCGACGTAGGTCAGCAGGCCGAGGACGAACGGGCCGATGCACGGCGCGGCGATGATGCCGACCGTGAGGCCCATGAAGAACGTGCCGAAATAGCCCTTCTGCGAGCCGCCGGCCAGCTTGTTGAGGAAGGCGGGCATGCGCAGCTCGTAGACGTTGAACATGCTCAGGGCCAACAGGACCATGATCAGGGCGATGCCGGCCAGGACGGCCGGGTACTGGAGGGCGACGCCGAAGAGGCTGCCCGTGAAGGCGGCCACGACGCCGAGGACCGAATAGGTCACGGCCATGCCGATCACGTAGAAGACGGCATGGGCGACCACGCCGCCCTTCTTGCCCTCGGCCTGGCCGCCGAAATAGCTGATGGTGATCGGGATCAGCGGGTAGATGCAAGGCGTCAGGTTGAGGGCCAGCCCGCCCAGGAAGACAAGGAGGAACGTCAGGAGCAGGCTCTTGTCCTCGAAGGGCGAGGACGCTTTTCCGGGCTCTCCGGCCTTGTCGACGGCGGCGGGCGAGGCCGCCGTCGTTCCCGCCCCCGCGGGAGCGCCGCCGATGACCGCCACCTTGCGCGAGAACTTCACCTCGGCGGGCGGCAGGCAGGCGGTGGCGTCGCAGGCCTGGTAGCCGACCGTGCCCTCGATCGCGAGCTCCGCGCCCTGGAAATCCGGCGCCAGGGCGAGCTCGGCCGTGACCTTGATCGTCCCCTCGTAGATGGACATCGGGTTCGGGGAGAGGTCGAGCTTGCGAACTTCGGCGGGCGGGAAGGCGATCTTCCGGTAGGACGCGCCCGCGGGGGCCTTGAACTCGACGGTCGTGCCGATGAGGAAGTCCTCGAGCGGCTGGTCGGAGTTGATGTGGTAGGGCGACTTGACGGTCAGCTCGAGCTCGACGGCCGCGGTCTGCCCCGCGCGGACGGGGCCGGCCGGCGAAGTGACCTTGACGGTGACGATGTCCGGGCTCTGGGCGAGCGCGGGGCGCGGCGCCGCCGCGCCGAGAACGGCGAGCATCAGGGCGAGGAATATCGAGGGCAAGCGCTTCATGGCGACTCCTTTACGGGTGGCATCGCGTCAGGTGAACGGGACGAGGATGAAGACGGCCAGGTCCCAGATCGTATGGCTGATCAGGACGAGCAGGACCGACTTGGTCCGCAGGTAGAGGTATCCCCAGAACAGGCCGCAGACGGCGGCCGCGAGGACGAGCATGGGATTGCCGCTCCCGGCATGGACGAGGGCGTAAAGGGCCGTGGCGGCCGCGAAGCCCGGAATCCCGCCCCACAAGCCCTGGAAGCGGCGTTGGAGGTAGCCCCGCCAGAACAGCTCCTCGCCCGGCCCGATGACCAGGCCCATGAGGAAGATGACCCGGAGCGGCGATACGCCCGCCTTGAATCCGTAGACGGCGGAGATCCCGGGCCCGGCGAAGGGCAGGAGCCGGCGGGAGACGATGTTGCCGACGAAGAAGACCGCATAGAGGCCGACGGCGGCGAGGAGGCCGAATCCGATCTTGACCGACGGCCGGTCGATGAGATCGTTGGCGATGGCCAGGAGTTGGCTCGGATCGATCGCGGCCGTCAGGATGATGAGCCCGGCGAGGTTCGCGCTCATCCACCACCAGAAATCGAAGGGGCCGATGCCCCGGAGGAGGAACAGCGGGACGAAGAGGACGGCCGCCAGGGCGGCGACGGCGAGCGGCTGCCGGGCGCGGTCCGTCATCCGAGCTTCAGGACGGCCTGGAGCCAGACCGCGGCCGTGCAGAGCAGCCCGAACAGGAGATTGTAGTTGGCGGTCGTTCCGTCCAGGATCACGAAGTCCAGGGGCTGGCGCGGGGCGCGGCGCCGACGGGCCCGGCCCCAGAGGACGAGGGCCCGGGGAAGGGCGGCCAAGACGACGAGGAACGTCCAGGGCATGGCCGGCCACGAGCCGCGGACGAGGCGGGGCACGACGATGAAGGCCAGGATGAGGCCCATCGCTCCGAAGACGAGGACGGCGTAGTAGGCCTCGGAACCCTTGTCGCCCAGGAGGGAGGCGACCGTCCTGACGCGGCGCTCCGTGTCGGTCACCGTATCCCGCCAGTTGTTGGCGTGGAGGATGGCCACGACGAGCATGGACATCGGCACGGTCCAGACGACGGGCACCCAGGAGAAAGCCTTGGTCTGGACCACCCACGCGCCCAGGGCGCCGAGGATGCCGAAATTCAGGAACACGGCCAAGTCGCCCAGGGCCCGGAATTTCAATCCGGCGTAGAAGGCGCCGATCACGACCCCGACGCCGCCGATGAGGAGCAGGGTGGGCCCGGTCAAGGCCGCCAGGACGAGGCCCAGGACAATGCCGACGGCGAAGAAGGCGACCGCCCCTCGGGCCGCGGCGCCGGGGGAGAGCCAGCCCCGGACGACGGCCCCGCTCACGGGAGTGACCTCCGTGTCCAGGCCCCGCTTGAAATCGAAGACGTCGCTCAGCATGTTGGCCGCCGAATGGAGGACGACCATGGCCACGAAGGCGATCAGGAAGCGAACGGGATCGAGGCGCGCGCCGCCGAGGACGACGGCCAGGGACGTCCCGAAGATCACGGGCATGGTCGAGGCCGGCCACGACCAGGGCCGGGCGGCGACCAGCCATTTTCTCGCGAACGGCACATTTTCAGGCGTATCGGGCATGGGCATCTTCCTTCCTGGCCGGTTGAAAACCGGCGGATATCATATCAGAGTCGGCCGCGGGGCGGAAGGCGGGTCCAGGCGGACCATGTCCCGCCCGGGCGGCCGGCGGCGTTTGCAGCCGCCCTCCCCGGCCGCCCCTTCTCCCGCCGGGGGGAATAAGGTATAATATTAACGGTAATAGTTATCATTATCATTAAACGATCGGGCGGGATCTCGAATCGGGTGTCCGCCCGGGGAGCATGCCATGACGATCACTTCACCCGGCGGCAAGGCCGTTGACCTCAACGAAGACGGGTTCATGAATCAACCGGAGGCTTGGGACCGGGACGTGGCCGCAGCCCTGGCCCGGGACCAGGAAGGCATCGAACGGCTCTCGAGCGATCATTGGGCGATCATCGAATTCATTCGCCAATATTATCTCGAGCACGGCAACGCGCCGATGGTCCGCAGCCTGTGCCAATCCACGAAGTCCACGCTCCGGCGCATCTATGAGCTCTTCCCCTCCGGTCCGGCGAAAGGCGCCTGCAAGCTGGCCGGCCTCCCCAAGCCGGACGGGTGCGTCTGAACGGGTGTTCGGTGGATTTCCTTCGCGCGGCCGTCATCGGGGCCGCCGCCTTCGGAGCGGCCGGCTCGACCCTTCTCGTCCGGCGGGCCCGCGCCTTCGGCGAGCCGCCGGCCGTCGCCCCTCCGCGGGGAAGCGCCGCCCGCGGAGTTCGCTACGCCTTGGGCCGAGGACTCCTGCCTTGGGAAAAGGAAAGCACGCGCCGGCACCTCGCGTCCTACATGGGAGGATACATTTACCACGCCGGCATTTTCGCCGCGTTCGCCACCCTCGCGTCCGCCACGCTTCGTCTTGCCGTCCCGCGGGGCCTGGCCGCGGGGCTCCGGATCGCCTCGGGGTGCGGCTTGGCCGCGGGGCTCGGCCTCCTTATCAAGCGGCGGGCGACGCCCCTCCTCCGGGCAATGAGTAGGCCCGAGGACTATGCGCTCAATCTTTTAATCGACGCGTTCCTGGCCGCGGCGGCGGCGACCGCTTCGGCGGACGGGGGTCCGGCCGTGGCGTTGCGGATCGTCGGGATCGCGATTCTCATCGATCTCCCGCTCGGCAAGCTCCGCCACTGCGTGTTTTTCTTCCGATCCCGCGCCCGTTTCGGCCGGCTCTTCGGCCGGCGCAGCGTCCTGCCGCCCGGCCCCGCCGCGGGGTGAAGCATGACCGAGACTCCCGCGAAGCGCCCTCCCTGGGAAGAGCGGTTCGCCGCCCTTCCCCCCGCCTCCCTGAAGGCGGCCATCCTGGCCTTGTCCGAAGCGCTCGACGCGTCCGCGGCCGATGCCCTGGAGTCCTGTGTCCGCTGCGGGCTGTGCGCGGAATCCTGTCATTACGTTCTCGACGACAAGGATCTGCGCTCGCTCCCGGCATATAAACTGAACCTCGTCCTGCGCGTTTTCCGCCGCCAGGTCGCGGGCCCGGGGCGGCTTCGCCGCCGCGCCGCCGGACTGTCCCGCGACGACATCCGCGAATGGACGGACGCCCTTTATGGCCGCTGTTCGCTCTGCGGCCGCTGCTCGCTCAACTGCGCGATGGGCCTGAACCTCCCCGCGGTCATCCGCAAGGGGAGGGCCGTCCTCGCCTCGCTCGATCTCCTGCCCGACGGCCTGGACTCGACGCTCTCGACGGCCCGTGACTCCGGAAACAACATGGGCATCGCCCGCGAGGACTGGACCGCGACCGCGGCCTGGCTCGAGGAGGACCTCCGGATCGAAACCGGCGATCCGTCCCTGCGCCTGCCCATGGACGAGCCGGGCGCGGACGTCCTCTACGTCATCAATCCGCGCGAAGCCAAGTTCTATCCCTTGACGCTCATGGCCGCGGCCAAGCTTTTCCATGCGGCGGGCCGCCGCTGGACACTCTCGTCCTCGGCCTTCGACGTCACCAACTACGCCTACTTCACGGGGGACGATGCCCTGGCGGCTCTCTTCGCCGGCCGCCTGCGCGCGGCGATGGACGCGCTCCGGGCCAAGACCCTGGTCCTCTCCGAATGCGGCCACGGCTTCGCCGCGAACCGCTGGGAAGCGGCGTCGTGGCTGGCCGAGACGTCCGGCCGCGAGGTGAGAAGCGTGCTGGAAATCGTCGCGGAGGACGCCAAAGCCGGCCGCCTGCGCTTCGACCCCAGCCGCCACTCCAAGCGGGTGACCCTGCATGATCCCTGCCAGCTCGTCCGCCTGGGAGGGATCATCGAGGAGCCGAGGACGATCCTGAAGCGCGCCGTCGCGGACTTCGCCGAAATGACGCCCAACCGCAAGGACAACTATTGCTGCGGGGGCGGCGGAGGGCAACTGTCCATGACGGCTTACGCGGCCCGCCGCCGCAGCGCGGGGCGGATCAAGGCGGCTCAAATCTCGCGGAGCGAGGCTAAAATTGTCGCCTCACCCTGCCACAACTGCCTCGACCAGCTCTCCGAGCTCAATCGCCACTACAAGCTCGGCGTCGAGGTCAAGAGCGTCCTGGAGCTCGCGGCCGAGGCTCTCGTCCCGGGGACGGTCCGGCCTTAGCTGCCCGCGCCGGCGTCGGCCGTCCGGCCCGCCGGACGGGAACGGCGCCGCTGGCGGGCCAGGGCCGCGACGTCGCGGACGCCCTCGAGCGCGGCACGGATGTGGTCCTCGGTGTTGAGCGGCCCGATCCCGAAGCGGACGGCGCCCTTGATGGGGATGGTGCCCAGCTGCTCGTGGACGAGCGGCGCGCAATGCAGCCCGGTGCGGCAGGCGATCTGATAATCCACGTCGAGGATCGTTCCCGTGTCGGCGGCTTCCAGGCCGTCGACGTTGAAGCTCAGGACCGAGAGGTGGGCCGCAGGATCGTCCTGGCAGTACATCGTCACCCCCTCGGTTTCGCCCAGGCCGTTCCGGAGCATCGCCGTAAGCGCCCGCTCGTGGCCGGATATGGCCTCCATGCCCCGCTCGAGGATCCACGTGACGCCCGCGTGCAGGCCGGCGGCGCCGAGGATGTTGGGCGTGCCGTATTCGAGCCGATAGGGGTATTCCTCGAGGTGGAGACGGTCCGCCGAGCGCACGCCCGTGCCGCCGGCCCGCGTCTGCCGGATCGTCACGCCCTCGCCGACATAAAGGCCGCCGATGCCCGTCGGGCCGAGGAGCGATTTGTGCCCCGTGAACGCCAGGACATCGACGAAATCGGCCTGGACGTCGATGGGCTGCTGACCCGCGGTCTGGGCGGCGTCCACGGCGAACACGATGCCCCGCTCCCGGCAGATCCGGCCGATCTCGCGGATCGGCTGGATCGTGCCGATGACGTTCGAGGCATGGTTCACGATCACGAGGCGGGTGTTCGGCCGGATCCGCGCCCGGATGTCGTCCGGATGGACGAAGCCTTTCTCGTCGAACGGCACGTAGTCGACCTCGACCCCGCCTGACACGGAGAGGCGGTAGAGCGGCCGAAGGACGGAATTGTGCTCGAGCGTCGTCGTGATGGCGTGATCGCCCGCCGCGAGGATCCCGAAGATGATGAGGTTCAGCGCGTCCGTAGAGTTGTAAGTGAAGCAGAGGCGGTTGGCGTTCGTCCCGTTGAAGAAGCGGGTCAGGAGCTTCCGGGTGTCGTCCAGGAGCTGCCCGGCTTCCATGCACAGGTCGTAGCCGGATCGGCCCGGATTCACGCCCGCGCGCCGATAGAACCCGTCCATGAAGGCGTAAACCGGCTCGGGCTTGGGAAAGGTGGTCGCCGCGTTGTCGAGGAAGATCATGGTTCTCAGGCGCCTGAACGCGCGACCGCCGTCGGCACCGCGGCGAGGGTGCCGTCCACATAGCGACGGATCGCATCCTCGATCGAGCCCTGGACGCCGACGATGACGCCCAGGCCGTAGCCCTGGATCACGGCCAAGGCGTTGTCGCCCATCCCCCCGGCGATGACGTGCCGGACCGAGTTCCGGCGGAAGAGATCGGCCCAGAACGCGTGCTGACACCCCGGATTCGGGATCGTCAGCGTCGAGCAAACGCGCCCGCCTTCGAGATCGACGATGGTGAACGCGGGAGCGCAGCCGAAATGGGCCGAAACGGAGTCCCGATCGGTCGCGATGGCGATTCTCATGGTTTCTCCTTGGGGCCGCGGCGGAGTTCGGCGTCGGAAATGACGGAGCGGCGGCCGCCGGGGCGGCAATCCTCGCACAGGCCCAGGAATTCGATGTTGTGGTCGCGGATCAGGAAGCCGTGCTTGCGGGCGAGGATGTCTTCGGTCTTGCGGACAAGATCCATCTCCTCCTTCTCGAAGTCGCGGTAATTGAGGATCTTGCCGCAAGCCGTGCAGATGAGGTGGTGGTGGTGATCGGCGTGGTCGTCGCGCTTGTATTCGTACCGCGTCTGGCCGTCGCCGGTGAAGATCTTGCGGACCAGACCCGCCTTATCCAGCAGCTCGAGCGTCCGATAGATCGTGGTCAGGCCCATCTCGGGATTGAGGGGATTCAGGGCCGCGTAGATCTCCTTGACCGTCAGGTGCTGCTGGGTCCGGATGAGGAGATCCAGGATATCCTCCCGGGGAATTGTCCACCGGGTGAACTTATCCCCGATCCTCGTGCGCTCGCGATGAACCTCTTTCGTTTTCCTGGCCATGGATGCGCTTCCTTGTTAATGATATCCATTTTCATTATAAGAGAAGAGCCCGGCATGTCAAGGCGCGTCCGGGCAGCGGCCGGCCGCCCCGCCGCGTTGACAGGCCCGGCCGCGTATGCTATTCAATCCCTCACCCCAAGAAGGAGAACAGCATGTCCAAACCGCAGACCGGCATCGACCGGCGGTCCTTCCTCAAGAACAGCCTCATGGGCGTCGCCGGCGCGGGCGTCCTGGCGGCGGCCCCCGCGGCCCTCCGCGGGCAGCAAAAAGCCTTCACCGCGCCCCAAGCCGAGCCCCAGGCCGGGCCGTTCGTCATGCGCAAGCTGGGCAAGACCGGCGTCACCCTGCCCATCGTCAGCATGGGGGTGATGAACTCGGACAACGACAACCTCGTCCGGGCGGTGCTCGACGCCGGGATCGTCCACCTCGACACGGCCAACGGCTACATGCGGGGCCGGAACGAGGAGATGATCGGCAAGGTGCTCCAGGGCCGGCCGCGCGACTCCTACTTCATCGCGACCAAGGTCCCGGGCGAGCCGCGCGACGGCCGGACCGGGCTCTTTTCCCCCGAGACGACGGGCGACAAGTTCCTGGCGACGTTCGACGTCAGCCTCAAGCGCCTCGGCCTCGAGTACGTCGACATCCTCTACATCCACAACGTCATCTACCGCGATTCCGTCCTCTTCGAGCCCCTGATGAAGGCCCTCGCGACGATCAAGAAGAGCGGCAAGGCCCGCTTCGTCGGCGTCTCGTCCCACAGCAACGAGCACGAGGTCATCCGGGCGGCGATCGAGAGCAAGTTCTACGACGTCGTCCTGTCCGGATACAATTTCATGAAGTCGAACCTCGCCGAGCTCGACAAGGCCATCGCCGAGGCCAACCAGGCCGGGCTGGGCATCATCGCCATGAAGACGCTGGCCGGCGGCTACTTCGACCGGGCCCGCACCCAGCCGATCAACACCACGGCCGCCCTCAAGTTCGCCCTGGCCAATCCCGGCATCACGACCGCGATCCCGGGCATGACCGCCTTCGACCAGCTCGAGGCCAACCTCAAGGTCGCCCGCGACCCGAAGATGACCGACCAGGAGCGCAAGGACCTGAAGCTCGCCGTCGAGCCCGAGGACGTGCTCTTCTGCCAGCAGTGCAACGCCTGTCTCGCCCAGTGCCCCCTGCGGCTGCCCATCCCCTCGCTCCTGCGGGGCTACATGTACGCCTACGGTTACAGGAACCTGGGCGCGGCCTACGACCTGGTCGCGTCGACCGGCGTGGGGACGGATCCCTGCGGCTCGTGCGCCGGGTGCCCGGTGCGGTGCGCCCAGGGCTTCGACGTCCGGGCCCGCGTGACCGACATCGCCCGGATCCAGGCGGCGCCGTCGGACCTGTTCGCCTAAGGACCGGAATCTTCGCCGGACGGATCCCTTTCCCCCCGGAGAATCGGGGATCGGGCCGCCGTCTTGTCCCCGCCCCTCCCAACGGCCCGCGCGCCGAATTGCATAATTTTGTTTTTTGATTAACATGTCTCTTTATGGCGGCCAACGGGACACCCCAGGGCTCTTCCTCTCCCGATTTCCTCGACGGCTGGAAGGAGATCTCCGCCTATCTCGGGCGAGATACGCGGACCTGCCAGCGCTGGGAGCAGGAGTTCGGGCTGCCGGTCTATCGGATCGATCCGCAGAGCCCGCGGGCCAAGGTCCATGCGTTTCGATCCGAGCTTGACGTTTGGCGGAAAACGCGCTACAAGGCCGCCGCGGAGGCGGCCGCCGCGAAGTCGAGGCGCGCCGCCCGATTCGCCGCCTTCGCCTCGCTCGCCGTTCTGGCCGTCCTGCTGCTGGCGCTCTTCGTGGCCGGCCGGCGGGACGCGGATCCCACGCAATTCACCGTGGCGGGATCGGACCTCGTCTTCATGGACCTGAAAGGCCGTGTCCTCTGGACGAAGCCCGTCCGGAACCCCAACGATCTGAAGCCCGTCTACCTTCAAGCGCCCCCGGAGACGGACGGCGGCGATCCGTCCAGGCCCACGCCCCATCTGGTTCATTTTCAGGACGTGGATCATGACGGCAAGAACGAGGTCCTCGCCTTCCTCGACCATGAAAATCCGGCCGATCGGTGCGTCGCGTTCTACGACCATGACGGCCGCCTGATCTGGGAAAAGCGCTTCACGTTTCCCTACGTCCACGGGGAAGGCCCCCTGGTCCAGGATTACCTCGTCAGGTCCCTTCAGTTCGAGGATATCGACGGCGACGGCCGGCCCGAGATTCTGGTGCTCTGGGGGCACGTCAAGCGCTTCCCGTCGACATTCCTGGCCTATGATCTGGAGGGCCGCGAGCTCATCTCCTACAGCCACACGGGACAGCTCCAATTCTTCAAGATGGCCGCGACGGGGGCGGGCGAGCGGATTTTCCTGGGAGGCACGAACAACCTTCTGGGCTGCGACGCCGTCCTGGCCGCCCTCGACGGCAAGAAGCGCACGCACGGCCTCGGGCCGCCCTACGAAATCCCCGCCGACCTCGATGGCGACCAGGCCGCCCTGGAGAAGTACATCCCCCGCGACCCCGAGCGCGCCTCCCAGGAATTCTACCTTCGCTTCCGGCGCCACAAATACGCCGCCGCCCTCGAGACGCGCATCCTCAACGTGACCAACGTCCTCGCCGACGAGCGGAACATGGAAGTCGCCGTGAACTTCCTGAATGCCTATCCCATCCTCGTTTCGTTCGGCCCCCGGCGGAATCTCCGGAGCCTCGTTCCCGGCGTCGACTTCCTCCGGACCTACGAGCGGCTCGAATCCCAGGGCCGCGCCCCGGCGCCGCTGGCGGATTTCCTCTGGGAATGCGAACGGGGGATTTCGGTCTGGGACGGATCGGGCTGGAGGCCCATCACGCGATCAGCGGATTAGCCGTCGGTCGTTCTCGATCACCTGAGGTTCTGGAGGACGTCCCGGTCCGCGCCTCTCACGGGCAGGGGGCGTCGTCGCCCAGGGGCTTGAAGTCCGCGGGACGGACCTTCATGTCGATGAAGTAGATCAGCCCTCCGACCAGCGTGATCCCGATCCCGAACAGCGATTCCTTGGTCCGATTCAAGAGGCCGTAGACCATGATCAGGATATTGATCGCGAGGAAGAGGACGGGAACGACCGGATACCCGAGCGTCTTGTAGGGCCGAGGCAGCTCGGGGTGTTTCTTCCGGGCGATCATCACCCCGAGGACGGTCAGGAAGGTGAAGAGGTTCAGGGTGAAGCCGATGAAGACGATGACCTGGTCGAAGGTCGAGGTGGCGATGTAGAAGATCGTCAGGGCGGCCTGGGTGAAGATCGCCACCACCGGGATGTCCTTGGGGCTGTTCTTTCCCAGCCAGCGGAAGAGGTGGTAGTCCTCCCCGATCGACCGCGAGATGCGCGGGCCGGCGATGATCATGGCGCTGATGCTCGACAGCAGCAGGAAGGAGATGACCCCGCCCATGATCCGGCCGCCCTCGGTCCCGAAGACCTTCGTGGCGAAGATGAACCCGACCTCGAGCTTGCCGCCGAGCTCGGGGAGCGGCACGGCGTAGAGGAAGACGAGGTTGAGCAGGATGTACATGACCGAGACGAAGACCGTCCCGGTGATCAGGCTGATCGGCAGGTGGCGCGACGGCCGGTCGATCTCGCCGGCGACGTAGGCCGCGGCGTTCCAGCCCGAATAGGAGAACGTGACGAAGTACATCGAGACCCAGAAGGCGGGGCTCAGAATATCGCGCCCCAGCGCGGACGACGGGGCGAACGACAGCCCCGCGGGTTTCCCGAGGAGGAAGCCCAGGGCGACGATGGCGAAGATGAAGATCACCTTGAAGATCGTGATGGCGTTCTGGAAGCGGGCGCCTACGATCTTGTCCAAGGCGTGGATGGCGGACACGGCGAGGACGACGGCGGCGCCGATGAGCGGGACGGTCTTGAGGAACGGCACGCCGGCGGCGAGCGACTCCGGCAAGGCCAGGGCGCTCCGGAGGTACGTCCCCAGGGCGATCGAGGCGGCCGCGACCGGCGCCGCGAAGCCGACGGTGAACGAGATCCATCCGGCCATGAAGCCGACGGCCGGATGATACATCCGGGTCAGGTAGTTGTATTCGCCGCCGCAGCGGGGGAAGAGGACCCCCGCCTCGGAATACGTGAGGGCCCCGAAGAGGGCGATCAGGCCGCCGAGGATCCAGAGGAAAATCAGGGCCAGGCCCGACGAGATCACCGGATTCCCCGCCTTGTCGGCGCCGATCGAGAAGCCGAGGGTGGTGAAGACGCCCGTCCCCACCATGTTGGCGATGACCAGGGCCGTGGCCGTGGTCAGGCTGAACTTGGTCTTCATCGTCCCCCCTCAACGGGCGGCGACGGGCGCCCGCCGCTTGAACAGCATGAGCACGTCCTTCTGCGTGCCCCAGTGGTAGCCGACATGGAACGGGAGCGGACGGACCGCGGCCGGGTTGGCGTAGGCCGCCTTGAGGTCGGGCTGGTCGACCCCGCGGAACTCGCTGATGGGCGTGGCGTATTCGCCGTAGAGGCGCGCCTCCCAGACCCGCGGGGAGAAAAGCCTGTACGGGACGGCGGTGTCGTCCTGGAGGACGAACAGGCTCCGGGCCAGGATGAGGTTGCGGATGTTGCCGAAGTAGCGGTACTGCATCAGATACGAGGCCGACTTGATCAGCGACGTCTGGAAGCCCAGGCCGTCCAGGTATTTGTAGTAGAGCGTGTCCTTGCCGAAATATTCGTCGGCGATGTTGCAGCAGAAATAATACAGCGATTTCACCCGGTCCGTGCCCGGCTGGAAGAACTCGATCTTGACGCCGTAGGGCTTGCGGAACGTCTTGCGCGGGTAGGCGAAATCGTATTCGAACACCTCGCCCGGGACGAGGAATTCGCATCGCTTGACGGCCGAGATCACGTGCCCGGTCCGCTTGAGGAAGAGGCAGAGGACCGGCAGCACGCCCTCGACGCGGTCGCGGATGAGGAGCGCGCCCATGTTGCGGGTGATGAAATAGCTCTTGCTGAAGAAATCGGACATGGCCTCGGTCAGGTTGGCCAGGTAGTTCTCGAGGTGCCTGGAGGCGCGGGCCCCCTCGGTCGTGAAGGTGGGGAGCTTGCCCACGAACTCCAGGCCGAAGAGGACGTAGGTCGAGGCGTTCGGGAAGAGCAGCGTCGGCGTCACGGCGTCCGGCCCTCCGAACGGATAGAACAGCGTCCGCGTGGCGGCGGCCGCCTCGCCCAGCTCGTCCTCGGCCCAGGCGCGCATCGGCCCCCAGCGCTTCGCTTCGAGCTCGGCCCAGCCCTTGTCGAGGGCCGCGGCATAGGCCTGCCAGGCCGGCGTCTCCTCCAGGGCCCGGAGGGCCTCGGCGTCGCACGGCAACCCGCTGATGAACTTGGCCAGCTCGTCGTTGGCCGCGTCGACCGGCGGGCCGGGTTTGGGGGGGATGACGACGGAGACGGCGTCCTGGGGCGGCCCCGGGGCGAAGCCCAGGGCGAGCCCCGCGAGGAGGGCGGCGGCGAGGGCGCGGACGGCGGGTTTCATGGGCGCACGTCTCTTTTTTAAAGTCCCATCATAAGGAATTTCGGCCGAAAATGCCATGGATAAGAAGAAAGGCGGTCAGCCCTGGCGCCGGACGATGACCAGGGTGCGGTCGTCCGCCGCCGGCGAGGCGCCGGTGAAGGCGTCCAGGTCCATGAAGATGGCATCCATCAGCTCCCGGGCCGTCGCCTTGGGGCGCGTCCGGCAGACATCCGCGAGCCGCTCGGATCCGTACTCTTCCTTCTCCGTATTCCGGCTCTCGGAGAGCCCGTCGGTGTAAAGGATCATGATCTCGCCGGGAGAGAGCGTGTCGCGGCAGGCCTCGTAGGTCATGTCCGGGAGCATCCCCAGGCAGAGGCCCGTGCTCGGCAGCGTCCGGACGCGGCCGTCGCCGCCGATGATGAGCGGGGCGTTGTGCCCGGCGTTGACGTAGGCCAGCTCGCCCGTCGCCCGGTCGAGCTCGGCGAAGAAGAAGGTGATGAAGGAATTGATGGCCGAGCTGCGGTGGACGAAGCCGTTGAGCTTGTCGGCCATGTCGGACAGCCGGTAGTCGGGCCGGACCTCGGACTGGAGAGCGGCCCGGAGCGAGGCCATCAGGAGGGAGGCGCTGACGCCCTTCCCGGCCACGTCCGCGACCGTGATGCCCAGGCGGCGGTCGTCGATGTGGAGGAAATCGTAGTAGTCGCCCCCGACCTGGAGGCAGGGGACGTTCTTGCCGGCGATGTCGAGCTCGGCGCAGGACGGGTCGGCCTTCGGCAGGAAGTCCTTCTGGATGCGGGCCGCGAGCTCCAGCTCGCGCTCCATCTTCTCCTTCTCGATGGCCTGCTCGATCAGGATCGCGTTCTCGATCTTGACCGCGGCCAGGTTGGAGAGGAGCGTCAGGAGCCGGAGGTCCTCCTCGGTGAAAGCCTGGAGGAACGAGATCCGGTCGGCGTAGATGATCCCGATGATCTCCTTGTTGTTCCAGAGCGGGACGCACATCACCGAATGGATCCCGGAATCGATGATGCTCTCCCGGGCCTTGAACCGCGGGTCGACGGCCGCGTCTGAGGTCAGCACGGACAGCTGCTGGTCGAAGGCCATGCCGATGATGCTCCGGCTGACCTGGATCTTCTGGCTGCGGAGGGCCTTGGCGTTGACCCGGATGACCTTGGGGATGAGCTGGATGGGGTTGCCCTCCTTGAGCATCAGGACGCCCCGGTCCATGGAGAGGTGGGCCGAGATGAGGTCCATGACGTGCTCGAGGAGCTCGCCGAGCGGCTTGTGGAGCAGCAAGGCCTGGCTGACCTCGCTCAGGACGGAGAAGATGCGGTGCTCGATCCGGATGCGCTCCGCGTCCGTGGGCATGACCGAGGCCGTGGCCGTCATATGCGTCGCCGGCTTGGCCAGGATCTCGCGCATGGGGATGATCGTGTTGAAGCTGGTCGACGGCGCGGGCGCGTCGGTCAGCTCGACGTTGGTCCGGAGCGGACGGTCGAACAGGATGCGGACCGAGCCGATGAGGACCTCGTCGCCGGGCCGGAGGTCGGTGGGCGCCCCGATCTTCTTCCCATTGACGAACGTCCCGTTCTTGCTGCCGTTGTCCTTGATGGCGAACCCGGCGTCCGAGGGGACGATGAGGGCATGGTGGCTCGAGCAGAACGGATCGGGGATGGGGATATCGTTGTCGGGGGCGCGGCCGAGGCCGGTGGCCCCGTTCTTTAAGACGATCGTGAAATAATCGCCCTGCTTGGGATAGACATACAGCGTCGGCATCCAGGCGCTCCCCCCCTCATTCTAACACAACCGGTCCGCCCCCGCATCCGCGCGTCACAAGGTCCGGAGGATCTTCGCGCAGACGGCCGCCTTCTCGTCGAGAGGCCGCTCTTCGAGGAGCGGCAGGAGGGCGTCCTTGACCTCCTTGGCCAGGAGGTTGTCCAGCAGCTCGAGGGCGAAGTCGACCGAGCGCTTCGTTCCTTCGATATAGTTCTGATAGGCCCGGGCGATGTCCTCGGCGGGGTAGATCAGGCCGAGGAGCTCGAAGACGAGGTTCAGCGACTTGACCAGCCGGCCAGTCGGCGGTTCTCTTGAACCTGCCGGCCCCGCGCTCCGCGCGTCCGGCGCGCCCGGCGCCGCGACGCGCCCGCCGGAGGCCCGGGCCAGATCCATCACCTCGAGGCAGGCCGTCTTGACGAAGTCGAGGATCTCGGGCTCGATGTCGTTCCGGCGGAACGCGGCGTCGGGATGGAGCTTGCGCAGGCGGGCCAAGGCCTCGACGACCGCCTCCCGGACGGTCGCGTCGCGGGTCCGGAGGATGCGGACCAGCCCGTCCGCCGATCTCGGAGAGCCGATGAGGGCCAGGACGTCGGCCGTCGCCTCCCGGACCGGGGCCGATTCCTCCGCGTCGGCCAGGTAGTCGCGGAGCGTCCCGGCGATCCGGTCGCCATAGGCCGCCAGGGCTTCCTCCGCGGCCTCGCGCGTGGTCGAGCGGCCGAGATGGGGGACGATCAGCGGCACGAACTCGACCTTGCGCTGCCGGCCCGCGCTCTCGAGGGCATACTGGACCACTTCGGGCGATTCGTGCCGGAGGAGGCGGCTCAGGTTCCGGACGAGCGGCGCGTCGCCGGCCATCATGCCCAAGGCCTTGGCGACCTCCATCTGGGCCGTCTCGTCCGGCCCGCCGCGCGCCTCGGCGATCGCCTCGACGCGGTCGCGCATGACCTGCTGGTAGACGTCGAGGGAGAGGACCTCCCGGATCTCCGAATCCAGGTCCTGATCGGCCAGGGCGTCGCCCCAGTCGGCCACGGCCGCGGCTGAGCCGGGCCCGATGAGGCCGTCGAGCCCTTCGGCCTGGACGGCCGAGGCGTGCTCGGCGATGATCGTCTTGAGCTCGGGGGTGAGCTTGTCCTTCTTGATCAGGTCCAGGAGGTTCATGGCGTAGAGGACCGAGCTCCGGTTCCGGCTTTCCAGCGTGTCGAACACGAGCTTGGTCGCGTCGACGTCGATCTGGTCGAAGACGAGCTTGTCGGCGTCCGGCCAGCGCAGGGCCAGGTTCTTCTTGACGATCCCGGTGTATTCCCGGATCAGGCGGTGGTTGAGGAGAAGCCAGAGCAGGAGGCAGGCCGCGACGAGCCCGCTGACCCAGGGAATGAGGAGGCCGGCGTAGACGAGCAGAAGCAAGGCCGCCAGGGCGTCGCCCAGCTTGCCGATGAAGAGGTCGATGAAGAGCTTGGCCTTGATCTTGGTCGCGGTCGGGACGGGGATGTACAGCAGCTCGCGGGTCGACTGGTTGAGCGAGTGGGAGAGGCTCTTGTCGGTCCCGCGCATGACCGTCGCCCAGACGAGGAGCGCGGCCGGCCCGGCCGGCACGACGAGCAGGGCCGCGCAGCCGCAGGCCAGGACGACGGGCGGGATGGAGATCGCGGAACGCAGCCCGAATCTCCGGAGGATGCGGCTGGTCGCCAGAGCGTTGAAGACATAGGACACGACGAGCAGGGCGAGCGAGAACGTCGCCACGTAGACCCTGATGCGGTCCGCGTCCGCCGGCGCGGCGAAGCGAGCCTTCAAGAGGGACGTGAACTGGTAGTCGATGAGCTTGGAGGCGATGGTCGCGGTCAGCATCATCGTACTCAGGAGGACGAGATAGGGACTTCCCAGGACCGCCTTCAAGCTCTCGAGGTATCCGACCTTGGCCCGGGCCGGCCGCGGTGTCTCCGGCTCGGCGGCACGTTCGGAGTCATCCGCCGGGCGCGGGCCGTGGATGCGCGTGAGAGGCATACCGGCCAGGAGGAGGGCCGCGCAGACGAGCAGCAGGTCGGTGTCCGCCTTCAGGAACAGGCCGCGCAGCGAGGCGATGACCGAGCCGGCGATGCCGCCCAGCAGGCCGCCGCCGATGAGGAAGCTGAAAAATCGCCGCGCCTGGCGCGGGCTGAAATAATCTCCGGCCTGGATCCAGAACTGGCTGGCGGACGTCGCCAGGAACACGTCCGACCAGAACCAGAAGACGACGGCCTGGGGAACGTTCGCGTTGGGGGGGAACAGGCGGAAGGCGACGAGGCTGACGATGTAGAAGACCTGGCTCGCCCGGACGTAGCGGCGCCGGTCCATGCGGTTGAGGAGGCGGGCGTTGAAGACCGCGACGAAGCTCATCAAGATCGCGGAGGCGAGGTAGATGAGGGGCAGCTTATCGGTGGGCAGCTTCTTGAGGAAGGACGTGATCTTGATGGGCATGATCATGTACGACGAGGCCATGATCAGGAAGAATTGAAGGGTGAAGCGGAGCACGGCCCCGGCCTCGTCGGGGCGAACCTCGACGAGGCGGCGAAGGACCCTATATGTCCGGCCGTCGCTCACGTTCGGGACTCCGGCGCCGCGCCGCGCGGGGCGAGGGACTCGAGCTTCGGGAACAGCCGGCTCTTGAGGTCGGGATCGAGGGTCTGGTCCAGGAGCTCGACCGCGTAGCCGACGGAATCGCGCGTGCCTTTGAGCAGGCTCTGATAGGCCCGGAAGACGTCCTCGTGGTCGTAGACGAGGCCGAGCAGCCGGAAGACGGGCAGCACGTCGGCCGCGGCCCGCACGGGGCCGAGCGCGTCGAGCGCGTCGCCGAGCCGGGCCTTGACGGAATCCTCCGGAAAATCGATCGCCGGATTGCGGGAGCGGATGCGGTCCAGGCTGTCGATGATTTCGGCGCCCAGGTCCCCGGCGCCGCGCGACAGCTCGTCGAGAAGGACCTCGGCCGCCTCGGCGGTTCCGATGCCGGCCAGGAGGGACGCGACGGGGCCGCGGACGCCGGGGCCCTCCGACCGGTCCGCGAGGAAATCGGAGAGCGTGCCGACGATGGATTCGCCGTATTTCTCGAGCGCGGCCCGGGCGTCCCCCCGGCTCAGCGGATCCGCCAGCCGCCGGACGAGCGCGGGAACGAAGGCCCGGTCCTTCAGGCGGCCCGCGGACTGGGCCGCGAACTGGAAGACCTCCGGCGAGGCGTCCTCGAGGAATTCCTCGAGCCGCCCGGCGAGCGGCGAGCCGCGGTCCATCAGCCCGATGGCCTTGGCCAGCTCCATCTTCGCCGTGTCTCCTCCACCCCGGCCTTCGAGGACGCCCTCCGCGTACTCGCCCATGAGCTTCTGGTAGCTCGGGAGGGCCAGGACCTCGCGGATCTCCTGGTCCATCTCCGGAGACAGGGCCGCGTCGTCGGCGCCGGGGCTCTCGAGCACCGCCGGGACCGCGCCGGGGGGCAGCTCGACGGGCGGCGGCAGGAGGAGGCTCTTGACCTCGGGCGTAAGCTTTTTGCGCCGGGCCAGATCGTAGAGATGCAGGGCGAACAAGGTCGGGCTCTGGCTCCGGCTCTCCAGCGCGTCGACGATGAGCTTGGCCGTCTCGACGTCCATCCGCTCGGAGACGATGACGTCGGGCCGCTCCCACTTCTTGGCCACCTGAAGGCGGACCTCGCGGACGTAGGCCCGGCCGAGGAGGACGTTAAAGCCGATCCAGAGGGCGATGAAGGCCATCGCCACGATGCCGGCCGCGATTTGGGCGGGGCTGATCTCCGTGATGGGCGTCAGGCTCGCGGCCGCCGCCTTCGTGAGCGAGAGGCCGGTGAAGGCGAAGACGAGGATGAGCACGAGCCCGCCGAGCGCCTTGGAGAACCGGTTCAGGAACATGTCGATGAAGATCTTGGCCCGATACTTGAGCTCCGGGACGACGGGGATATAGAGCAACTCCCGGGCCGATTGGCTGATGGAATAGGAAAGGGCCTTGTCGCTGCCCTTGAGGCCGATCGCGACCCCGAGCCCGGCCGTTCCGGCCGTGAGCGTCTCGGCCGCGAACCCCTGCATCAGGACGGCCCCGAGCGACAGGAGCAAAAGGGCGAGAGGGTAGATCATCAACCCGATCCGGATCCCGAAGCGCTCGATGAAGCGGCTGGTCAGGACGAGCTGGAGGAGGAAGGCGAGCACGAGGAACGCGGAGTTAGCGAAGCCGAAGAAGGAGGTGAGGTTCCATGCGGCCGATTCGCTCGCCTGGGCGATGAGCTTCTTGGACTGCCAGTCGATCAGGGTCGAGACGATGCCCGTGGTGAGGACGACGGCCGCGATGAGAAGCAGGTAGCGGCTCTGGCGGACGCTGCGGGCGCAATCCCAGAAGCCGACCTTCGCCGGCGCGGCATGGGGAGAGGCGGGCTCGTCCCCTACGGCGGCGTCCTCGCCCGCCGCCGGGCGCCGACCGGCCACGAGTCTTCGGACGACGAGAAACGCGGCAACCAGGAGAACTGCCGAGACGAGGAGGAGATCATGGGCGTCCTTCAGCCAGCCGGCGGCGAAGCCGGTCAACAGGCCGCCCGCGACGCCGCCCAGGATCCCTCCGCTCCCGAAGAAGCCGATCAGCCGCTTCGCCTCGCGCGGGTTGAAGAGATCGTTGACCAGGATCCAGAATTGGGTCGTCAGGGCCACGACGAGAACGTTGGCCCACATCCAGTAGAGGAAAACCCAGCCTTTCCAGTGGTGATCGGCGCGGAGAAGCCCCCAGAAGACGAGGTTCGCCATCACGGAGACGGCCAGCGTCCCCAAGAGAAGCGCCCGGCGCGAGAGCCGGGTCTGGAGCCGGGCTTGGAGCGAGACGGCCAGGCCGACGACGATCACCGAGGCGTAGGCGAACGGAAGGAAATCCGGACCGATATCCTCGAGGTAGGAGGCGTCGCGGAGGGACTTGATGATGTTGTAAGGGGCGGTGATGAGGAAAAAGTAGGCGAAAAGGAGGAGGGCCAAGCGGGCCTCGCCGGGCTTGATCTTGAACGCGGCCGCCAGGAATTTCGGGAGGCGACGTTCCGCCATGCGGGGACTCGGGCCGCCGCCGGGCGGCTATTCCTTGAGGAAGCTCCGGAGGGCCAGATCCTCCTCGTCGAAGATGTCGAGGACCTTGGTGAGCATCGTGACCTGGAAGATCAGGAACAGCTTCTTCGAGATGCGGGCCAGCTTGAGCTTGCCCCCCAGGTTGTGGGTGGAGATGTAGCTGGCCAGGATCTCGCCCACGCCGAAGCTGTCGATGAAATCCACCTTCTCGAAGTTGAGGAGGATCTGCTTGCGGCCCAGCTCGAGCTCGTCCTTCACCAGCTGGTGGAGGGTGACGTCTGTGATGTCGGACCGGCGAATCTCCCCCTCGATGTCGAAGATGACGACGTTGTTCTTCTCCCGCTTCTCGATCACCATGCGTTCTCGTCCCCTGTCCTGCTAATGCAATATCAAAAGCCCTCGGGAAAGTCAATTCGGCCGGCCGCCCGCCGGACGGCCGTCAGATGCGGTCCCAGGTGGTCCGTAGCCGGGTGAGCTCCGTCCCCCGGACCTTGTGGAAGATCCCGTGGAGGAAGACGGGACGGGGGCCCTCCTCGACCTGGACGATGCGCGACACGACCTCCTCGCCGTAGACCGCTTCGCCCTTGTAGGCGACTTCGATCGCGGCCGGCGTGAGCGTCCGGAGGACGGGCTCGGGCGCCGTCTCGAGGGCCCACTGGATGTAGACCGGATGATTGACGTGGTTGTTGAAGTCGATGTCCTGCATCTCCACGCGGAAGCCGAGCTCCCGGCCCCCCGGCGGACAGGCCGGGAGCGGGGGGAAATCGTCGGGCACGGCCCGCCTTTCGAGGGCCACGCGGTCGGGGAGATTCTCCTCGAGGCGGGCGGGCTGGCGGCTCTTGAGGTTCCACAGGATCCAGGAGCTCGTGGCCGCGCCCACCGGCCGGCCGGCCCCATCCGTGATCTCGAAGTCGCGGAGGGCGAAGATCCCCTGCCGGCCGGAGGGCCAGGTCGTGATCGTCACCGTCTCGCCGAACGAGGGGGTGCGGACGATCCGGACGTGATAGCGCGACAGCAGCCAGGTCAGGTCGCGCTTCAGGAGATCGAGGACGGAGAAGCCGAGGCGGGCGGCATGCTCGCCCGCCGCGTCCTGGAGGTAGTTGAGGAGCGTGAGGGGCAGGGCCTTCGCCCGGAAATCGACCTCGTAGGTGCGGACGAGGAACGAAACGGAATGGGTCTTGTCCATGGCCCCGGAAACGTATCACGAGCCGCGCGGAAAATCAAAGGCGGCTCCCGTCCGCCGGCCGCCGCCCTTGACTAAATGGCGGGAAGACATAAGATAAGCTTAAAGGTCCATGGCCCTTCTACGCTCGCCGGCCCCGCGTTTCCTGCCGAGGATCGCCCTCGCCGTCGTCCTCATCCTCGCCGTCGGCTTCGGCCTCGCCCCTCTCTCGGCCCGGCAGGCGACGGCGCCGCCGGCGCCCCAGTGCGTCTGGACCGGGGTCGAGAAGATCGTGGCCGTCGGCGACCTCCACGGCGCCAAGGACCAATTCGAGCGCATCCTCCAGGACACCCGGCTGGTCGACGCCGACATCAACTGGACCGGCGGGAAGGCCCACCTCGTCCAGATGGGCGACGTGATGGACCGGGGCGACAAGGCCAAAGAGATCTTCGACGACATCCGCAAGCTGGAAAAGCAGGCCGAGCAGGCCGGCGGACATGTCCACATGCTGATCGGCAACCACGAAGAGCTGAATTTGATCGGCTTGTCCCTCCAATACGAGAACTTCGTCTCCCAGAAGCAGTTCTTCGCCTTCCTGCCGTTCACGACCCGGGTCGACTGGGAACACCGGATGGGCGGCACTCTCAGCTGGTCCGATTGGACCGACATCATCCTCCACGAGCGGAAGGTCCGGGACGACTACTACAAGGGCTTCCGCGAAAAATACGGCTCCTGGATCGTGGAGCACAACGTGGTCATCAAGATCGACGGCACGGTCTTCGTCCACGGCGGCCTGACCGAATCCTTCGCGAGCATGGGGGTCCAAGGCATCAACGATCTGTACCACGCCGAGATCCTGCCCTGCCTCAAGGGCAAGGAGCTTCCGTCCAACAGCCAGATCGTCTTCAAGTCGGACGGGCCGCTCTGGAACCGGACCCTCGCCGAGACCGGCAAGATCGGCGAGAGCGACGAGCGCCACGCGAGCATCGACCGGATCCTGGCCGCTCTCCAAGCCGACCGGATCGTCGTGGCCCATACGCCGACGAACTTCCACGGCCACGAGCAGGAAATGACGCGCTACGGGGGCAAGGTCTGGGTGATCGACACCGGCATCGGCCTCGGCGGCTACGCCTGGAACATCCGCGTCGAGAACGGGAGCGTGAGTGTCGACAAGTGGGGGAGAACGCCATGAACGTCCTGGCCTTTTTTCTGATCGTCGGCTTCCTCGGATCGAACGGCGGAGGCAACCCCGCGCCGTTGTCCCCGCCCTCCGGAGGCGGTCAAGCGTCGGACGAGCAGCTCGAGCTCGAGAACTTCCTTTCCCAGGCCAAGATCGTGGCCGTCGAGAAGAACGTCCTGGCGGGCCGCGGCGCGGCCTGGCGCGTGACGCTGCGCGCGGGGGACGACACCCGGCGGGGCTTCTTCAAGTACGTCAATTCGCGGCGCCCGGCGGTCATCGCGATCAGCTACAGATACGAGATCGCGGCCTACATCCTGTCCAAGCTCGTCGGAACGCCCATCGTCCCGCCGGTCGTGGAGCGCGAGGTCGAGGGCCGGAGAGGCTCGCTCCAGATCTACCTGGAGAGCTGCATCTCCGAGGTCGACCGCTTGCGGGCCGGGAAGCCCGCGCCGGGCGATCCGAAGGCGATGGCGGACGCCCTCGACGAACTGACGCTTTTCGAGGGCCTTACCGCGTGCGCGCGGGACGTCAACGACATCATGATCCACACCGACACGGGCCGGCTCTGCCGCGTCGACTTCGCCGAAGCGTTCAACCCCTCGCCCGAGCTCCCCGCGGCCGCGGCCGCGGCCGTCCGCTGCTCGCGGCGGCTTTATAAAGGCCTGGCCGCGCTCGATCCGGCGGGCGCCGAGGCCGCCCTGAAGCGCTATCTCAATCCCGACGAAATCCAGGGCGTGCTGGCCCGCCGCGGCCTCATCCTCGAGAAGATCAAGGCCCTCATCGAGACCAAAGGCGAGGGCGCGGTGCTCTTCAGCCTGGCGGTCCCGAGCGCGCCCGCCAAAAAGCGGCCGTGACGCCGGACGGCGCGCGGGGCGCGGGGGGTCCAGGCCCAAAAGGGCCGGACGGCCGGCCCGGGAGGTAAGCCGATGAACGCGAGAATCAGGAAGCGCGCGGCCGCGGCGGCCGCCCTGGCGCTTTGGGCGGCGGCGGGGGCGGCCCGGGCCACGGCCCCTCTTCCTCCCCCCGGGCGGCAATACAAAGCCGACGCGCTCGCCCAGCGCGAGGCCTGGGAGCGCTTTCTCGAGACGGCCGAGATCGTGAAATCCGAGCTCATCGGCGAGGGCGTGACCAACCCCTGGAAGCTCGTCCTGCGCCAGGGAGACGTCGAGAAGAAAGCCGCCTGGAAGGGAACGACCGGCCTCCAGGAATGGCGCTTCGAGATCGCCGCCTCCCGCCTCGACAAGCTGATCGGCCTGAACATGCTCCCGCCCGCCGTGGAGCGCGAGTTCAACAAAAAGCAGGGGGCCCTCATCCTCTGGGCCGATTCGCATACGAGCCTCCTCAAGCTCATCGAGGACAACGTGAAGGCGCGGAAGGAAGGACGGAAGGAGGAGCCATCCCCCGAGTTCGAGGCCGTGATCGCCCAGGGCAAGTACGCGACCCGGATCTGGGACTGCCTCGTGGCCAACGAGGACCGGACGCAAGAGAACATCCTCTACACGGACGACTGGCGGACCCTCCTCATCGACCACTCCTTCGCCTTCCGCTCGGAGGGCGAATACGCGAAAAGGCTCGTCTTCGGCCGGAACGGGATCAAGAAAACCGAGAACGGGGATCCAATCCTGATCAAGCAGGCGCCGCGCGCCCTCGTGGAGCGGATCCGGGCCCTGGACGCCTCCGCCGTCCGGAAGGCCGTCGGGCCTTATCTGAACGATCGGGAGATCGCCGCCGTCGTGGCCCGGTCCAAGCTCCTCGTCGCCGAGATCGAGGAAATGGCCCGCCAGATCGGCGAGAGCAAGTTCTACTTCTGAGTCATTGCGAGGAGGGCGGCGCGCGAAGCGCGGGGGGCCCGACGAAGCAACCCCCTCTTTCGAAAGAGGGGATTGCCGCGCTCCCTGCGGTCGCTCGCAATGACGTTGTGGCTGGTCGCCGACAGGACCCGGAGGGCGACTTTTATATCTTTTTCGTCATCGTCAGGACGTTCTGCCCGTCCTCGCGCCGATAGGCGCACGCGTCCATCAGCCGCAGGGTGAGGTAGATTCCCAGTCCGCCCCTGCGGCCCGCGGCGACGATCTTCTTGACGTCGGGCTTGGGCGCGGAGCAGGGATCGAAGGGCACGCCCGTGTCCCGGATCTCCACGGTCACCCGCCGCCGGGTCCTCCGGAGCGTTACGCTGATTCGTCCGCGCGCCCGGGGATAGGCGTAGCGGGCGATATTGACGCACATCTCGACGACGGCCAGCTCGACCTTGAAGAAGTCTTGTTCGGAGAGGCGCCCGGGGGCGAGGGTCTCGCGGAGGAAGCGGCGGATCTTGTCGACCTCGGAAAGCTCGGCCGCGACGGTCAGCGTCTTCACCGCACGTTCCCTCGGCGTCATTCTAGCAGAAGGCCCCCGAGCCCGCAATTTGTGCTAGGATGGGACGCGTCTTCAGGAGGTTGCCATGACCCGATTCCCCGCGCTTCGCCTCGCGGCCGTCGCGGGCGCGCTCGCCGTCGGCGGCGCGCTCCTCTTCGGCCAGGCCGCCGACATCCGGCCCGTGACCATCGGCCAGCCCATGCCGGCCGTCAGCCTCCCGACCTTCCAGGGCGCGACGTTCGATCTGGCCGCGCTCAAGGGCAGGAACGTCATGTTCATCTTCCCCCGGGGCTTCGCCGCCGAGGGACGCTGGTGCACGATCGACAACTACAAATACGCGGAGATCGTGGACCTGGACAAGACGGCCGGCATCCGGAAGAAATACGACGTCGAGATCGTCTTCGTCTTCCCCTACGCCCGGGACATCGTGGCCAAGTGGGTCGAGGACAACCCCGACCAGCTGGCCAAGATCAAGGACTGGAAGCATCCCGCCGACCCTTCCAAGCTGGACGACGCGGGCCGCACCCGCATGGAGCGGTGGCGGACGGCCTATCCCAAGGAGCTGGCCATGGAGAAAGGCCAGGTGCCGCTGCCCTTCCCGATCCTCATCGACGCCGAGCGGAAGCTGTCCAAGGGCCTGGGCCTGTTCGCCACGGAATGGGGCGGCAGCAAGGTCGACCAGAACATGACGAGCGTCTTCATCGTCGACAAGAAGGGGGTCCTCCAGTTCAAGTACATCGGCCAGAGCACGGTCGACCGGCCGGAATACGACGTCCTCTTCAAGACGCTCGAGCAGCTGAACCGATAGGCGGGCGCCCGGGTCCGGCCCGGGCCGGGGGCTAGCGCGAGTCCAGGACGCCGTCGAAGAGGAACTTCCGGTAGCGGGCGATGACGTCCTGGGCCAGGGCGTCGACCTCGAGCTTGAGGATCTCCTTGGCCTCGACTTTCTGGATGAAGGGGACCGTCTTCTCCTCGAGCGGCCCGTTCGGCGCCCGCCGCCCCCGGACGGTCAGCTTGAGGAGGAGCTCGACGGAGTTCTTGGGCATCCAGAGCACATAGTGGAACCGGTCGACCCGGGAGCGGGGAAACCGGATCTCGAGGTGCGTCGAGACGCCCGCGATCGTCCGGAATTTCGTCTTCACCCCGAACCGGAGGAATTCCTGCCCCAGGGCCTCGAAGGCGGGCTCGGCGACATATTCGCAGAACTCGATGAAGCGCTCGAGGGCCTCGGCCCGGCACTTCGAGATGACCTGCAGGTCCTCGAAGCACGCGGCGAGGTCGCTTTTCCAGTCCTGGTCGTTCATGGGGGCATCCGCGCCCGCATCTTAGCACAAACCCGGCCGGCGATTAAGGGGCGGGGAATTCGGTGACGCGATCCCCATTCTCTAGATTTACGTTCGGGGAATTCGGTGACGCGATCCCCATTCTCTTGATTTGGGTTCGGGGAATTCGGTGACGCGATCCCAATTCTCTTGATTTGGGTTCGTGTCACCGAATGACAACCGCTTTCACCGCAGAATCCCGGCGATCGCCCGGATGACGTCGGCGGCCGCGACGCCGTCCGGGGACGCTGCGCTCAGGACGGTCGCGGGGCCGAACGGCCGCCAAGCGGCCGCGAATTCGTCGCGGAAAACGGCGATCGTCGGCGCGCCGCAGGCCGCGGCCAGGTGCGTCACCCCGGAATCGTTCCCGACATAGACGGCCGCCCGCCGGAGCGCGTCGGCGAGGCCGGCGAGGGCCGGACGGACGACGCGGCGCCAGCCGCGCGGGAGGGGCATGGCCGCCACATCTTCCTCGAGCGCCGCCTCCGCCTCCCCGGTCACGAGCAACCCGTCGAGCCCGCCGTCCGCCAGCGCCTCGATCACGGTCCGGAAGCGGGCGAGCGGCCAGCGCTTCCGCGCTCCCCCGCTGCCGGGGTGGACGACGGCGAAGCCCTCGCGCCGCGGGGATCGATCGGCGAAGAGAAGCGCGCACGCCGCGAAATCCGCCGCCGGCCTCCCGTCGGCGCGGACGAACTCCGCCGTGCGATCGAAGAAGGCGCGGCTGATGGGCGCGCCGGATCCCCCTTCGTAAAGGAACGCCCGCCCCGCCGGCCTCGGCCCCGCCCCGCTCGCGAATCCGGCGGGCCAGGGATCCCGCCACCAGGCGGGCGGGCCCCCTCCGGCGTGGAACCAACCCAGGAGGGCGTCCGCGCCGGCGAGCTCCGCCCGGAACTCCGGCGTCGGGGAGAGGGCCGGATCGAAGAGCGGCATCCAGGCCGGATCGTCCGGGGCCGATGCGGCGTCGACGACGCCCGCCTCGCGGAGGAGCGCGCCGCAATCCGGCCGCGCCATGAGCCGGAGCCGTGCGCCGGGGAAGGCCGCCCGGACGAGGCGCAGCGCCGGGAGGGCGATGAGCACGTCGCCCAGACCGCCGAGGCGGACGAGGAGCCCCGCCCTCACGGCAAATTCCCGCGGACCGGTCGGAACATCATGAATTGGCCGCAGAGATGCCGGCTGTTATTAACAGCAGAAAAGGGAAAAATGATGATATAAGGTAGGTTCGTTTTCTCCAGCCGGCACGAGAAAACTTTTCCCAAGTATACGCAGCCGAAAAGCAAAAATCAAGGAGTTTTTTCGCCGCTCTCGCAGCCGGCCGACCGCGTCCGATCGAGATAGTGCTTCACGGTCTTGCCCTTGACCATGTAGATCACGTCCTCGCCGATGTTCGTCGAGTGGTCGGCGATCCGCTCGAGATGGCGGCCGACGAGGATGAGCCCCACCGCCCGCTTGATGGCCCCCGGGTCCCCGATCATGTAGGTCAGGAGCTCGCGGAAGATCCGGTCGTTGAGGCGGTCCACGTCCTCGTCGCGCTTGACGACGTCCTCGGCCAGGACGGCGTCTTTCTCGATGAAGGCCGCGATCGCGTCCCGGACCATGGCCTGGGCCAGCTTGGCCATGCGGGGGATGTCGATCAGGGGCTTGAGCAGGGGCTGGGTCCGCAGCTCCTCGGCCCGCTCGACGATGTTCACCGCCAGGTCGCCCATCCGCTCCAGCTCGGCCCCGATCTTCATGGCGGAGGTGATGAAGCGCAGGTCCCCGGCCATCGGCTGGCGGAGGGCCAGGAGCCGCATGCAGGCCTCGTCGATCTCGATGTCCAGGAGGTTGACATCGTGCTCGTGCTTCAGGACTTCGCAGGCCGGCTCCTCTTTCTGGGTGCGGAGGGCCTCGATCGAGAGCTCGATCGAATCCTCCACGAGCGCGGCCATGCGCAGGAGCTTCTCCTTGAGCCGGGTGAGTTCCTCGTCGAACAATCGTTCCATGCCGATCTCCCGTCCGTGGCCGGCCGAGCGTTCCGGCCGCACCGGGTGGAATTCCAAAAATTTATCATATTTGCCGCCGAATGTCACCGGCCGGAGCTGCCGCCGTCGGGCCCGCGCCGGGCGGGCCGATCGTCCTTGACGCCCCTTCCGCTCCCCCGTATAATTCGTCTTGGAATCTATCGTCCCTCGCGAGGCCATCAGGATCAATTAAGGAGCTCGAACATGAGGACGTATGCTGCCCTCCTCGCCGCCACGCTCGCCCTGGCCGCCACGGCCGGCGCCAGCGCCCCCCAGAAGGCGAAATCCATCCAAATCAAAGGCTCGGACACCATGGTCAACCTCGGCCAGGCCTGGGCCGAGGCTTTCAGCAAGCGCGCGGCCGGGGCCAACATCGCCGTCACCGGCGGCGGGTCGGGCACGGGCATCACCGCCCTCATCAATGGGACGTGCGAC
>Ga0335071_10001066_pt1 | contig 29568 bp, 26 predicted proteins | sample Lox_Sample_15_FD_206724 | JGI IMG/M metagenome (GOLD analysis project Ga0335071, IMG submission 206724) | Soil microbial communities from Loxahatchee National Wildlife Refuge, Florida, United States - Lox_Sample_1.5 | ecosystem: Environmental > Terrestrial > Soil > Wetlands | place: USA...
TAATAGCCCGCGCAGCACATACCTGTGCGCGTCCCCACGATCGAGTATCGCGTTTAGCGGGAAAGAATAACATGATGCGTAACCCATTAGCCGCTCTGGCGGCCTGTTTCCTTGTAGCGATCGCGATCGCCGGAACCTGGTATTTTGCCTTTTCACGTCACTCCGATCAGGCCCCGCAGACCATGGCGGCGCGTCCCGCCGAACAGCTTCCGGCAGCATCAAGCCACCTTGCCGCGAAGGACGATGTCGAGATCACGGCCGGGCTCGCGGGCAAGCCTGCAGCGCCGCCGCAGCCTGCGCCTGCCGCAGCTCCCCTCGCCCCGCAAAAGGCGGCCTGCGCCAAGGAGGATGCGCTCGGCGTCGGCCGCGTGGTCGAGATCGACACCACCGGCGGTCCCGGCTTTGGTTTCGAGCAGTTCAAGACGCTCGACTTCCTCGCGCCGAAAGAGGTCGTGCTGACCTTCGACGACGGCCCGTGGCCGAACAACACGCCCGCGGTGCTGAAGGCGCTCGACGACGAGTGCACCAAGGCGGTGTTTTTTCCGATCGGCAAGCACGCGACCTATCATCCGGAGATCCTGAAGCAGGTTCTGGCCGCCGGTCACACGGTCGGCGCGCACACCTGGTCGCATGCCAATCTCAACGGCAAGAAGATGACCGACCAGCTCGCGCAGGACGAGGTCGAAAAGGGTTTTAGCGCGGTGAAATGGGCGCTCGGTGCCGATCCCTCGCCGTTCTTCCGCTTCCCCCAGCTCGAACAGCGCCCCGCGACGATGGCCTATTTCGGCACTCGCAACGTGGCGATGTTCTCCTGCGATCTCGACTCCTTCGACTTCCGCAAGGATTCGACGCCCGACAAGATCGTGAATACCGTGATGACCAAGCTCGACAAACTCGGCAAGGGCATCATCCTGATGCACGATTTCCAGAAACACACCGCGGAGGCCCTGCCGACCCTGCTGCGCCGGCTGAAGGCGGGCGGCTACAGCGTCGTGCAGATGACGGCGAAGACAAAGCTGCAGACACTGCCGGAATATGACGAGGCCTTTGCCAAGGAGGCGAAGCTGCCGACCGCCAGCACGCGTCCGGTCTCCAGCGTCGTGCAGACCGTGTCGCGGTAACAATCTCGGCAACGCATCGCGCGCTTGCAATCACCCCCGTCGTCATGCCCGGCCTTTTGCGGGGCATTCTTCGTATGGACGGGGGGCGGAGACCAAGTGGCTCGGGACACGGGACCACCCTCATTTAAGCCACAATGGAACTCGGCTAGCGCGAGTTCCATTGTCATATTCCCGCCATAGTTGAAAAACCAGCAGTTGCATTCGAGTGACAGTGTCACCGGCCAAGATCATCTAAAGTTGTAAGCGGAATCCATGAATACAACTGTTGGGCGGTCGCACCTGATGGATCAGCGGCGACGGAATGGAGAATTTAAGATGAAGAAAATTTGGTTGGTTCCAGCGGCACTTGCTGCACTCAGTATGGCCACATCCGCGTCGGCTGCCGACCTGGCGGCCCGGCCTTACGTCAAGGCGCCGCCTCCGGCGATGGTTGCGGTTTATGATTGGAGCGGCTTCTACATCGGCGGCAATGGCGGCTGGGGCCAGGCCCGGGCCTGCCTGGACTTCGTCGGCCCGGCCGGCGTGCTCGCCACTGAGGGTTGCCGCACCGGATCCGGCGCCGTGCTCGGCGGCCAGGTCGGCTATCGCTGGCAGACCGGCGGATTCGTGTTCGGCGTGGAAGGTCAGGGTGACTGGGCCAATCTCAGGGCATCCCGCGCCAGCCTGCTCGCGCCAGGCTTTACCGAGCGGGTCAAGGTTGATGGCATCGGCCTCATCACCGGCAATATCGGCTATGCCTGGAACAATGCCCTGCTGTACCTGAAGGGCGGCGCCGCCGTGACCGGCAGCCGCCTGGACATTCTAGGTCCGACCGGCGTCGGCGTGGCTGCCGTGAGTGCGACCCGCTGGGGCGCGGACGTGGGCGTCGGATTCGAGTATGGCTTTACGCCAAACTGGTCGGTCGGCGCCGAATACGACCACCTGTTCATGGGCACCAACAACAACTCGTTCTCGGTCGCCAACCCCATCGTTGCCGGCGCTTTGAATCGCGTCAATCTCGACGTCGACATGATCACGCTCCGCTTCAACTACCGTTTTGGCGGTTACGGCGCGCCGGTCACCGCGCGCTACTAACAAGTTCAACTTCGGCGAAACGAGCCCCGGACATCGTCCGGGGCTTTTTTCATGCCAAAACCTCAGCCGCGCGCGATCGCACGCGGTGCGATCCCGTCTCCCTGTCCGCTCGTGTTCGCTCGCCGACATCACGCACACGCCCGTCCCGCACCACAGTCACCGGGTTCAGACCTCGCGCGGCGACGAGGTCCGAAAACGGCCAGCACCGCGCGGCAAAATGCGGCACTCTCGCCCCATGAACAGTTCGCCGCGCATCGAGACCGCATTCCCTTCGGAGCCTCCCCGCCTCTACCATGGCTGGCGCGTGGTCGGCGCCGCCTTCGTCGTCGCCCTGTTCGGCTGGGGCCTCGGATTCTACGGCGTCGGCATCTACCTGTTGCAACTGCAGGCGCGGCATGACTGGCCAACGAGGGAGATCGCACCCGCCGTCACGCTCTACTATGGCCTCGGCGCGACCCTGATCGTCTTTGCCGGCCGATCGTTCGAACGGTTCGGCGCGCGCCGGGTCGTGGCGGCAGGTGCGGCGGCAATGGCCTGCGGTCTCTTGTTGCTCGCCCAGGCGACCCAGCCCTGGCAGGTCTACGGCGCGTTTGCCATGATGTCGCTCGGCTGGGCGAGCATGAGCGGCGCCGCGATCAACATCATCGTGGCACCGTGGTTCGAGGCGCGGCGGGGCTTTGCAATCAGCCTTGCGCTCAATGGCGCCAGCGCAGGCGGCGTCGTGATCGCGCCGGCGCTGGTCGGCCTGACCGGCGCGCTCGGCTTTGCCGCCGCACTAGAGATCGCGGCCGCACTGATGCTCATCGTGGTGCTGCCGATGACCGCGCTGCTGCTCCGGCCCAAACATCCCCAAGAACATGATCGTGCCGACGCCAGCGCCGCGGCGACGGCGGCCAGCGCCGGCAGCGGCGCAGCGGCCGATCCTCCCTGGGACATGCGGCGCGCGATCGGCGGCGCGGAGTTTCTAACGATATCGCTGCCCTTCGCCCTCGGACTCTTGGCGCAGGTCGGCTTCCTGACGCACCAGATGGCGTTTCTGTCGCCGATCATCGGCACACCGGCGGCCGGCTGGGCGGTGAGCCTGACCACCATCTGCGCCGTCGCCGGCCGTCTCCTGACCGGCCTGTTCATCGACAGAATCGATCGCCGTGTCGCCGCGTTCGGGAATTTTCTGGTCGAGATCGCAGGGCTGACGTTGCTGGCAACAAGCGGGCCGGCGGTCGCGCTCTATCTCGGCTGCGCGCTGTTCGGGCTCGGCGTCGGCAACATGATCACGCTGCCCGCACTGATCGTGCAGCAGGAGTTCCCAAAGCAGCATTTCTCCCGCGTGATCAGCCTCGTCGTCTCCATCAACCAGTTCACCTTCGCGTTCGGGCCGGCGCTGCTCGCATATCTGCAGCGCGGCCATGGCGACTACGGTCTTGCGCTGCTCGCCTGCCTCGTCCTGGAGCTGACCGCTGCCGCCATCGTCGTCGCACCGGTGGTTGCGCGCCGGCAGCGGCAGGCGAGGATGTCGCGCTGACGTCATCGATTGCCATGCGAAATATCGCTGCCTAAGGTGGGCGCAGCACCGTTTCGATGCCGTTCGTCTCCCGCGAGAGCGCCATGGTTCTTCTCATCGTCGGCACAGCCCTGGCGTCGGTGGCCTGGATCGTCGCCTGGGGCACGTCTGGCTTTTTCTCCGAGCATTCGTTCTTTCCGCTCTGGCTCGGCTACATCCTGGCCGTCAACGGGCTGTGCGAGGTGCGTTTCAAGACCTCGCTGCTCAGGATCATGGGCCGATCGTTCCCGCTGCTGTTCCTGATCTCCATCCCGCTGTGGTGGTTTTTCGAGGGGATGAATGCGATCGTCCAGAACTGGCACTATCGCCTCGCGCATCCGGTCTCGTCGATGCAATATGTCCTCGAGGCCTCGCTCGATTTCTCGACCGTGGTGCCCGCGGTGCTGTCGACCAGTTTTCTGCTGCTCGCGACCTCGCGCGCGCTTCGTCTCCGCTCGCCGCGCTGGCAACCGCGCGTCTCGGAGCGCGGATTGGCGGCGGCCGTGCTGATCGGCATCGGCTGTTTTGCGCTGCTGCCGCTGTTTCCACAGGAGACCTTTGCGCTGGTCTGGATCGCGCCGATCCTGATCCTGGAGCCGATCGCCTCCGCCATCCGGTTTCCATCGCTGCTGACCGACGTCCAGACGGGCGGCTGGCGACGCCTGTTCGCGGTGATGGCTGCGACGCTCGTCACCGGCTTCTGGTGGGAGATGTGGAATTTCTACTCGCTGCCGAAATGGACCTACAGCATCCCCTATGTCGGCTTCTGGCACGTGTTCGAGATGCCGCTGCTCGGCTATCTCGGCTATCCCTTCTTCGGCATCGCCGTGTTCAGCTACGCGGCCATCGCGCTGATGCTGGTGACGAAACAAAGCCTCATCGACCTGATGTCGTCTGCGGAACGCTGAAGGACGATGCTGCCGGACAGAGGCGACGCTGGGGCTTACGCTAATCCCGCGCCCCCTCCGAAACCCGAAATTCGCGCGGTGTCAGCCCGGTCCAGCGCTTGAAGGCATGCGTCATCGAGCTGAGCTCTCGATAACCCAATAGCCACGCAATCTCGGACACCGGGAGCTCGCCTTCCGCCAGATAGCGCTTGGCGAGCGCGGCCCTGAACTCGGACAAAATCCCGGCGAAGCTCACGCCCTGCTCCCGCAGCTTGCGCGACAGGGTCCGAGAGCTCAGCCCAAGCTGGCGTGCAACCTCCGCGATGTGTGCCCGGCCGTGCGGGAGCAACTGCGTGATGGCTTCCTCGACCGCCGCACGGATGCTCGTCCGCCTGTTCGATCCGGCCGCCAGTGCGTCCTCGGCATATCGCCGCAGCAATCTGTTCAGATAGACATCGCGCCGAACGATCGGAAGCGAGGCAAAGGCCCCCGGAAAGACGATCGCATCGGCGCCCGCCCCGAACTCGACGTCATGACCGAAGAAGGCGCCCAATTCCCCAGACGAAGCCATCGCGGCGTGTCTTATCGTCAGCTGACGCGGTGTCAGTCGCGTTTCAGTCACCTGCCGGCAGATGCGCATCAGGGCGACCAGCCAGAATTCGACCTGGTGCCGGTCCGAGCGTCGATCAATGTCGACATAGTCGAGCGCAATCGTTGCGGTCCGGTCCAGGCTGAAGCGCAGACGGACGCCTTCATTGGCGATCCTGCTGTAGCGCTCGGCGTTCCGAAGCGCGTCCGCAAGCTGCTCCGACGATGCCATGATGTAATAGGCGAGGCCGATCTCGCGCAGATCGAAGCTGCGCGCGAGGTGGAAGCCGAGCAGGTCATCGCCGAGCTCTGCGGCCGCCAGGTCGAGAATGTCGATCTGCGCGCGCACCTCCAGACGAACGGCCGGATCGTCAAGCGCCTCGATCCCGACACCGGCCTTGGCGGCAACAGCGGGCACGTCCCTGCCTGCCTCGCGCAGCCGGTCGCATGCCAGGCGCGCAATCCCTCCCGTCGCGCTTGGAATGGCGCGAAAGCTTTGTTCGGATCCGGCCTGGAAAGACGGACGGCGGCGACCGCCGTCCGCGAGTGCGCGTGCCATCAGTACGGCTGCTGGTTGGGGCAGATCCAGTTGCCGTAGTTGTTCTGATAGCAGCCGTTATTGTAGTAGCCGTTATTGTAGTAGCCGTTGTTGTAATAGCCGTACGCGCCGGCCGCGGCTGCGCCGACGGCCGCACCCGCCGCGACACCGCCCCACGGATAGCGTCCTGGATAGCGGCCGGCGTAACGGCCTCCATAGCCATAACCGGGACGGCCCGCATAACCCGGACGACCCGCGATCGGGTGGCTCGGACGCACCCGACCCGCCGCGGCATAGCGGCCAGCGCCACCATGGACGCGTCCGGCGTGAACGGCGCCGCCGCGATAGCCGCCTCCGTGGAAGCCGCCGGCACGGGCGCCGCCTCCGCCGCCACGACGCGCGAACGCGTCGTCGGGAACCAGACTCGCACCGACCATCGTCGCTGCTGCGAGAATGATGAGACCATAACGAAGCATGGCATTACCTCCTGCTGATAAGGGGTGCCGTGCATGCGTCAGCTTCGGACCGGGACGCCGAACATTCTTGAAAATCCGGTCACGCGCTCATGGGCGAAGCGGCACCCGCGCGCACGATTGGACCGCCGCTCATCCCGGGCTTGAGCTAGATCAATGAGCGCCGCGATGTGATCGACTTGTCCGCGCCGCGGAACCGAAGGCTGACGCCGACACGCCCTGATGCGCGCGGGCGATGGCTGACGCTTCTACTTCTTCCTGGAGTCGGAAAAGGCCGTCTCGACCACGTCTCCAATCGATTGCCAGGTCCGGCCATCGAACTGCACCAGCCGCAGTTGCTTGATGGGCCGATAGTCGGAACGTCCGGTGCTGATCCTGATGCCCGGGAGCAGAACGGAGACCTGGTAATTGTCCAGCGCCGCCGCCTGCCGCATCACGTTGTCGCGCGACAGATCATCGCCGCACTGTTTCAGGACCTGCACCAGCGTTTCGGCCGCCGCATAGCCGAACAGCGCCGCGCTCTGGTCCTTTGCGCTGCCGTGATCGTATCTCTCGATGAACGACAGCCAGTCCTTGAGCGCCGGATCGTCCTTCCATGCGGGATCGTCGACATCCTTCAGGAACGTCGCCGAGACGACTCCGACCGAGTTCTGCAGCCCGGCCGGCGCCAGCGCACTCGCGATTGACGCCGCCATGTCGTTGAGCAGGAACACGGGATGCCAGTTGAGCGCTGCCGCGATGCGGATGGTCTTGGCGGCATTGGCCGGCACGCCCGCGAACAAAAAGACGTCGGCGCCGGATCTTTTCAGGATCGAGATATGGGTGTCGAGATGCTCATCCGACATCTCGTAGGCGACGTCGACGATGATCATCCGGGCGAGATCGCCAAGTCCCTCCTCGAGTCCCTTGTAAAGGTCCCTGCCGAACTGGTCGTTCTGCCACAGCGCGGCGATCTTGCGGCCCGGATAGAACGCCTGGATGTAATTGGCGTAGATGCGCCCGACCGCCCTGGCTGACGGCTGCCAGCCCATCGTCCATGGATACAGCGAGGGATTGCTCAATTGCTCGTCGCCGGAGGCCACGAAGAGCTGCGGCACCTCGTTCTCGTTCAGATAGCGGCGAACCGCGAGATTGCCGGGCGTTCCGAACGATCCGAACATCAGCAAAACCTTGTCGCGCTCCACCAATCCGCGCGTGAGGTCGAGTGCGGTGGTGGGATCGGAATTGTCGTCGTAGGAGATGAAGCGCAGCTTCCGGCCGTTGATGCCGCCGCGCTCGTTGATCATGGCAAAATAGGCCGCCTCGGCCTTTCCGATCGAACCGAATGCCTGCAGGGGGCCGGTATACGGCATCAGATTGCCGATGCGGATCTCGGTGTCGGTGACGCCTTGCTCGTGCGCGCGCTGCGTGATCGCGCCCAATGACGTCACGGCGACCGCAAGTGCAAAGAGCGTTCGGCCTAACGCTTTCATCTCAGGCTCCAATCATGCCGAGTGACGGTCGCAAATGGGGTATGCACCGGCACAGGCTCGAATGCCGCGGAGCGCACGGCTTGATCCAGATCAAGCGGTGCAGCGTGGTGAGTGCCACGGAGCGTCGCCAACACAAAAGGGCGGCGGCCCGAGAGCCGCCGCCTGTTTCGCGATGCGTGCCGACATCCCTACTGACAGGGATACGTCCGACCGTCGTCGAGTTTGATTGTGGTGCCAGGGCGGCAAGCGATGCCGTTCTGCTTCGCGTAATCGTCCCAGCTCTGGTGATAGCCGTAGGGACCCATGCCGGCATAGGGGCCGGTCTCCTGGTAGCCACCATAGCCCTGATAGGCGCCATAGGCATAGGGCGCACCCGCGACCGCGGCAGCCGTACCGATCGCTGCGGCACCCACCGCAGCGGCGCCGGCGACGCCGTAACCATACGCGCCGCGGCGCACATGCCGGCGCGCAACCCCGGCCCCGCTCATCGGGGTCAGCGGCCGGCCGACGCGGGCCTGCGCGCTCTCGACCGAAAGCGAGAGGCCGCCCTGCTCGGACCAGCCGAGGGAGAATGAAGCCGCGATCGCAAAGACAGACGCTGCGAGAGTAGCCGTTTTGAGGTGTTTCATTGGCTTTCTCCGTTGTGCTCACACGAGCAAGGAAGCGTCCCCGCGCGACAACCTTGGCGGGCTTGATCCAGATCAATGCGCCCGGAAACCCTGGAGAAAGCCCGATAAATTTGCCGTGACCGCAATGGCGGGCGCGCAACAAGGCGACCTGCGCGCCGACGAGATCACGACGGCTTGCCGCTCAGGACATCCAGCCGGAAAGCCCGGTCTCGGCGCGCCGGGCCACGAACTTGACGCAGCAGACCTGACGATTCCGCCAGATCACCTGGCACCAGAGCGTGGTCTTGAATCCATCGAACGACAGTTCGAACTCGTCGGCAAAGATGTAATATTGCGCAGCCTCGATGCAGGCGCCCTCCGCGCTCAGGCTTTTCACGACGCAGGGATGAACACCCGGCAGCCCCTGGAAGTGGAGCAATGCCAGGCGATCGATGGCGATGTCGGTCACGGCGCGAGGTTCCAGCATCTTGAAAGCGTACGGTCCTCTCAAGATCAGACCGGTTTCGCGCGCGCGCGTGCCGTCCGGAGCGTCGTGCGCGCGTCGTCATAGCGGTGTGAAGGCAGCATGATCGCGGTGACACCGCGAAACGAATCGAAAGAAGCACCTGACATGTCGCGGTGTCCCGACGCTGGCGCCACCATGTGGCGAGAAGAACAAGTCACTTCAAGAAAATCGCAATTCTAAAAAATACACGCTCGGCTTGCCGCGATCTCGCCAGTCGTCGCGGCGCGATGCCTGCAGTCAGACAGCTCAATTGCTGCCGGTATCATTGTGTCGTCCGGAACGGCAGATGGTTCGATGAAGCGTGACTCGCCTGTAGTTCGAGTCTCATGGGACTGAATCCGTGGAGAGTCCCCCTCACCCGCCGCGCAAGCGCGGCGACCTCTCCCCGCAGGCGGGGAGAGGTGAACGCCCGGGGCCGCACTCACCAGGCGTAGCGGACCACGCCCTTGCCGGCGTAGCTCCTGGTGATGGTCGAGAATTCGCCGTCGAAGGTTGCCGGCGCGTGTCAGCGCGATGCGGAGATCGACTGATCGTTCTGGAAAAAATCCAGCGGATCCCACTCCGCTTTGGCATGGCGGAGGCGCGGCAGGTTGCCTCCGTAATAGAGCCTGAGCGCCCCCTCGCGACCGCCATACTGGTTGAGGTCGGTGTCGGGATAGTTGATGTAGCAACCGTCGACATTGTTCGAAGGGTCTCTTGCGGGGTCCGGCACGCCGCCATAGGCGGCGTAGATGTCGCGATAGAAGTCGCCGATCCAGCGGATATGCGCTTCGCCGTTCGCAGAAGGGCCGCTGTCCACGTCCTGCCAATAGGTCTGGTACTGCAGCTTGAACAACGAGCTTCGCTGCCACACCGCGGTGGCTCGCGGGTCGACCGTGTTGATCTTGCCGCCATAACTGTCGACCTGCAGCAGCGATTGCGACATGTCGACCGGTACGCCATCGGCCGTGGGGTAGAGCCTCAGGTAGCGATAGATGGTTGCGATCTGGTCATCGGGGAAGTCCGCGCGCATATAGGCCGACTTGTATTTGCCCTTCTGGTTCGGGCCGGAGCCGTTGAGCGTCTGGACCGCCTCGAACCAGGTCAGATCCTGATAAGGGATGGCGCTGGAGAGATGCACGGGATGGCCGATGACCGTGCCCCGATGCGGGGTCGCGGCGGCGTAGATGCCGAACTGAGTCAACGCGGCTTCGAGCATCGGCAGGATCGTCGAAGAGCCCGGCGCACCGTCATAGGCGTATTGAACGACGAGCGAGACGGCGCCGGCCGCCTCGTGCGCCAGCTTCAGCAGCGCGAAGGCGGATGGCGGCACGGTCCGCGTCAGCATCTCGAAGCATGCGATGATCCGCTTCAGATAGGCCTCGCCGCCTTGCGGCACGATGGTGTCGGCCCAGCTCCAGCTCATGGTGTAGATTTCGGCGCGCTGCGGCGCCTTCGGAAGGGTGGCGAATTCGTAGCGCGTGATCAGGCCGAAATTTCCGCCGCCGCCACCGGTATGCGCCCAATAGAGATCCTGGTCGGGGCCGGGCGCGCTTTGCCTGTTGACGCACTTGAACACCGTGCTGCCGTTGCGGTCGACCGTCACGACGTGAACGCCGCTGAGCCAGTCGACCGTCAAGCCGAACTCGCGCGACAGCAGGCCGTAGCCACCGCCGCAGATATGTCCGCCCAGCCCGACCGAGTAGCAGGAGCCGGCCGGCAAAGTGAGGCCGAAATGCCAATAGAGTTTTCGGTAGAGATCCCAATTGGTGCCGCCGCTCTGGGCGTAGTAGACCCCTTGCTGCGCATCGAAGCCGATATCGTCGAGCAGGCTGACGTCGATCAGGGCCAGCGTCTGCGCACTGAACACGAAATCCTCGTAGCAGTGTCCGCCGCCGCGGACCCGGACATGGCCCGGACCGAAGCCGACCGCCTTGGCGAGGGCGATCTGCGCGCCCTGCTCGGTCAGCGGGACGAAGATCACCGCGCAGTTCGGCGCAAGCCAGCGCCGGTTGAAGCCCTGGATGAGGCCTGCGAATTGCGGACTGTTCGGTTCGAGCACCAGCAGATCCGCACCGGCGGCGGCGCCGGCCGCGGCGATGAACTCGGACCTCGCCTGCGCCGCAGGTTGCCCCGTCGCTGCGAGCAGGCTGGCGATCGATCCGCCGGCGGTCGTCCGCCGCCTGAACAGTCCGTGGGACTCCATGACCGCCTCCTTCCGCTTCGCCTCCGAACACTCATCGTTTCTCATGGTGCGCGTCTGCGGACCGGGCCGCTGCCATCAGATAAGCAACGCTTCGCTGGTTCGTCAACCTGTGATTGAATGCCTCCTTCGGTGTGTTTCGACGGCACCGACAGCTTGCGCGCGTCGTCTGCGTGAGCGCGAGTCTGCGGCTGCCACGATCAAGTCGACGTCGTTGGCACGACGCGGCCGGACGGCAAGAAAGCGGTGTGCGCCTACGCGATCGACCCGGAACCGTATGCGCGAGACTTGAAGAAGTCCGTAAGGGCGGACCGTGATCCGCCTGTAACCTCGCACGACAGTGCCGCTGCCCGTTGGCGATTCAGAACGGCGGACCTTGATCCGATCCACGCGATGAAGCGGTAACCCGCTGTCGGTTCGAGCCCCGGTGCGGCTTTTGCCACTCATGAACCGTAAGGCGATTCTGCGGCCGACGGTCACAATTGGCCCGCAATAGTGGCGGAATGAGCACCCATGGCTATTGCGTATTCCAATGGGCAGGTGACGCGCGCGGCGAGCGTCGTGCTGCTGCTCGCCGTGTCGCTCGGCGGCTGCGCAACGTCGACTGCCGGCTCATCGCCGATGGATGCGCGGGCCGAGGTGACGGCACCGCCGGAGACGAGCAGTTACCCATCGGTCGAAGATCAGCCGCCGGGCCGCGAAGGCATGACCGCCGACGAACGCACAAAGCTCAAGAACGAACTGATCGCCGCGCGTGAGCGCCAGGCGGCACCGGCCAAAGTGCAAGGCGGCGCAGCGGGTGCCAAACCAGCAAAACCCCGGCCCGTTCAGCCGACCAGTCAGTCGGCTCAGCAATGAGCGCGCGGGACCGAAGCCCCGCACCGGTCGGCGGTGTCCTGCCCTGATCATCGCATCGGACAGGACAACATGTCATGCCACGGAAACGGCGCCACGCGAGCATCTAAAAAACAAACTTGCGACAGACTGGTTGGTGCCACGAACTGGTTTTGTCGTACGGTCGATGTCATGAAAACACGCTGTGCCGTTCTGCTGCTGGCCACTCTGTCGCTGGGCGGCTGCTGCCTCACCGGGAGCGGTTGCAATGCGCCCGTCGAGACGGCAACGACCATGCCCAATCCGGACGGGCTGAATCAGCCGCCGGCGGCGGAGCCGCCGTCTCCGGCGCCGAAGCAACGGGTTTCGGCTCGCAGGAAGAGCCAGAGCGATGAGCCGGGCGCGATGTATGACAATTCGGATGCCGGCGACAATGTCGGAGATGACGAGGCGCGACTGAAGCGAAAGCTGATCATCTGCCAGGGCTGCGCCGTATCGGGCAACTGAACCCGCTGGATGGTGTGGTAGCCGATGCGACTTCACTCCATAACCGGAAATCGCCTTGACGAAGGCTTGAGTGACCTCGCGCAGAAAGTCCATAGGGCGGATCACGATCCGCCGGCAACTCGCACGATCGTCCGGTGCCGCGCCCTGTTGGCGATGACTGTATCGACTCCGCAAGGCCCGCGATCGGCGGGCGGAGATTGCGGTGGGTCTGGTTCAATAGTGGACCGAACCGGCCGGCCCTGAATGCTATCAAGGGCTCCCTGCAGCCGTGATCACCCCCAATGGTCATGGCCATCTTTGATGACTGGCCCCGCCCGTTGCACCCTCGGGCGGGGTTGTCTTTTGGGCTTGGGGCTTCGGCCCCGCGCCTTTTCTCTGAGCAGCTACGCACTTACAAGCTGACTTGCCAGTGCCGCCGCAACTCGTGGCGGATTGAACACCGATGCCGGGTGCCGCTCCGAAGGCGAAGGCCAGACGTTCGAATCGTGTCGGGCGCGCCATTTCGGTACGAGGGTCTAGAACTTCTCGACCCAAGGTCTCAACTCGATTTCCCAAGTCCACGCACTGCGGTGTTGGTTGACGACGTGCATGTAGCTCTGGGCGATCGCGTCGGGATCGAGATAGCTGTCGTCCGCCGCATGGCCGCCTTCGACGCCTCCGGCCGTCGCCCTACGCACGCCTCCATCGATGACGAAATGCGAGACGTGGATTCCCTTGGGCGCCAGTTCTCTGGCCATCGACTGCGCCAGGCCGCGCAAGGCGAACTTGCCCATCGCGAACACGGCTGACTGCGGATAACCCTTCACGCTCGCCGACGCGCCCGTCATGAGGATGCTGCCGGCCCCATGGGGCAACATCCGCTTGGCGGCAGCCTGACAGACGAGAAAGCCGCCGTAGGCCAGAGCGAGAAGCGCGGCGCGGGCCTGATCGGGGTCGACCTCGGCGATCGGCCCGGGCGCGCGTGCCGAAGCGTTGAACAGGCACACATCCAGTCTTGGGAACTGCCGGTCGATCTGCTCGAACAGCCGACCTACACTTGCAGGATCGGCGGCGTCGCAGACGTGCGTCGTGGCCTTCAGGTCAGCCGCCAGAGCCGCGACTTTGGCCGGATTTCGAGACGCCAGCGCGATCTCATAGCCCTCGCCGGCGAGTAGCCGTGCAAACGAGGCCGAGATGCCGGCCCCGGCGCCGACAATCAAAGCAGTTCTGGACATGAATGCGTCCTCTTTGATGCCCCAGGCGCCGGCCGCTTCGCGTGAAAGGATCGGTCGTACTCGCCTGGGGATGCCATCTGCGGCAGAGCCGGAGATCCAACTCGTTCCCCGATTTAGGCTCGCGGATGAGAATGCCGCGTCAAGCGGCGCTCGAACGCCTCAGTTGATCGAGGACGGGCAACACGTCCGACGGCTCCGGCCGGCGCGTATAGTCAGGATTGATTTCCGCATAGGCGATGACACCGTCCTGCCCGATCACGTATCGCGCCGGCATCGGCAGCGTCCAGCTATCCTCACCATTGAAGGCGACGAGGTCGGCGCCGAGCTGCCTGTGGATCGCCTGCAGGTCTTCGGGCAGGTGCCAGCGGATTCCGAATTTCGCGGCCAGTTCGCCGCCCTTGTCGCCGACAATGGGGAAGCCGAGCTTATTGTTGCGCTGGGCTTTGCGACTGTTAGCGGCTGTCTGCTGTGAGACGGCAACAAGAGATGCACCGCGCGCTTCGATTTGAGACCGAGCCTCCTCGAGCGCCTGAAGGTCGAGATTGCAGTAGGGGCACCAGGCGCCGCGATAGAACGTCAGGACGAGCGGACCTCTGGTCAGCAAGTCCTGCGACGACACCAGCTTGCCGTCCGGATCGGGCAGCGCAAACACCGGGGCGCGGTCGCCGGCGTGCAGAGCACGGCCAGCCTGACCCGAGGCGATCAGTTCGTCGGTGACGCGGTGCATGACCGCCACGACGTCAGGCGGAGCCATTTCGGTTTCGAATTTTGTCTTGAGGGCATCCAATTTGTCTTGAAGGGACATCGCTTTTTCCTCGGTTGCGACGCATCTGCGTCCGGTGACCGGGAAAGTGCTCTATCCAAATCGAAGGCGATAGACGGAGAATATGGCTTTGAGTTATTCATCATAGCCATGAATGATCACCTCTCGTCATTGCGTCTGTTCGTCCGCGTCGCCCGGCGGGGGAGCTTCTCGGCCGGAGGCCGCGAACTGAATATCCCCCAGCCGACGGTGTCCCGCATGGTTGCGGCGCTCGAGCGCAAGATGGGCGCAGCTCTGTTCACCCGCACGACGCGCGCCGTCACCCTGACCGAGGCTGGCGCCGACTTTCTGGCGCGGGTCGAACCGATCCTCAGCGCGCTCGACGACGCCGAATACGCGGTGCGCGGGACCGGCGAATTGCGCGGGGTTTTGCGCGTCGGCCTTTCATCCACCTTCGCGATCCGGGAGATCGCGCCGCGCCTTCCAGTTTTCATGGACCAGCATCCGGCGCTGCGGGTCGAGCTCGTCGCCGACGACACGCGGCAGAACCTTGTGAGTGAAAGCATCGATATCGGGCTGAGATTCGGATCGCTTCCGGACTCGACGGCAGTGGCGCGTCGTATCGCGGCATGGCCACGCGTGATCGTCGCTTCGCCGGCCTATCTCGAACGGTCCGGCGTTCCCCGGACGCCCGCCGACCTCGCAGCGCATTCCGTCATCGTGGGACCGTCGCGCCTCGGCCCCGCCTGGACGTTCCGCAAGAACGGCAAGGCGACGTCGGTGCGCGTGGGTGGCCGGCTGACGGCGACCGTCAATGAAGTCGCGACCGCAGCAGCCGTTGCCGGCCTCGGACTGACCTCGATGGCGAGCGTCGGTTGCCGAGGCGAGATCAAGAACGGCTCCCTCGTTCGGGTGTTGGCCGACTGGGATATGGGGTCGGTCGAACTGCATGCCGTGTTTCCGGACGGCCGAGGCGCCAAACCCTCCGCAAGGACCTTCGCCGATTTCCTTGTCGCCGAATCCGCCAAATGGTCGGCTGGGTAGGCTGGCACCGGCGTCAGCAGCCACAGTAACCTCGCGCGATCGTCTGGTGCCGCGGCCTGTTGGCGATTCAGGACGGCGGATCATGATCCGCCCTACGGGCTGAGCCGAGGATGATGCCTACAGGCATGTGACCTAGGGATGAGGAGAACAGCTCACGCGGCCTATCGGGAGCCAGAATAGGCATAGATCCACATTTCAAGACCTTCTGATGGGCCGGATGCATATCCTCTTATTGTCGCAGCATCAGCATATGCCTAAATATGCCTACATAGAAACCCAAAAATGTAGGTATACTTAGGTCATTGCGGGAGACGCCTATATGCAGAAGATAGTTCCCGAAGTACTCAAGCGCCTCCGATTGTCGAGGCGCTTTTCTCAAGATGAACTAGCAACTCGATCGAAGATCGATAAGCAAACGATCCATCGCCTGGAAAAAGCCTCGAACGAAAAGACGCGCGAGCATACCATCCAACAACTCTCACGAGCATTGGGGGTTGAACCGGCTGTCCTCACCGGGGAAAAGCACTGGGATGATCAAGATGAGAACAACTCATATTTCTTGATGTCCAAATTGGGGTTTCGCATCAGCACGAGCACTCACAATGCGATGCATCTCACCGCCGATCGCTACCACGTCAAATACGCAGATATTGTTGAACTTGCGCCATTCCTCTTTTGCTGGGCCGCAGAAGCGAGTCTGAAGCGCCGCCGAAATCAGTTAGAACAGGTAGAACTTGCGCTTGAGCGCGCCCAGGAGGCGCAAAGCAAGATCTTGCACTTGGATGCACCGGATTTAACAGAATTCGAACAGGCTATTGCCGCAGAGCGGGAATCGATCGAAGGAAAAGACATATTTGGTCTTGGGTTGTCTCTCGATCAACATTTCAAGCCCGAAGACTGGCGAGACAATCCCTTCGCCGTCTTTCTCGACGGACTGACCGAAACCATCGGTGAGGATGCGATCTTCGATGGATATGGCTATCAAGACTATCCCATTTATCGCGTCTGTGCAGAGGAGGCCGAACGATACACTGAGGGCGACAAGGAATTGGCCGAACATATTCTAGAAGGGCATGTGGCCCTCGGTGATCTGCCGAAGGACTGCCAGGGACTCGGCAAATACAAAGAACGAGCCGAGTGGGTTCGAAGCAAGGTCGCAGAATTTCATAACGAAATGCTCAAGCGGCTGTGAGGCACGAGGTTGCGATCATGAATGCGCCTGCACTGACACAGCATGCAATTACTCGCGCCGCTCAACGTGGCATCGCACACAGCGACATTGAGTTGATCGCCCTCATGGGAACCGAAGTAGAGGATGGGTATCTCGTACGAGAAAAGGACTATGTGGAAGCAGAACTGATTGTAAAGGCGTTCCTTCAGCGTTTGAGACATCTCGTTGGCAAGAGAGTGGTGCTCACAAGCGGTAGAATAATTACGGCTTATCACGCTTCCAACTCACACCAACGACGCCTAAGACGTCGCGCCCGAGAATCTGGCTCAATTGATTGATCTGCTGGCAAGTCTCTATCCGTCAAAAAGACCGGTGGCTTATCCGCCAGCAACCCTCTATATCCTCAGATACGTAAGATCGTGATCCGCCTGCAAGCTCGCGCGACAGTGCCGCTGCCGTTGCCGATTCGTAACGGCGGATCACGATCCGCCCTGCGGGCTACGGATTTGCTCAAACGCCTCGGCTATACGGGCGTCGCGGTGAGTCGTTCCACGAAGACTGTCTGAGGTCCGTACGGCGGATCGCAATCCGCCTGTAACCTCGCGCGATCATCTGATGCCGCGGTCTGTTGGCGATTCATGACGGCGGATCATGATCCGCCCTACGCGCTATTGTGCGATGCAAGAGCGCGAGATCCGGACGTCCAGGAATTGCGCCTGAAGATCGGCCGTCATCCAGTCTGGCGGCATGCGATTAACAAAACACTGCACCTTTCCCGACGCAACGTTGGCGATCGCATCAAGTATGCTCAAGGCCGCTGACTGATCGAACCCATCACCGCAAGGTCTCCAAGTCGGGCCGTGCCACGTACGAAGCGCGCGAGCGCCCATGACGACCTAGTGCTGTCCTGCGCGCAAGCGGTGTGGCTGGCGAACAACTTCCTAAGGATGACCAGCGAGGAATTGCGGATCTAGCTGACGCTATTTGCCTGCACGAGTCGGAGCGCATGACGCCTTGATGCTGTGCGTCGCAATCGCGCTATGGATGGCTGCGCAGGGGCCGACAGCGACCGTGGAGGAGTTCCGGATATCGCTGTGGTTCCTCTCGAATAATTTTGAAAACTGGGATATCAATGACGAGAACGATGAGCCGCAGTCCATGTTTTCAGAATGGAAAGTACAGCTCGGTGAGCCGAAGTTCGCGATGCCACAGATTGCGTCATTGCAGGCGGCCTCGCCACGCAACAGCCACTCGCCAGAGTCCATTGGAATATTCGTATCCCTTTGGTGTGGTCGCGACGTCTTCGATTTGTCGCCGAACAGCGGAGACTGGCTTTCGTACGGTTTCCGAATTGGAGAGGTGCAGGTTGAAGTAAAGGGTGGAGTCATCTCCCACGAAGGCCGCTTCAAGCAGGAATTTCTTCGAGAGCGAGTTGATCAAATCGCCAAACGAAGCGCGGCGAGCGGTGCCTTGGCTCCCGAGTCTTCGCAATTGGAGGGCAGCTTAGCCTTTAAAGGTAACAACATCTCTAGAGGTTCTCAATTTGTCGAAGAGAAGCGCGGAGAGTATTTCAGGGTAGTCTGGCGCGTAGCTGACGCTGCCCACAATACGTGGAGGGTCTTTGGAGATGGCCTCAACCACGAAGGCGTACTCGAAAATAGGTTAATCGGAGATGATCCACTGTTCTTCGTTGAACCTCACGAGGATATTGATGAGATAAGGGTCACCGTCAGTTATTTCGTTGATCTGTTTGGTCTCTGGGTCGATGAAACATTTAGGGGAGATGGCACGAATGGTGCCGACGGCGGATTGAGAGCAAGACAAGCTGTCAGCGCCGCGATCCTAGCGAAAGCACTGAGGAAATCGGGCATAAAATCGGGCAACACCAATAGTGAGCGGCTTGTCCTACTCTGTCAGCAACGGCTTACCGCCACGAAGCGAAAAAGTGAGAGTGGACAATGAACTTCACGGAAGAGGACTGTGCGCGTTTGCGCGCGGTTTTGACATCAGTCAAAAGTGATTTCGCCAGTCTAGCCGTTCTGGCGGGCTTAGACAGTTCGGTCGACTTCCGTTTCTTAGACCTCTCGAACGTTGATTTTGAAGGATCCGATTTGAGGGGATTCGATTTTACGGGAGCCGACCTTAGGTCGACAAACTGGATTGGTGCCATCTATGACGAAACGACGGTCGTCTCTGAGGCTTTGATGGAAGGCTCGATCGGGTTCTTTGTCCCTCGGCCAAGGCATGAAAAATTTCGGCCTAAGTTCGAGTTCAGCCGTCAAAGCACGCTTCGCTCGCAAGCTACCGTGACGGGCGTCGGCGTTCATACCGGTTCGCCCGTGAGCCTCACCATTGGACCCGCACCTGTGGATACAGGTTTTGTTTTTGTACGCACTGGTACCGATGGACGCGACGTTGAGGTCCAGGCCAAGGCCGATGCCGTGGTTGCAACGCAACTAGCAACGGTGCTCGGCGACCGCAACGGTCCGGTCGTCTCCTCAGTCGAGCACGTACTCGCGGCCCTGCGCGGCATGGGTGTCGACAACGCAATGATCGGGATCGATGGTCCGGAAGTTCCGGTAATGGACGGCAGCGCCGCTGCCTTCGTCGCCGCGATCGATCAGGCCGGCGTTGTCAGTCAATCCGCGCCCCGCCGCTATATTCAGGTCTTAAAGCCAGTGCAGGTAAGGACTGACAAGGCTTTCGGCGAACTCAGTCCCCACGCAACTGGTTTCCGCGCCGAAGTCGAAATTGACTTCGCCAACCCGCAGATCGGGCATCAGAAATATACTTTCGATCTCAGTCCAGAAGGATTCCGCCGGGACATTGCCCGCGCCCGCACCTTTGGCGTGATGAGCGATGTCACCCGGCTCTGGAGCGCAGGCTTCTCACTCGGTGCCTCGTTCGAAAACACCGTCATTTTCGATGAGACGCGCCTACTCAACCCGGAAGGCCTGCGCTTTGCCGACGAATGCGTCCGCCACAAGGTTCTGGACGCGATTGGCAATCTTGCACTGGCCGGCCTTCCGGTGCTCGGTGCCTACCGTTCGGTCCGCGGCAGCCACAAGCTCAATCACGCCCTTCTGACCTCGCTGCTGGCGGATCGGTCCGCCTGGCGCGTGGTCGAGGCAGGAAAGCCCAACAAGTCGCGGAAAGGCATCTCTACTGCTGCTTCAAATGAGACGTCCATTGCTGGCTTGAAGGGAAATTTCTCTCGCTAGTTTAGGCGAGGGCGGCCGGCCAATTGAGGTCAGCATAACCAGCCTCCCTTAGCTCTTGCAGAAGCTTTGCCTTCCAGCCTCCATGGTCATCCATGGGAGTGTAAACAACGCCCGCAAAGTCTGTCGGCATTTCGATCTCACCTTTGACGAGTGCGCAAACCTTCTCGCGTCCGAGGCGACCGGCGAACCAGAACATTTCGCCGATCACGTTTTGTCGGGCACGTGGCCTAAGATCCGGCGTTGGGCCAGCTAGGCCGCCTACGTCATCTGGAGTCGCAATGACGACAGCAAAGCCGACCAGGGCTCCATGTTTTTCAAATTTCTCGATGATCGTTTTTCCACCATTCGGCATCTCGTGGAGAATGACCGGGTTCAATCCGGCGCGCTGGATCACGCGCGCGACCGTCTCCTTCGCGGCCTCATCGCGGCCGTGGACTATGAAGATGTCGTTGCTTAATTCTGGCTGCGGCCCCGCCTCAGATTGTTGAGAGGGCGGCGGTGTCAAATACTGTATGCTTTCCTTGAGCGCGTTGACTTCGCCCCCCAGGATCGAAATTGCTCGGTTTCGGCCGTCGTCGATGCCCTGTCTGATTTCCAGGACGCCGGGGCCGCGGTCAGCACCTCCGGCAAGATTCAGATAGTAGGATGTCATGTCGAGCGACGCCGCTTGTTTTAGCCGCGCGTATTGCCGACTGTCCTCCCGATAAATGCTTGCGAGCGTCGACTTGATGCGTTGTTCCAGGTCTTGTACTGGGGGATCGTCGCCCGTCCGCAGATTAGAAACATCTAGCTCTCGCAGTTCCTTAATGCGCGATTCAAGACGGCTGACGGCGGCGCGCTGCTCATCAGGTGTCAACACCTTTATTTCGGGTTGAGATTGGGAGGATTTTCGTGGTGGCATTGGATTAGCGTCCGTCAGCGTATTCCGCTGTCACCATAAACGCTTCGATTGCGACTTACCAATGCTGCAACTTGTGTCGCTTCGAGATTGTCGCTTATGTTGCGCCTCGTGTCGCGAGCCCTGCGAATGCTGCAACTACTTCGCAAATGCCGGATATGCTTCCGCCAAGATGTGAAACGCTTTAATGAACCTGAGAGAGCCCTTCCGGGCCCCTGATGTGCGGCACATCTTCGGGCCGGCGCTCGCCTTTCTAACTTACTGGAAATATTGGTAGATTACTGGTGCCGCAAGAGGGACTCGAACCCCCGACCCCGTCATTACGAATGACGTGCTCTACCAACTGAGCTATTGCGGCGAACCTTTTTGGCGTCCGGGACTCAAAGGGCCGGCGACGTGCTCCTGATATCGGGCGTGGCCCGAATTGGCAAGGAGGACGCGGGCGCGGGTGGGTGATCGGCGACGGGGTGACGGGAAGCCGGGTGTAAAGGCGGTGAAGTGCGCTTCGCTCTCGCCTTGCGGGGCTGGGGAGGGAATCGAGCGACGAGCGCACTGCGGGGACACCCGCCCACACGACGGGCCGGAGGGCGACCACGAGGGTCGCCCCTACGCGGGTTGTAGGGGCGCCCCTTGTGGGCGCCCTCATCCCCCGGGGACCCCCACCGCCGGCCCCTCCCCGCAAGGGGGAGGGGAGCTGAGGCACGGGAATGGCGGCAATCCGCCCGCCGATGAATGGCGGCGGCTCACCCGCCGAGGCGGGACCAGAAGCCGCGCCAGCCGCCGGCTTGGGCCTTGGAGCCGATCTGGTCGGCGAATTCGTCGGCCGGTTCCTCGTCGCCGGCGACGCCGGGATCGTCGGGGGCGCGCAGCACCGGGACGATCGCGGGAATCGGCTGGATCGGCGGGCTGTTCGGGCGGGCGAGATCAGCGCGGCTGCGGAACAGCGGCGGGACCACGGGTTCCGCCGGCGGGGGCGGCTGTGGTGCGGGCGGGAGCGGCGCGGCAGGACTTGGGGAAACCGGTGCGATCGCGGGCGCGGCGGCCGGGGGCGTGGACACCAGCGCGGCCGCAGGTGCGGCCGGCTCAGCCGGTTTCTCGACGGGCGGCTCAGCCGATTTCTCGGCGGGCTGTTCGCTCGCCACCTCGGCAATCCTGGCGGGGGGCGGTGAATTGTCCTGGATCGTCACCGGCAACGCCAAGGGCGGCGCGCGCGGCGGCTCCTCCTGCCGCGGGGCGTCCGGCGGCGGCGCGTCGGTCACCCCGGCCGCCTGATCGGACAGCCGCCGTGGCGGCGCCGCCAGCATCGCCTCCTCGAACGGCGAGCTCTCGATCGTCGCGGCCTTGTCGGAGGGCAGGCTCGCCACCGGCGTCTGCCATTTGAACGCATCGATCCGCCCCGTCACCGGCGATACCGGCCGCCAGCGGTCGCTGACATAGCCGTCCGCGGTCCACACCGGATCGTGGCGGGCGCGCACCGCGCGCAGGGTCCAGGTCCGCGCGCGGCCGGAATCGCCGTGCTCGGTGCGCTCGATCTCCGCCATCAGCATCGCGACCCGCTGGGTCGGAGATTCGATGAACGGTTTCAGCGCCTCGCGTGCCCGCGAAAATTCCGCGGCGTCGATGGCGGCGCGGGCGATCGCCAGCGCGCCCTCGATATGGCCGGGCGTCTTGCCCGCCAGCGTCTCGACCCGGGTCAGCCGCTGCCGCGCCGAATCGCCGAGCCGCACATGGGCATAGGCGTCGGCGAGATCGGGATGCGGCTCGGCGAGCCAGGCCGCCTCGACGATGCGCATCGCGCGCCGCACCTGGTGCGCCTCGCTCTCGAACTTTGCCGCCAGCACTGCTGCCGGAATCAGCGTCGGCGCCAGCTTGACCGCCTCCATCACGCTGTCGCGCGACTGGTCGCGGTCCTGCGTCTCCAGCTCCAGCGCGCGCGCCGTGAGCAGCACGCCGCGCTGGCGCTTATAGGCCTGCTTGTCGATCAGGCCGGCCGAATGGTTGTTGTCGAGGATGTTGAGCGCGCCCTGCCAGTCGCCCTTGGCGCAGCGGAAGCCGAGCACGGCATGGGAGGCCCAGGTCGAGGACGGCGCGATCTTCAGCGCCTCGTCCGCGATCATCACGGCCGCGACCGCATCGTCGGCGCGCTGCGCCTCGATGAACAGGCCGCGCAGGCCGAGCAGCCGCGTGTCCTCGCGCTCGGCCATGGCGCGGAACACGGCCCTGGCGCCTTCGCGGTCGCCTTCGAGCTGGGCGGATTGCGCATGCAGCAGCAGCGCCAGCGGATCGCCGGCCGCAAAGCGCCGGGCGACATCGGCATGGGCGCGGGCGGCGGTGGCATCGCCATGGCCGATCGCGAGCAGGCCGTGGGTGATGGCATGACGGCCGCGGGCATGGCGGCGCTCGCGGCGCGCGCGGCGGATTTTTCCCGGCGCGCGCCACAGCCCGGCAAACATGCTCCAGACCAGCATGGCCGCAACCACCAGAATGCCGAGCGCGAGCGCGAACACCGATAGCGAGGTGGTCATGCGCAAGGTGCCCCAGGTCAGCACGACATCGCCGGGCTGATCGGCAACCCAGGCGGCGCCCGCCGCCATCAGGACGATCAGGATCAGGAACAGGACAATTCGAAACATGGCAATCCTACTGGGCCGGCTTGGCGAGCGCGGTCATGGCATCATCGGCAAAGCGGCGGGAGGCGGCGAGCGCGGCATCGCGCGCATCGGCCTTGTCGAGCCAGGCCTGCGCCGGCGCCCGATCGGCCGGCGACAGCAAGGCGAGCTCTTTTCGCGCCTCGGCAAAATCGTTGCGCAGCCCGGCCGCCGTGATGCGGCCGACCACGGCGCCGCGGTCGCTGCCGGTGGCGTCGGTGCGCTCGATGCGCACCAGCCTGGCCGCGCCGGCCTGCAGGCGGTCGACGATGCCGCTGCCGGTGGTCGCCGCGGCCTCGGTGGCCGGCGGCGACAGTTTTGGCACCAGGGTCAGAAGCTCGCGCGTCATTACGGGCGGAGCGGGCACGCCGGTGTCCGCGAACCGGTCGAGCGGCTTCAGGGCTTGCGGATCGCCTGCCAGCGCCTTCGCCGTCGCGAGCGTCGCCGCGTAGGGATCGCCGTGCCGGACCGCGACATCGAGCAGCGCGGCGGCGACCACGCGCCGCAGCGCCAGGTCATCGGCCGGTTTGGAGTCCGCGATCTTCTCGCTCTCGGTGGCAATCGCCGCGCTCTGGCTGCGGGCGGCCTGCTCCAGCTTGGCGAGGCGATCATTGATGCCGGAGAGGTCGACCGGTGCGGGCGGTACTGCTGGCTCGCGCGGGGCCGATTTCAGCCCGCTGACCTCGGCTGCAACAGCCTCGGACTGGCTGCGCTGCCTGGCGACATCGGCGCGCAAGGCGGCGAGCGCCTTGTCGAGCGTGTCGGCGCGCGCGGCGGCCACGGGATCGGAGGGCGGCTTGCTCGCCTTGGCCTCGACGGCGGCAAGGCGTCCGGCGAGCTCGTCGAGCGCGGCCACGCTGACCTGCGACGGCGCCTGCACCGGCGGCCAGCCCAGCATCGAGCCGATCCCGATCACCAGCGCCGCGGCCACCGCGCCCGAAAACGGTGCGATCACCCAGGGCGAGATCCCGGCACGGGGCGGCGGCGGATTCGGCGGCGCGGTGGCTTCGCGCGCCGGCTCGGCATCAGCGTCGCCCTTAGGCTCCGCGCCGGGTTCCGGCGCGGCCGCCGCCTCGGTTTCGGGCGCCGGCTCGGTCTTCACCTCCGACGCTTCGAGGTCGATGGTCGGAGGCGGGCGCTTGACCCGTCCGGCTTCCGGCACGGAGCCTCCTTGTTCGAGCGTATCTTCGGCCATCGCCACGGGTTCCCTAAATCGACAACGCAAACTGTTCCGGATTCGGCCCGCCCTCTTACGCCATTCGGCGGCGCAACGCACGAGGGCTGATGAGGTGGCTTTCGCGGTACGCCAGATGTCCTGATGCGCCACAGTTAAAGTTATGACAAGATTTGCATTTTTATTCCTGCCCGTCACGCCGGCCGTTTCAGGGCGGCGAGCAGGGCCGTCTCGTTGGGCGCGCCGGCGACCATGACGCGCCCCGCGCCGGCCTCGTGCAGCACCTGTGCCACCGCCTTCGAAATGCAGCATTGCGCGACCGCAAGCGCCGAGATTTCAATGCCGTCCGCCCGTGCGGCCTGCAGAAAAGCCTGGGCGCTGCGGGCGGAATAATGCAGCACGGCCTCGATCTCGCCCGCCGCGAAGGCGGCGCGGACCGCCTCCGGCAGGCGGTCCATGGCGACCATGCGGTAAACGATCCGGCTGGTCACCTCGACGCCATGGGCGCCAAGCTCGGCGACGAGATCGCGCGCGACGGTTTCACCGGCGAGGTGCAGCAGCGGGCCCGCTTTGATTCGTCCCGCGCGGATGTGGCCCAGCACCAGGTCTCGCAGCGCGGCAGCATCCCCGTCAGCCGAAAACACTTTTGTAAACCCGGCGCGGCGGGCGGCGGCCGCGCTTTGCTCGCCGACCGCAAACAGCGGCAGTTTTGACAGCGCATGGCCCCTCAACTGCGGCTCGACCGCGCGCAGCGCATTGGCCGAGGTGACGAGGACCGCGACGGCGTCGGCATCGAAGCCGGCCGGCAGCGGCACCGCCTCGAACCGCAGCACCGGCGCCAGCAGCGGCTCGAGTCCCCGCGTGCGCAAGGCGCTCGCGGTGGACTCGCTGTCGGGATAGGGACGCGTCACCAGGACCGCCATGAGCCTCGCTCGCTTCTGGATTCCATCCGATCCGATCGGACGATTGCATGCCATACGCCGGGAGTGTTACGCGAAGGCCAACCGAAACGCTGCTTTCGCCGCCAACGCAAGGGCTCACATTGGACAACGACAAACGATCGCTGGTGCTCGGCATCGAGACCACCTGCGACGAGACCGCCGCCAGCGTGGTGGAGCGGGCCGCCGACGGCTCGGGGCGGATCCTGTCCAATGTGGTGCGCTCGCAGACCGAGGAACATGCCGCCTATGGCGGCGTGGTGCCGGAGATCGCGGCGCGGGCCCATGTCGACCTGCTCGACGGCATCGTGGCGAGCGCGATGAAGGAGGCCGGCGTCGGCTTTGCGCAGCTCTCCGGCGTGGCGGCCGCCGCCGGCCCCGGGCTGATCGGCGGCGTCATCGTCGGCCTGACCACGGCGAAGGCGATCGCGATGGTGCACGGCACGCCGCTGATCGCGGTCAATCATCTCGAGGCGCATGCGCTGACGCCGCGTTTGACCTGCGCGCTCGCCTTTCCCTATTGCCTGTTTCTGGCCTCCGGCGGCCACACCCAGATCGTCGCGGTGGCCGGGGTGGGCAATTATGTCCGGCTCGGCACCACGCTCGACGACGCCATCGGCGAGGCCTTTGACAAGGTCGCAAAGATGCTCGGCCTGCCCTATCCCGGCGGGCCGCAGGTCGAGCGGGCTGCGGCCGGCGGCGACCCCACGCGCTTCGACTTTCCCCGGCCGATGCTCGGCCGGAAGGATGCGAATTTCTCGCTGTCGGGCTTGAAGACCGCGGTGCGCAACGAGGCGAGCCGGCTGACGCCGCTCGATGCCAGGGCGATCAGCGATCTCTGCGCCGGCTTTCAGGCCGCGGTGCTGGACTCCGTCGCCGACCGGCTCAAGGTCGGCATAAAGCTGTTTGGCGAGAAGTTTGGACCGCCCCGCGCCCTGGTCGCCGCCGGCGGCGTCGCCGCCAACCAGGCGATCCGCGGCGCATTGCAGGACGTCGCGGCCGAGGCGCAGACCACGCTGATCATCCCGCCGCCGGCGCTGTGCACCGACAATGGCGCCATGATCGCCTGGGCCGGCGCCGAGCGGCTGGCGCTCGGCATGACCGACACGATGGACGCCCCGCCCCGCGCGCGCTGGCTGCTCGACGCCAACGCGACGGCGCCGGCAAAATTCGCCAACACGAGAGCGGGGTTTTAGCGTGACGATGCTGTCGAACGCCCTCTCCCCGCGCGCGCTGCGCTCCCCTCCGCCTCCGCCGCCTGCGGGGGAGGGGGTGGGGGCCCCAGGATGCAGATCGCTATGTGGTGCCCCCACCCCAACCCTCCCCCGCACGCGGGGGAGGGGGCGCGGCGGCGTTTGAGGGCGCATCATGCCCTCCCTCAACAGCGTCGCGGTGATCGGCGCGGGCGCCTGGGGCACGGCGCTGGCGACAGTAGCGGCGCGGGCGGGACGCACAGTGACGCTCTATGCCCGCGACGCCGATCATGCCGCGCGCATCATCGCCAGCCGCGAAAATCCGCGGCTGCCGGGCATTCAGCTTGCGGCCGACATCGCGGTGACATCAGATCTTGCGCAGGCGTCGCGCGCGCAAATCATCCTGGTCGTGACCCCCGCACAGCATCTGCGCGGCGCGGTGGATGCGCTCGCGCCGTATCTCGCGCCCGCCACTCCCGTGATCGCCTGCGCCAAGGGGATCGAGCATGGCACTCATAAATTCATGACCGAGGTGATCGCCGAGGCCGCGCCCCATGCGATCCCTGCAATCCTGTCCGGCCCGAGCTTTGCCGACGACGTCGCGCGCGGCCTGCCGACCGCGGTGACGCTGGCGGCAAAGGACGACGCACTCGCAGCCGCGCTGGTGCAGGCGCTGGGCTCGCCGACGTTCCGGCCCTATCATTCGACCGACGTCCGCGGCGTCGAGATCGGCGGCGCGGCCAAGAACGTGCTGGCGATTGCGGCCGGCATCGTGGTCGGCAAAAAGCTCGGCGCCTCGGCGCAGGCCGCGCTGACCACGCGCGGCTTTGCCGAGCTGTCACGCTTCGGCCGCGCGCTGGGCGCGCGCAGCGAGACGCTGGTCGGGCTCTCCGGCCTCGGCGACCTGATCCTCACCTGCTCGACATCGCAATCGCGCAATTTTGCCGCGGGCCTGGCGCTCGGCCGCGGCGAACCGACGCCGGCCGGCAAGCTCGCCGAGGGAATCTCGACCGCGCCGGTGCTGGTCGAACTCGCAGCATCCCACCATGTCGAAATGCCCGTCGCCGGCGCGGTTGCACACATCCTCGGCGGCCGCCTCTCGATCGACGCCGCGATCGAAGGTCTGTTGGCGCGCCCGTTCAAGGCCGAGTGAACATGACTGCCGCGCGGCCGCGCTCGCTTCACGGCGGCTGCACGCTGTAATAGCGTCAGCGCGAACCGGGAAACGCCGGTCGTGCAAGACAGAAAGTTTTTGGGGGGAACGCATGCGCAGGTTCCAACACGCCATCCTGGCGATCAGCATCACGCTGGCGCTGGCCACCACGGCGTCAGCGCAATCCGCCGCCGCATATGACGATCTCGCCAAGAGCGAGGCCGCGGCGAATGCCGAGAACGGCAAGCGGGTCGCGCCGGCAAAAACCATGGGCAACCCGCCCGACGAGGTCAGCCCCGAAATGGAGGCGATGATCGGCGCGCCCTACCCGCCGCACTTCAACGCCGACCCGAAGACGCCGGCGGAATGGAAGGAGCTGATCGAGCGCCGCGCAAAGCTGTCGATCGCAAACATTCCCGCGATGAAGGCAAAGCTCGGCGTCAAGGTCGAGGAGACCAAAATCGCCGGCGTGCACTGCTTCATCGTCACGCCCGCAAAAATCCCGCCGGAGAACCGGCGGCGTGTCCTGGTTCATGTCCATGGCGGCGGCTATGTGTTCGGCCCCGGCGAAGCGGCGCTGCCGGAAGCGATCATGATGGCGGGCTTTGGCGGCTTCAAGGTGATCTCGGTCGACTACCGGATGCCGCCGGACTTCCCCTATCCCGCCGCGATGGACGACGCCATGGCGGTGTGGAAGGACACCGTGAAGCGGCATGACCATCGCCGCATCGCGATCTTCGGCACCTCGACCGGCGGCGCCATGACGCTCGCGATGGTGCTGCGCGCAAAGGACGAAAAGCTGCCGCTGCCGGGCGCGATCGCGCCGGGCACGCCGTGGTCCGACATCGACAAGGTCGGCGACAGTTATGCCAGCAATGAATGGGTCGACAACGTGCTGGTCACCTGGGACGGCTGGCTCGGCCGCGCCGCAAAGCTCTACGCCAACGGCACCAGCCTGAAAAACCCCTACATCTCGCCGATCTATGGCGACTTCAAAGGCTTCCCGCCGACCATTTTGACCACGGGCACGCGCGACCTGTTCCTCTCCAACACGGTGCGCACGCATCGCAAGCTGCGCCGCGCCGGCGTCATCGCCGACCTCAATGTCTATGAGGGCCAGTCGCACGCGCAGTACCAGTTCAACGCCAGTGCGCCGGAGACCAAGGAAGCGTTCACCGACATCGCAAAATTCTTCGACAGATATCTCGGAGAATGAGACGCGCGGGGAAAATCGAGGCTTCGTCATGCCCGCGCGAAAGCGCGTAGCGCGTCTTAATCGACTTGTCGCGAGCATCCAGGTCTTGGATTATACCTCGAAGGAAGACGTGGATGGCCGGGACAAGCCCGGCCATGACGAGGAATGGGGTGATGGCGTCAATGAACTACTGGCTGGTGAAATCCGAACCCTCCGCCTGGTCGTGGGACCAGCAGGTCGAGAAGGGCGCCAAGGGCGAGGCCTGGACCGGCGTGCGCAACTTCACCGCGCGGCAGAATCTCGTGAACATGAAGAAGGGCGACAAGGCGTTCTTCTATCATTCCAACGAGGGCAAGGAGATCGTCGGCATCGCCGAGATCATCAAGGAGGCCTATCCCGACCCGACCGACAAGACCGGCAAATTCGTCTGCGTCGACATCAGGGCCGACAAGCCGATGCCAAAGCCGGTGACGATGGCCGCGATCAAGGCCGATAAGAAGCTGGCCGACATGGCGCTGGTGAAATATTCGCGGCTGTCGGTGCAGCCGGTGACATCAGACGAATGGAAGCTCGTCTGCAAGATGGGCGGGCTTTGACGTCTGACAA
>Ga0335071_10001067_pt1 | contig 29546 bp, 28 predicted proteins | sample Lox_Sample_15_FD_206724 | JGI IMG/M metagenome (GOLD analysis project Ga0335071, IMG submission 206724) | Soil microbial communities from Loxahatchee National Wildlife Refuge, Florida, United States - Lox_Sample_1.5 | ecosystem: Environmental > Terrestrial > Soil > Wetlands | place: USA...
TCGTTGATGAACCCCTGCACCTGCGCCGAGAAGGCGGAAATGTTTTGCAGCAGGGCGCCGATGGCGCGGCCACGTTCGTTGAACGCGGCCAGCAGCGTCTTCGCGTTGACCAGCAACCGGTTGATTTGTTCGCTGCGATCACCGAGCACGCTCGCCACCTGGTGGGCCTGCTCGAGCAGGTGCTTGATCTGTTCGTCGCGTTTACCGATGGTGTCGGAGAACTTGGCCAAACCGTCGAGTGTGGCACTCAGGTGTGGGTAGGTCTGGTCGATGGTCTGCGACAAGACGTTCAGCGACCGCTTGACGGTATCGGTGTCCCACCCGGAGGCGGCCTTGGTGATGTCGAAGTTCGCGTCGTAGAGCTGATAGGGGGTGGTGCTTTGGCCCAGCGGCAAGACGCCGCCCGGCCGCAACGCCTGGGTTCCCCGCGGCTCGATCTCGAGCACTTTCTTGCCCAGGATGGTGTCGGTCTTGATCGCGAGCCGGCTCTCGGTGCCGACGGTGTTGCTGCCGATCGTGAACTTGATCAGGACGTGGTCGCCGTCGATGTCGAACGCCTCCACCTTGCCGACATTTACGCCCGAGATGCGCACCTTGTCGCCCTTGTTCAGTTGACCGGTGTCGGTGAACTGCCCGTAGTAGCTCGGGCTCGCGAACATCATCGGGACACTGGTGAAGCTTTGGCCGACGGCGACGACGAGCACCAGCACGGTTATGCCCATCAGACCGACACGGCCGCGGTTGAATTCCGACAGCGTTCTCATTGCGGCGTGCACCTGCCCGTGGGCTGCTGCCAGATCCTGACCGTGCGGACCGGGCCGCCGGGCTGCAGCCCGTTCCACCTGATCGTGAGGTCGCAGAGGTAGAAGTTCACCCAGTCCCCGTAGAGGCCGATGCTGCGACCGATCAGATTGAGCGCTGTCGGCGTCTTGTGGATGAGATCATTGACCTGAACTCTTTGGTCGATGAGGGGCTGCTGGAGCGCCTGCAAGTAGTTGATCTCCTTGTGCAGCAAGGCCCGATTCTCCGCCAGGAGGTCGGCAACCGTTCCGGCGGCGTTGCTGATGTTGGCGACGCCCGCGGCCAGCGGATCGGCGTGGTTGGCCAGCCCGGTGATCAACCTTTCGAAGTTGTCGATGGTCTGGTCGAACTCCTTGCGATGCCTAACCGTGGTGTCCAGCACCACGTTCAGGTTCTTGACCACCTCGCCGATCGCCTGGTCGCGTTCGGCGATGTGCGCGGTCGCCTGCGCGGTCTGGTCGAGGATGTCGTTGATGGTTCCGCCCTGACCCTGAAACACGGTGATGATGGCCGACGCAATGGTGTTGACCTTTTCGGGATCGAGCGCCCGGAACAGCGGCTTGAAACCACCGAGGAGGGCGTCGAGATCCAGCGCCGGTGAAGTTCGAGACGGCGGGATGAGGCCACCCGGCGGCAGGATCCGGTCGGCGCCCTCGCCCTCGCCGCGTTTGAGCTCGAGGTAGCGGTCGGCGAACAGGTTGAGATAGCGGATCTGCGCGGTCGTCGACTGATAGAGCGATACCGAGCGGTCGACAGTGAAGTCCACCAGTACCCGCCGGCCTCCTTCGATCAGCCGCACCTTTTTGACCTTTCCGATCTCCACCCCGGAAGCGCGGACGAACTGGCCGTCCTTCAGCCCGCTGGCGTTCTTGAACTCAGCGGAATAGCTGTTGGTGCTGTTGAAGCGCATCTGACCGAACACCACGACGATCGAAATTGTGATGAGCAGCAGCACCAAGGAGACGATGCCGAGCTTGATGGCGGAACTGGTGATTTTCATGGGTTGATCGTGTTGTCCCCGACTTGGCGGCCCCACACGTACTCGATGGCGTACGGTGAGCCGGTGTCCAGGTGGTTGTACGGCGCGAGGCTGGCGCCCGTGTCCACCACCAACTCCGGCGCGGGCCACAGGTCGTGGGTGATGGCCTGCCAGCAACCCGGCGCACCCCCCGGCCCGCCACGAGCGTTCACCCGTGGCAGATTGTCCGGGAACACATAGGGATTCGGCGCCCCGCCGACCACTCCGGCCAGGCTAAGGAGCCCCATGGTGGCCACCGTGCCGGCCAATCCCGGGAGCGTCAGCATGCCGCCCAGCCCTGACGTCAGCTCGGTCATGGTTCTCAGCGCGTAGCCGTTACCGCCACCCGCCGTCGCGTAGGCCGCGGGTTCTTCGTCGTAGTAATTGCGGATGGTGCAGAAGATTTCGGGACTGTAGGTGTCGAGGAGCTGGGCGGTGGGCACCAGATCGGCGGCCCCACGTTGCAGGTAGGGCCCGCCGCGCCGGAAGATATCTTCGCCTGTATTGCCCAACCCGGTCGCGGCCAACAACGCCGCATCCAGATCGGCTTCCTGCCGGTGCAGCGTGCGCGCGGTGATGACCGCGTTGTTGAGGGAGTCCAGCAGGTCCGGCGCGGCGTTGGCGTAGGTGTCGCCCAGATCCGCCAGCCGCTGAATGTCGTAGCGGATCTGCGGCATTTGCGGGTTGATGTCATCGAGGATGGCGTTGGCGTTGACGATCGACTGCCCGAACTTGTCGCCCAACCCGGTCAATGCCTGCGCGGCCGCGGCCAGCGTCAGGTTCAGCTTGACCGGGTCCACCTTCTCCGCGATGGAGGTGATCGTCCCGAACAACGTGTTGAACTCCGTCGTCACCGAACTCGCATCGATCACATGTTGTGACGTGATCCGTTGCGGCGTTGGGTTTTTCGGCGAGCTCAACGACACAAACTTGTTGCCGAACACCGTGGTCGCCTTGATTTGGGCCTCCACATTGGCCGGAATCAGCTTGATGTACTTGGGATCGACGTCCAACACAAACTTGGCCGCCGGCTTGTCACGCGCGATTTTGGCGCAGTCGGGATCATGTGCGTCGCACTCGGCGATCTTGGCCACCCGGCCGATTTCCACCCCGTTGTAGGTGACCTTCGAATTCGGATCCATCACCAAACCCGACCGGGAAGCTACCATCGTCAGGGTCGTCTTGGGCGTGAGCCGGCCCCGAAACTGCAGCCACACGAACGCCAACACCACCGCGGCGACCAACAAGAACACCACAGCCGCCGTCTTGTACGGCGGGATACGTGGCGGGTTCTCCTGCGCGGGGGACGTCATGGCGGCTACACGGTGAGGTTGAAGTTGGGGCTTTTGCCGTAGACCGCCATCGCAGTCAGGACCACCACGACAACGATCGTGATCAACGACAGCCGCATCGACCGGCCGACAGCTTCGCCGACGCCGACTGGCCCACCGCTGGCGGTGTAGCCGTAGTAGCAGTGGGTGGTCATCACGACCACCGCTACCAGAATCACCTCCGCGAACGACCAGCCCACGTCATTGAGGCGCAGGAAGGTGTGGAAGTAGTGGTTGTACGTGCCGGGGGACTGCCCGTAGAGGAATACCGTGGTGACCTGTTGTGAGACGAAGGCCAGGGTGACCGCCAATCCATAGAGCGGGATGATGACGATGAGACCTGCCATCACCCGGGTGGATGCCAGGAAGGCGACCGACCGGATGCTCATCACCTCCAGCGCGTCGATCTCCTCGCTGATGCGCATGGCGCCCAGTTCGGCGGTGGCCCCGGCGCCAACCGTGGCGGCCAGCGCCTGTCCGGCGGCCACCGGCGCCACAAACCGCACATTGACCAATGCGGCCAGAAATCCGGTGAATGCCTCGACACCGATGTTGCCGAGGGTCGCGTAGCCCTGGATGGCGACCAGTGAGCCGGCGGACAGGGTGATGAAGCCGACGATGGCGGCGGTGCCACCGACTACGGCCATCGCGCCGGTACCCATCCCCATCTGGGCAACCATCCGCAGCAGCTCTTTGCGGTAGCGGTGCAGGGCGAAGGGGATCTGTCCGACTGCGGACAAGGCGAACCAGACCATTTGCCCGATCTCGACCAGCAGCCGCGCCGGGGTATCCCGGAACCGACTGAGGGCGGCCCGGGGCACGTGGAGATGCCGTGCGGGAACCCCTGTAACCGCGGTCATTTCAACGCCCCGTTCCGAAGCGGACACCGATGGTGGTCAGCGCCGCGTTGACCGCGAACAGCGCGATGAAACACAGCACCACCGTCTCGTTGACGGCAGTGCCCAAACCTTTCGACCCGCCGCGGACGATCAGCCCGCGGTAACACCCCACCAGACCGGCGATCAGCCCGAACGTCGCCGCCTTGACGAACGCGATCACCACCTCCGGTAGGCCGGTGAGCGCCGTCAACGTGGACAGGTAGGCGCCGCTCGAGACGTTCTGCAGGTACACGCTGAAGAGGTAGCCGCCGCCAAGGCCGACGGCGACCACGAGGCCGTTGAGCAGCACTGCCACCATCGTCGAAGCGACGACACGCGGCACCACCAGCCGATGGATCGGGTCAATGCCGAGTACCTCGAGCGCATCGATTTCCTCCCGGATGGTGCGGGCGCCGAGGTCGGCGCAAATGGCGGTCCCGCCGGCGCCGGCGACCACCAGCACCGTCACAATCGGGCCGAGCTGGGTGACCGCGCCGATCGCGGCACCGGCCCCGGAGACGTCGGCAGCGCCGATCTCGGCCAGCAGCAGATTGAGCGTGAAGATGAGCAGCACGGTTTCCGGGATGGACACCGCGATGGTGGGCAACAGCGATACCCGCATCAGGAACCAGCCAGTCCAGATGAACTCACGCCATTCGAAGGGCTGCTTCAGAGCTTTGCCGGTCAGCACGCACATTCGGAAGAATCCGCCGGCCACTTCCGTCCCGGGTCGCAGCTTTTCGCCCAGTTTGCCGCGGATCAAGGGCGCGGTAGTCACCGCTCCCTCCGTGAATCTTGCGGCACAACGTGTTTCGATCTCGTTGGGGACGACAGCGGCTGCCGGCGCTGGTGCTGCAAGGTCGGGCGTGACGGTTCTGGGTGTGGTGCGCGGTGTAGCGCATCACCTCGTTCCCGACGTCGGCCGCCCGCGTGATCCTCCCGACCGGCGGCTTTGGGTTGTGCTGTCCGGCTGCCGGTCGCCCTCGTTAGCGTCACGCTGCAACTATCGCATCAGACCGTACGTGCGGTCAATGAAACGGAAATTTTGCCTAAATTTCACCACGAGCATCTGGGGTCGCCAGGTGGGCGCCAGCGGTAGTTGGACGGGCAGGCTTCTCGCCACGCAACGGGCCGGTTGCGCCCGACCACGCCCTGTTGAATCGGTTAAGACAAGTTATCTTCTCCTGCAGGGCATTTCGCCTGCTATGGGGTCAATCCGTCGCACCCGCCGCCGCGGCAAGGCACTCGCGCACCACCGAGACGACCTCCGTGGAAGGGTTCGCCCACTTGGCAAGCCCCAACCGGTCGAGCAGTAGGCCGCCGAGGAAGACGTCGACGAAAGCGGCCCCGACCTCCTCGGGTTTACGGGCATCGGCGGCGTCGAACCACACCCACATCCACTCCAATGATCCCCACAGCTGCAGCGCCGCTAATTCGATGTCCACGCTTCGGAATACGCCGATGTCCATCCCGTTGCGAATCTCGTCAACTGCGAGCTTTTGCAATTGATGGCGCAATTTGCGTACGTGCTGCATCCTCGGGTCATCGGACAGCTGAACCACCTCGCGCTGGCTTGCCACCGTCGCGTTGCGGGCGGTCACCTGCAGCAGTGCGGACGCGTAAATGATTGCGGCGATGCGCTCGTGCGGGGCGGCCAATCGATCCCATACCATCCGCAGCACGTCGAGCTGGCGGGCCAAGTGGGTTTCTTCGAGCTCCCGCAACATCTGCGCTTTGGTGCCGAAGTGATGAACGATGGTGCCCTTGGACATGCCAAGCTCGTCGGCGATGTCGCCGATATTCGTTCTGTCATAACCGCGTTCGGCGACATAGCGGACAAACGCGTCGAGAATTTCGCCACGTCTACCAGGCGATCTGGGCATCTTCAACCCTTCGGCGTCAACTAACCGTACGAACGGTCTATCATAACCACCGCGCGGTAAAAGTCGCCTACCGTGGTGCCATGTTGGTGATAGCTACCGTTTTCGCCATGGCGAGGGTCGCATAGTCCGGCGCGATACCGCTCGGTGGTGTCGCACAACTGCCGGAGCGGCCAGAGCCGGCCTGGTGGCCGTTAGGTCAACGAGACCCGCAGTGCCCTTTACTGATCCCGTCCGGTGCAGTCACGACATACATGTTCGCACCCGGGGCCGGCTTGATTTCACCGGCGGTGTAGATGGTCATGAGTTCAGTGCCATCGCTGTCGGCAATGCACACATAGGTGTCGGTTTCAGCGTCATAGTCGAATCTGTCCCACGCCAACACGAAGGCCAAGCAGTTCCCGTCGCGGTCAGCGACCACGAGCTTGTGCACGCCGGAATCCTTTAACAGCTCGGCATCCTGAGCGCGGTCAAGAGGGGCATGGCCGTTATGGACCGCAACGCTGTTCAACATCTGTGTACTCCCTGAGCGAGGATGTCTACGTCAGGTCCGGAAGCTCGCAATTTCCGATCCTGCCGGAAACGTTTCTCCCTCGGATACTTTCCCGACCAGGGCATTACGGCCCCTCTCAAGGGGCCGTAAGTCGCTTATCAAACAGAGCGCTATCCGGTCTGTGCGGCGTCGTCTGCCGGACGCAACATCACCAGCAGGACTCCGGCAGCAAAGACCAGCACGGTCAACCAACCAAACCGCCCATTGGGCGCAAAGCCGTCCCCAGCGAGGAATTCTAAGCCATACACGGTCATTGCGGCTCCGGCCAGCATGGCCGCCTCACCCCAACGGTCGGTAAGTCTGGTCCGCAGCAACGGCAGCGGCGCGGCGAACAATCGGCGTCGCCACCACAGCAGCACCAGCTCGACCGCTGTCACGAGGCTCAAGACGACCTCCCACTCCAGCCGAGCCAGCCACCACGCCGCTGTTCCTTCAACGGGTTGGGGCAATAGCCCGGCCGGGTAGCCAATGATCGCCACGATCACCACCGGAATCATGTGCCACAAATAAAGGGCCATCACATTGCTATTGGCGCTTGATAGCAGCCGCTGCGCGAAGCCTGCACGCAACACCTGGTTGAGCGCCGGCGCAAGCGCGACCGCGAGTCCTGCTTGGGTGCACGCGAAGGCCATCATCGCCACCGAGGGCGGCGTCGTGTTCTGCACGGCTTGGCCCGGCACGCCGATCATGCTTACCGGATAGGCCCCCGACCCGATGAGCAATGCCAGTGCTACCGCGGACACGGCGGCGAGCAGCATGGGTCTCCATCCGCTCAGTAGCCCAGCCTGCCAAGCGATTCCGAGCTGGTACAGCAACCCCCAGCACAGCACGTAATTGAGCCAGCCGATGTAGGGCACGTGGCCGTGGATCGTCGCGGCGTCTACCGCGATCACTCCCACGGCCAACGCGGCCGGCGCGAACAGCCCCCAACGACGTTGTGCGGCAATGGCGATGGGGGTCAGCGAGACGACAACTACGTAGATGGCCAGGAACCACAGGTGCATGGCCACCGCCCAGCCCGCGTACTCCAATACCGACCCCGAGACGCCGCGCAGCTGCAGCACCACCACAATCAACGACACCAGCGCGACGTACACCGCAGTCGGCCCAAGCACCCGGGCCAGTCGGTGCCGAATCCAGTCCTGACGCGAGAAACCGTGAGTGCCCCGCCGATGCGTCCACGACAAGCCGCTGGCGTAACCGGCAACCAGGAAGAACACCGGCACCGCTTGGAAAATCCAGGTCAGCCATCCCGTCCACGGCATGTCTTCGAGCGGGTTCTGCCGGCCGAACGATCCGTCGTGGTACGTCACGGAACCGGCGAGCCAGTGGCCCAGCACGATGAGGACCACACCCGATACGCGGTAACAGTCCGCAGCCAGGTTTCGCGCCGGTGCTGCGGTGTCAGTGGGCCGCTTCACTGGCTGCTCCTGGCGCGGCGGGGGAGAACCGGCCAGATCATGTTCGGCGCGAGCGCGGGAAGTTCGACGCAGCTGCACTCGCGCTAGGGTACTCGGTCAGGGTGTCGCAGACCTGGCCGTCGGTCCCGCCGAGGCGGCCCCGGTTGCCGAAAGCATGCCCGACAGAACGGAGATCTCGCCATGAAACAAGCCCGCCTCGGGGATCTGGAAGTCGGACGCGTCGGTCTGGGAGCCATGGGCATGTCTGTGGCCTACGCCGGCGCCGGCAGCGACGACGCCGAATCGATCCGTACCATTCACCGAGCCATCGACCTGGGCGTCACGCTGATCGACACCGCCGAGGTTTACGGCCCCTACATCAATGAGGAACTCGTCGCCCGCGCTTTGCAAGACCGCCGAGACCAGGTGGTGTTGGCAACCAAGTTCGGGCTGATTTCGCACACCGGCCGCAACGGTTTGGACAGCAGCCCCGCCAATATCCGCATCGCCGTGGATGGTTCGTTGCAAAGGCTGGCGACCGATCGCATCGACCTCTACTATCAACACCGCCTCGACCGCGAGACGCCGATTGAAGACACCATGGGAACGTTGGCTGAGCTGGTCGCTGCCGGCAAGATCCGCCACATCGGTCTTTCTGAAGTGGGTGTCAACACCATCAGACGCGCGCATGCCGTGCATCCTGTTACGGCCGTCCAATCGGAGTACTCGTTGTGGACGCGAGACCCCGAGGACACGGTGTTACCGCTGATGCGTGAACTGAGCATCGGGTTCGTCGCCTACTCGCCGTTGGGTCGCGGCTTCCTCACCGGCGCCATCCGCTCCGCCGAGGAGCTTCCCGACACCGACTACCGCAAGACAAACCCCCGGTTCTTCGACGAGAACTTCCAGCACAACCTGAGGAGCGCAGATGAATTGCGGGACATCAGCACTGACGTCGGAGCCACTCCGGCGCAGGTCGCATTGGCTTGGCTGCTGGCGAAAGGACTCGACATCGTGCCGATTCCCGGGACAAAGCGCGTTTCCCGACTAGAGGAAAATGTTGGTGCCGATTCCGTCGAGCTGACATCCGACCAACTGGCCAGGCTCGACCGCCTCACCCCGCCCGCGGGCCGCCACCACGCCCAAGCTCAGATGGCATGGATCGACCGCTGATATACGCGCCGCACAAGGGGTCTGGCGATCAGCGAGCGGCCAGCGCCGCCGAGCCGTACTTCTTCTCGATCAGCGTCCACGGGTCGGCGTAGCGCCCCCTGCCCTCGGCACGGCGCTGCAGCTTCAGGGCGGTGCGCATGGCGGGCCGCACTATCGGCCCCAGCGCCCGCAGCAGGGTGCGCAGGTGGCCCTGCGATTGGGCGATCCAAGCCAGTGTCTGGCTCCAGTCGTGCTCTTGAAAGTCGAGTAGTGCCTGCGATTCGGTGGTGTCGAACCACCCGGTGAAACTCCAGCCGCGATCGTCGCCGGGGTCGCCGGGCAGGCTGGCAGACGGGCCGAGGCGACCCAGGCCAAACGCGGTCATCAAGTCGTCCTCAAGGTCGCGTTGCGTGAGCACATACGTTTCGTTACCCCCGATCAGCACGACCTTGCCGGAAATGGTCGACTCCCGGTCGACGCCGTTGGCGAATGCCAGCGCCACGTCACGGGCGTCCACTGCATGCATCCGGTTGTCACCGGGGATCGATCGCATGAGCAGCAGGGAGTCGCCGTTGACGGTCGTGTGAGTATCGGGGGAGATGACCCCGCCGAGTCTGAACAGCCCGTAGGGCAGGCCGCTGGCGCGGATCGCCTTCTCGGCGAGCACTTTGTCCTCGCCGTACTGATCGATGGGGTTCACCGGTGTGTCCGGGGTGATTCGCTCCGGGTGGCGGTACGGGTTGCGTGATCCGTAGACGGCGGCGCTGGACGCCATCAGGAACAGCGGGGGGTGCGACAGCGCGGTCGCTGCGGCCAAGAGGTTTTCGGTGCCGCCAACGTTGACTTTTCTCGCTAACCGGGCATTGCGGTATGACGCTGGTGAAACGATCGCGGCGAGGTGGACGATCGCTTGAGGTTGATGGGTTGTCACCAGTTCCCGTATCGCGTCGGCGTCCAGGAGATCGACGTAGGCCGCGATGAGAGTGCCTGAATGGTCACCGCTGGAAAGTTCCGTCTCGGCGGCCACGGTGTTGTCGGTGCGCAGATCCATTGCGATGACCGTTCGTCCCCGGTCGAGCAGAATCTGGGTGCATCGCTTGCCGATTTGTCCGAATGCGCCCGTGACCAAAACGGTGGTGGCGGTCCTGGTTTCGGTCACTGCTGGGTCACCCGACTGGCGAGATGGGCGATGGCTCTGCGCATTCGGTCGGAAACGTAGACCGAGAACAGGGGAGTGACGATGTCCTCCCGCAGCCGAGTTAGCTTGGAGCTCTTAATAAACCAGTGTCCGTCGAGCTCCTCGTAGGTCTCGTGGTAGTGGCCGTAGCCGACCAGGGTCACCCCCGGGCCGAACCGGACGACATCTTGCAGCGCCCACACTCCGCGAGCCGTTGTGGCGGACGTGAGTTCAATCTCGGGTGCGTGGACCTGGTGCGCGGTGCGCTGTGCCGGGCGCCCGAGCGCTCTACGGGTGAAGGCGACGAAGTCGTCGGCGCCGACGATCTCCTTACCGCCGGCCTCGACCGTGTCGCTGATGAAATCGTCGGTGAAGACACCTCGCCACGCCGCCCAGTCCTTGCTGTCGAGATAGCGGCAATAACGGGCCTTCAGCTGCTTGATGGCTTCGATCGCCAGCAGGGCGGTCACGTCATTGTCAGCGACGAGGTGCTTGACGGGCTCGGTCATTGCGGCTCGATTCTGGTCGATGAGCGTCCCAGCGTGACGTTTCACTCGCGAAGTGTAAACCGTAACCGGTACAGTCATCTTGCGGTGTTGCCAATCTGAGGCTGGCCGTTCAGCCAGCTGCAGCGGCGCAACGGCTAGGAGGTCAAACGGCTTTGAGCGACCAGCCGCGCGACATCCGAGAATTCATCAACGACTCCGATGCCTACCGAGACGAACTGTTCCGACGTTGGACCGGACTGCTCAGCTATCGCTACATCGGCCGCAGCCACTCGTCGATGAACTTGGGCGAAACCGACGACACCGTCACCATCCGCCGCGACATGCGTAATGACGCCGGCGGAATCATGGTCGCGCCGTTGGCAATCTCCTCGCCCGAGGGATGTCAGACGGACATGGTGGCCGTGCCCAATCCAGTGATCGCCTCGGTACAGATCATCGACCCGGGCTACGACGTGAACAGGATCCAGATCGTCGACTCCGGCATCATCCACCAGGGCCGCACCATGGGCTACGGGCGATGCAAAATCGTCGACGCCGACAACCCGGCCCGGGTGATCGCCTTCAACGAAGGCCAGGGAGCGATCATCGGTGTCCCACCGGAAGGCCTGGACCGGATGGACGTTTCCGGTACGGAACTAGTCATCGAAGACTCCGCCGACCTGCCGCCGCTCTGGGAAGCCTTCGATGCCAGCAAGCGCGGTGACGGTCACTGGACGCTGCCCGAGCTCAGCGTCGAACTCGCTTCGCCCGATGCCGCGCTGCACATCGGACCTCAACATGTCGTGCTCGAGACCGCGGCGACCGACCTCGCGGCCGAAGTGGCCGGAACCAGAAAGCTGCAAGTCGTCAGCTGGCACGTCATGTTCATGTCACGTGGGAAGGTCGGTCCTTTCCGGGTCGAGGGCACCGCGCACCATGGCGGACCGGGTCGGGTGGGCCTGCGCATGCTGCTGCACGACGAGGGCAATGACGATAAGCCCGTCACCTCCGCCGCGGCGATCTTCGACGTTGTGAAACACCGCTAGTAGCACGCCATCGGGGTTGAGCGCAACCTCAACGACTGACCAGCCCGCGCTGCAAAAGACTCTCGCCCATCTCGGTAAGAGCCTCCTCGGGCGAGCGCGGCTGCCACCGCAACACCGTGCGTGCCTTCTGGTTGCTGAGCAGCTTGAAGACGCCGAGATCGTGCACCATCGAACGAACCGACGGGTTGAAGAGCGCGAGTGCGCGCACCACGAAGTTGGGCAGCTCGCGGGTGGGGACCCTCTTGCCGGCGGCGCCGAGCCCGTCGTGCAGGATGCGCGCGACCTCGGATACCCAGAGCGCGTCACCGGCGGTGGCAAGGAAGCGTTCTCCACGGGCTGCGGGGTCGGTCATCGCGCGCAGGTGCAGCTCGGCGGCGTCACGGACATCGACGATGCCGAAAGACGGCCGGGGCAACGCGGGTAAGTCGTGATTGAGAAGGCGCTGCATCAGCAGCATCGAGGTGGATGGGTTGGGCCCGAGCACGGGGCCCGACGATGCCGACGGGGTCGATGACCGCCAGTTCAAGACTGACGGCCTCATGCTGGGCGAACTCCCAGGCCGCTCGCTCGGCCAGGGTCTTCGAGCGCTGGTAGGCCCCGACGCCGGGGTTGGCGGGATCGGTCCAGTCGCGTTCGGTGAACACATGGTCCACGGTGGCGTGGCCGTATCCGATCGCGGCGAACGAAGACGTCAGCACCACCCGCCGGACACCAGCCTCGTGGGCGGCACGCAGAACACGAAGCGAACCGTCGCGCGCGGGGATGATGAGGTCGTTCTCATCGCACGGGCTCCGTTCCGGGAACGGGGAGGCGACGTGCAATACGTACGCGCAGCCGGCCACGGCCGCCGCCCAGCTCGGTCGTGGGTGAGGTCCGCCTCGACGATTTCGACCGACGCGTCGTGCGCACCGCCGTTGCGCGTCCCGGACTTGCGGCGAACGCTCCGGGCTTCGCACGGTCGTCCGCACCCGGTATCCGGCTTCTGGCAGCTCCAAGATGCAGTAGGCACCCAGGAACCCAGTCCCTCCGGTGACCAGAAGGGTGTTGTCGCCCATTGTTTCTCGCCTTTCCGATATCTGCTCGCTCTACGTCTACTTCCCCGATCGGGCCGCATTCATCGACGCCCTTGGCCGCCGGTTCTACGACCGGCTTTCAGAGGCCGTGCTCAGCGCCGTCGCGCAGTTCCCCCCGGGACGGGACCTTCTCGTCGCCGCCGTCGAGGCCTACCTCGACGTCTGCCTTACCCATCACGTGGTCAAGGCGCTGGTCCACGAAGCACGGGTCCACTCCGAGCGGGGTGCCGCGTCCGCCGAGCTTCTCGACCAGTTCACGGCGCTCATAGCCCCAGCATGGAAGCGATCGGCAGGACGCCGGTGGACGTTCACGCTCGCCTCCTCGTCGCTCTGGCCTCGGAGGTGGCGCTCATCGAGCGCGTGCGTGGAAGCAGGGTCAGCGAAGCTCGCGCCGGCGTTCAGGCGATGCTACGCGGCGACTGACCGAGCATTGCTACGCACCGATGCGGGCACCCAAAACACCACCGGGTCCGTTGCGCTTTCGCCCTTTCCGACTCTGGCCATGCGTCGCCTCCGGTACGTATGGTGCAGAGACGAACGGACCGACAGGAGAATCGCAGTGGCAGAACGGTTGGCGGGAAAGGTTGCGCTCATCAGCGGCGGTGCCCGGGGAATGGGTGCATCGCATGTGCGGACGCTAGTGGCCGAGGGGGCCAAAGTGGTGTTCGGCGACATCCTCGACGACGAGGGCAAGGCAGTCGCGGCCGAGCTCGGCGATGCGGTTCGCTACCTGCATCTGGACGTCACGAAACCCGAGCAGTGGGAATCCGCGGTGAGCACCGCCATGAGCCAGTTCGGCGGGATCGACGTGCTGGTCAACAACGCCGGCATCCTCAACATCGGGACCATCGAGGATTACGAACTCTCCGAGTGGCACCGGATTCTCGACGTCAACTTGACCGGAGTGTTTCTGGGCATCCGCGCGGTGGTCAAGCCGATGAAGGAGGCAGGACGCGGCTCGATCATCAACATCTCCTCCATCGAGGGGATGGCGGGCACCATCGCCTGTCACGGTTACACCGCAACCAAGTTCGCTGTCCGGGGATTGACGAAGTCGGTGGCCCTGGAACTGGGTCCGAGCGGCATCCGGGTCAACTCAATTCATCCCGGGCTCATCAAAACACCGATGACACAGTGGGTTCCGGAGGACATCTTCCAGACCGCGTTGGGCCGGGCCGCCGACCCCAAGGAGGTTTCCAACCTGGTGGTCTATCTGGCCAGCGACGAGTCCAGTTATTCGACCGGCTCTGAGTTCGTCGTGGACGGCGGCACCACCGCCGGCTTGGGACACAAGGACTTCTCCGCGGTCGACGCCGGCCAGCAGCCGGAGTGGGTCACCTAGGCCGGTCGGCGATCCCGAGGACGTTCAGTGTGAAACGTGGGCTTTCAGTGTGAACCCGGGGCGACGACACGCCGAGCTACCACGCCGCCACCGCACACTGAAACCCCTCAGCGACAACGGAAGTCGTCAACTCACACCCACGGATGCGGGTTGCTTGGCTGGCGCCGGAGTCGGCCACGGCGACGGGACCGGACGTTGCCGGACGCGTTGCGGCCACCAGAACCACTTACCGAGCAGCGCGGCGATGGATGGCGTCATCAGTGACCTGACGATCAGCGTGTCAAACAGCAGACCCAGTCCGATCGTGGTGCCGACCTGACCGATGACCGTCAACTGACTGACCGCCATCGTCATCATCGTGAAGGCGAACACCAGCCCCGCTGAGGTGACGACCGAGCCGGTGCCGCCCATGGACCGGATGATTCCCGTGTTGAGGCCGGCGTAGATCTCCTCCTTGAAGCGGGCAACCAGGAGCAGGTTGTAGTCGGCGCCGACGGCGAGCAGGATGATGACGGACATCGCCAGCACCATCCAGTGCAGTTCGATGCCGATCAGGTGTTGCCAGATCAGCACCGAAAGGCCGAAAGATGCACCAAGGGAAAGCAACACGGTTCCCACGATGACCGCCGACGCCACCACGCCGCGGGTGATGATCAGCATGATGATGAAAATCAAGCACAGCGAGGATATTCCGGCGATCAACAGGTCGTAGGTGTTGCCATCGCCGAGGTCTTTGTAGATGGATGCGGTGCCCGCGAGATAAATCTTCGAACCCTCCAGCGGTGTGCCCTTGAGCGCCTCGTACGCGGCCTTCTTGATCGCGTCGATGTGTGAAATGCCTTCCTGAGACATCGGATCGCCGTCGTGGCTGATGATGAAACGTACGGCGTGGCCGTCGGGGGAAAGGAAATTCTTCATGCCCCGCTTGAACTCGGCATTGTTGAAGGTCTCCGGGGGCAGGTAGAACGAGTCGTCGTTCTTGGATGCATCAAACGCCTTGCCCATGGCGCTGGAGTTCTTCTGTGCCTCGTTTTGCTGATCCTGCAGGCCCTTCTGGGTCGAATACATGGTCAGCATCGTGGTTTTCATGGCCTTCATGTTGTCGATCATCGAGGGCATCAGCGCCACCATCTGGGGCATCAGCGTGTCGAGGTGATCCATGACGGGCAGCAGGCTTTGGATGTCATCTGTCATCGTGTCGATGCCGTCGAGGGCGTCGAACACGGACCGAAGCGACCAGCAGACCGGGATGTCGTAGCAGTGCTTCTCCCAGTAGAAGTAGCTGCGGATGGGCCGGAAGAAGTCCTCGAAATCGGCCATGTGCTGCCGCAATTCGTCGATATCGATGGTCATGTCGTGCATCTTCTTGACCATTTGATGCATATCGTTGGCCATCTGAGTGGTGATGCTTTGCATCTTTTCCATGTTGTCGATGGTCGTCTGCATCATGTCGGCCTGTCTGAGCATGTCGGCCATCTGGTCTTCTTGGTACTTCTGATTCATCTGCTGGGTGACGCCCTGCATGCTGATCTGGAAAGGGATCGAGGTGTGCTCGATCGGCGTGCCCTGCGGGCGGGTGATGGCTTGCACCCGGCCGATCCCGGGCACACGGAACACCGTCTTGGCGATTTTGTCGATGACCAGGAAGTCCGCGGAATTGCGCAGATCATGGTCGCTTTCGATCATCAGCACCTCGGGATTCATCCGCGCCTGCGAGAAGTGCCGATCGGCCGCCGCGTACCCCTCGTTGGCGGGTAAGTCGGTGGGCAGATAGTTGCGATCGTTGTAGTTGGTGCGGTATCCGGGCAGGGTCAGCAAGCCGACGAGTGCTACCCCGATCGTCATGATCAGGATCGGGCCTGGCCAGCGGACGACCAGCGCGCCGATTTTGCGCCACCCGCGAATCCGTTGCGCGCGCTTGGGTTCCAATGTCTTGCCGAAACGCGATGCCACCGAAATGACCGCAGGACCCAGCGTCAAAGCGGCCGCCACGACGACGACCATGCCGATGGCCAACGGAATACCCAGTGTCTGGAAATAGGGCAGGTTGGTGAAGTGCAGGCAGAACGTCGCGCCGGCGATGGTCATGCCCGACCCGAGCACAACGTGCGCGGTGCCCTTGTACATGGTGAAATACGCGTCTTCTCGGGACTCACCAGTGGCCCGCGCTTCCTGATAGCGGCCGATCAAGAAGATCGCATAGTCGGTGGCGGCCGCGATCGCCAAGGTGACCAGCAAGTTGGTGGCGAACGTCGAGAGCCCAATGATCTTGTAGTAGCCCAAGAAGGCGACCATTCCGCGCGCGGCCGAAAGCTCGAGCACAACCATCACCAAGGTGAGCAACACCGTGACGACCGAGCGATACACCAGCAGCAGCATGGCGATGATCACGGTGAACGTCGCCGCCGTGATGAGCTGGAGGCTGCGGTCGCCGGCCGTGTGCTGATCGGCTGATAGGGCCGCCGGCCCGGTGACGTAGGCCTTGACCCCGTTGGGTGGGGGCACACTTTTGACGATGCCCTGAACGGCCTCGACCGATTCGTTGGCCAAGGCTTCGCCCTGGTTACCGGCCAGGTAGACCTGTACATAGGCGGCCTTGCCATCGTTGCTCTGTGCACCCGCCCCGGTCAGTGGATCGCTCCACATATCCTGAACGTGTTCAACGTGTTTGGTGTCTGCGTCGAGCTTTTTGACCATTTGGTCGTAGTAGGCGTGGGCGTCGGCACCCAGAGGATTCTGGCCCTCTAGAACGATCATCACCGAGCTGTTGGACTTGTACTCGTTGAACACCGCGCCCATACGCTTTGTCGCGACCACCGATTGCGCGTCATCCGGGGCCATCGACACCGAACGCATCTTTCCGACCTCGTCGAGCTGCGGGACGACGACGTTGAGCACGGCGATGATCGCGATCCAGCCCAGGATGATGGGCACAGCGAACGTGCGAATCAACCGCGGGATCTTGTCCCGCACCGGTTCCTGGGCGACGGGGATGCTGTCGGTGCGGGCATCGGCCGTGTCTTCGGCGGTTGTGCTCATGCTGATTTCACCAAACAGAAGGTCAGGGCGTGCACGCCGTTGGTCATGTTCTCGGCTTTGACTTCGTCATCGATGGTGATGCGGCAACCGAGGGAGTCACCGTCGCTTTGTGCGGAGAGGTTCGGGAATGCCGAGGGGGCGGTCGTGCTGAGCACCAACGTCCAGGGCAGCGGCGCGCCGTCGACCCGCTGCGGGTCGGCGGCCAGGTCCAGGTAATTCACATTGGCGTGGCTGGCCGAGCCGAACACCTCGTACTTGACGACCTTGGGTTTGAACGGCTTGGAATCATCCAGTCGTGGGCTCGTCATGACGCCGGTGTCGTGGGCACCGAAGAACGACTTGACCCGCACCACCGCGAAGCCGCCGACCACCACGACCGCCACAATCAGCAGCGGCAACCACGCGTTGCGTACAACTTTCGAGATCTGCACCTACGTGATTCCCTTCCTCATCACCCAACCGTGATGTGGTCAGCGTCGGTGTGGCCGGCAGACAAGCTTTCCGGCAGGGGGAAGCGCCACGACTTACCCTGCACGGCAAGAGTTTTCGTCGAATTACCATGGTGCTCAGGCACTCGAGCGGCCCAAGTGTTGTAAGTACTGCCCGATAAGCATAGTACATAATGTGCATACCTTGCACACCATGCAATAATTCTGCGGGGTGTTTCAGATCACTTTGTGAAGATGCTGTTGACCAGCACGGCGGCGCGTTCCACGTGTGGCATCGGCGTGTCGTCGGCGTCATCGCCCGCGCCGCTCGACCAGCGCTCGATGCCCGAACGCACGGCCGTCAGCGCCAATGCGGCGATCAAGGCGGGTATCTCGTCGTCGGGCCGCATTCCCTGGCGGCGGGCGACGATATCGGTCAAATGATTCTGAAATCGTTCCAGATCCGCGAGGAAGGCGGCCAGCACCGCCGGGGAGGTCTTGGCGAGCTCGAGCATGCCGGCCGCTTGTTCGCGTTTCGGGGGCACGTCGCGCAGATGGTGCGCCGCCAGGGTGATCAGCTCGGCCAGCACTACCGAATAGGGGGCGGGACCGTCGGCGACAAAATCCGCTACCAGCTCGGCGGGAATGTCCGAGGGGCCGTAAGCGATCGCAGACTCCTTGTTGTGGAAGTAATTGAAGAAGGTGCGCGTCGATACTCCGGCCTCGACACAGATTTCGTCGATGGTCACTTTGTCGAATCCGCGTTGCAGGGCCAGGCGCACCGCGGCGTCGCGGATGTCTGCGCTCGTCTGGCGGCGGCGGCGCTCGCGCAGACCCATCTGGTTGGCCATAGCACTCATAGTTGCACAGCATGCACACTTTGCAGTCGAACGTGACGCGTTCGGTTTGCCGGACCCATCGGCAGCCGTGCATCACCGCACCGTGCGGCCGCCACCCAGGCTGGCGAACGCGGCTTGCTGGATACCCTTGAGGCACGAGATAACTCAGGCGCTGGCGAGGGCGTCCCGCAGGTGATTGCACTGGCTGGCGAAGAACTTCACCGAGACCGGCGCCTTATCCACGATCTGGTCGAATGCATGAAAAGCCCCGGGGACGATTTCCTCGTGCACGGGAACACCCGCCTCGCGCAGCCGTCGTGCGTACTCCAGGCACTCTTGATAAAAGAGGTCCAAGGTCCCGACCCCGATCCAGGCAGGTGGCAGGCCGGACAGATCTTTCCGACGCGCCGGCGCGGCCTCTTCGGGGTCTGCTCCGTTGAGTTACCAGTGCCATGCCAGTTGATTGTCGGTCTCAGTCCACATGAGGTGCCCTGGGCCGTCGCGCTTGGCGCCGGTGCGATCGTCGAGCATCGGATACACCAGCAGCTGGAAGGCGAGTTTCACGTCGTTGCGATCGTGGGCACGCTGTGCCACGGCCGCCGCGAAATGTCCACCGGCACTGGCCCCGCCGACGGCGACTCGGTCCGGGTCGACCCATGGCTGGTGTTCCAGCCATAGCAGCGCCGCATAACGGTCTTCGACCGGGATCGGGTAAGGGAACTCGGGAGCCAGCAGGTGTTCAACCGCCGCAATCCCGACGCCGGCGAGATGGGAGAGCTTCCGGAGGAATTTGTCGTCCTGCGCGGCGTGACCCATGATGGTGCCGCCGCCGTGGATCCACAGCAATGCGGGTGTTCTGGTGGGCGGGCCGGCGGGACGATGCAGGCGAACCGTGACATGCTCGTTGACCGCGGCAACCGGTACGTTACGCAGTCGGCCCGCGCTACCGATGAGATTCATCAGTGCCCGGTGCAATTTGAGGCCGCGGTGCAAGGCGTATCCCCGGGGCAGCAATCGGGCAACCTTGCGCAATCCGGGATCCAATGTCTGCTGCGAGGTGAAGGCGTTGTCGGGGAGTCTGTTTGCCATCGAGTGCCTCTGCTTCCTTGCGCCCGCAGACACGCCGACCATACAGGAGCCGTAGCAGTGTCCATGGGTAGCGCCGGTTTGGCGGCCACGGACGCGTCGGCGAGGTGGTTGATCGCGATGCGGAGTGGGTATCCGGGATCGTGGCGTCCACCCTCACCAAGATCATCAGTGTCCTGGATCCGCGGACCGGCGAGACCGCGACGCAGGTGCCCGTCACTGATCCGTCCGACTGTGATGACGCGGTCAGGCGCGCGGCCGGCGCCGCCGGCGCCTGGGCCCGTACCGCACCGGCCGAACGGGCCGCCGCGGCTGACGTTCGTGCCGCGGCCGACGAGCTGGCCGAGCTGAACGAACGCGAGACCGGAAAACTGCGCGACGACGCGCGGGGCGGTGTGGAGGCCGGGGACGAGACACTCGTGCAGTACTCCCAGCTCGGGCCGCTGCACCGGGGCCGCAGCCTGCAAGGCCGGTGGTCGGCGACTGATTTGATGGTTCCCCAGCCGCGCGGCGTGGTGGCGGTGCTGACCCCGTGGAACGACGCCGTCGCGGTGGCCGCCACATTGCTCGGCGCCGCGCTGGTGACGGGGAACACCGTGGTGCACAAGCCCAGTGAGCGCTGCCCGCAAACGGGCCGGCGGTTCGCCGAGCTGCTGGCCGCCCGATTGCCGGAGGGTGTGCTGCAGATTGTGGACGGCGACGGAACGGTCGGCGCCCGATTGGCTAGCGCGGAGTTGGTCGATGTGGTCGCGCACATCGGCAGCAGCGCGACCGGTCGAGAGATCGCTCGGGCCTGCGCGGAGCGCGGCGCCAAGGCGGTGCTGGAAAACGGCGGAAACGACGCTCTGATCGTCGATGCCGATGTCGACCCGGGCTGGGCGGCGGGCCAGATCGCGCTGGCGCGTTCGCCAACGCGGGCCAAACCGAGGGGTGCACCTCTTGGTCGGCGGGAACCGCGGCCCGGGCCGGGCTCGTTCTACCCGCCGACCGTGTTGACTGACTGCACATCGGACATGCTGATCATGCGCGAGGAGACGTTCGGTCCGATCTCGCCGGTGCAGGTGGTGTCCGACTTCGCTGCAGCAATCGTTGCGGCCGCTGATGAGCGCTACGGTTTGGCCGCCACTGTGCTCACCTCCGACATGGCGCATGCTTAAGAGGCGTGGCGCAGCCTTCCGGTCGGCACGTGAAGATCAATGCCGTATTCGGCGGTGCTCCCGGCGGTGCATCCGAGCCGCGCCGTTCCAGCGGCACCGGATTCGGCTTCGGGCCTGAACTCCTCGACGAGATGACCGCCATGAAGGTGGTGCACTGGTCGCCACCGGGCTAGCCGTAGACCAATCGAAGCGACGCTGACTCAGATACCTTGGCATGCAACCACATCTCAGTCGGTAGCTGCTGGACGGATATTTTCAGTCCTTGACCGTGTCGGCTGCATTACGCACCATGCTGCGCAAGAACTCGATCCGGGCCGCGGAAAGCTCCTCGGCTAGGTCGAGCGCAGCGTCAATGACGGTCTTGCGCCGCACGGGATCCACCAGCGCCGGAGTTGCCTCCTCCAGGGCGTTGATGAACTTGCGTACGGACTCGATCGCAGCCTTTCGTCCGGTTTCGATCGACTCAAGCACGTCGTCGGACAGTCCTGCTGCTCGCTCTACAACGGTTTTCTGGGTGGTCTCCGTCATGATCGCTCCTTGGTGACCTGATGCCGGCGGGTCCTGATTGATATCCGAAGACGCCGGCAGATTGTTTTCGACCAGAACGAGATTATTGTTCGTCGATACCGCGGCATAAGTGACGAAAGTCCTTGAACCCTCAGTTCATAGCCTGTTGGGCTTCTGTCAACGCCCACCCGTGACGGGCGAACTGGGTTCAGCCGGCGGAGGCTTTGGTCCCGAGGGCAGTGGCCCTAGGACCCTTCGGCGAGATCGCCCTTTCCCGCCACACTCGGAGGGTGACGCGGTTCGATGATGGTGGCGAGGCTGAACGTCTATTGGTCCGACGGCTGGTTTCATTGCGCGGCGACGAAAGACTGTTCGATGATCGTGCCGACGCGGGACGTCAGCTGGCCAAGCAGATGGAGTCATTTCGCGGCAAGGACATTGTCGTGCTGGGCTTGCCACGCGGCGGCGTCCCGGTCGCTTTTGAAGTGGCCAAGGCGCTGCAGGCACCGCTGGACGTGCTTGTCGTGCGCAAGCTCGGAGTGCCGTTTCAGCCCGAACTGGCGTTTGGCGCCGTCGGCGAGGGCGGTGTGCGGGTGATCAACGAGTCCGTCGTGCGGGAGGTTGGCCTGTCCGAGCAAGATATAAGCGCTGTCGAAGCACAGCAGCAGGCTGAGGTGAGGCGCCGGTCAGAACGCTTCCGTGCCGGCCACGAGCCGATTCCGTTGGCGGGGCGGATCGCAGTGATCGTCGATGACGGGGTCGCAACCGGCGCGACCGCCAAGGCGGCCTGCGAAGTGGCTCGTGCTCGAGGTGCAAGCCGGGTCGTCTTGGCGGTTCCGATCGGCGCACCCGATATCGCCCAGAAGTTCGACCGATACGCGGACGAGGTGGTCTGCTTACACACGCCTGCGTTCTTCTTCGCTGTCGGTCAGGGCTACCGCAATTTCGCCCAGACCAGCGACGAGGAGGTGGTTACGCTGCTCGATGTTGCCCGCAACGGCTATGGGAAGCCCGCGTCGGCAGGCACGCTCGACGACCCGCCATTGCGCGACGAGGAGGTCCGCATGACGGTGGGGCAGGCTTGGGTGGCCGGACATCTGACAATCCCAGAGCATCCGGTCGGGATGGTGGTATTCGCGCACGGCAGTGGAAGTAGTAGGCACAGTCCACGTAATCGCTATGTGGCCGAGGTCTTGAACGGGGCCGGCCTCGGCACGCTGCTGTTCGACCTGCTGACCGCCGAGGAGGAAGTCAACCGCGCCAACGTATTCGACATCGACTTGTTGGCGCGGCGCCTGGTCGACGTCACCGAATGGCTGGCGGCCCAGCCCGACACCCGGGCGCTGCCGATCGGCTACTTCGGTGCCAGTACCGGCGCCGCCGCGGCCCTGGCCGCCGTCGCTGATTCCCGGGTAGACGTGGCGGCGGTGGTGTCGCGCGGCGGGCGACCCGATTTGGCGGGCTCGGAACTGGTCAAGGTTCGCGTTCCGACGCTGCTGATCGTCGGGGGCCGCGATGAAGTGGTGCTCGAACTGAATCGCCGGGCCCAGGCCATGATGCAATGCGAGTGCCAACTCGCCGTTGTTCCCGGCGCTACCCACCTCTTCGAAGAAACCGGCACCCTTGAGAAGGTCGCGGTGCTGGCCCGCGAGTGGTTCATCGCCCACTTGAGTCGGCTGGATGCTGCCACGAGCCAACCGCGCGGCGACGGGCCGCAGAGTCGCTAAACCCTACAAATCAGCGCCGACGTTCCAGCTTCTCAACCGAGTTCGGCGCGGAGCCCATCGTGGCGCTGCTCCAGCTCACTGCTCACTCCGATGAACAGGTCATATGCATCGAAGTCGACCCCTTTGAGCTTGACTTTCAGTGCGCCGGGCTTCTTGTCAACGACGATGCTGCTGCTCGGAACTAACGGGCACTCGGTTATATCCATGGTCGTCCCTGAGCCTGTCCGCCAGGGTCGTGACGAGCTCGCGTTCCAATTCCGACACGTGTCGACTGTCTCTGGCGTCGTCACCGTCAGGCTGCTCACGTGCAGTGACGCTGCCAGTACCGAGAATGGGCGATTGAGGCAAATTCGCCGGTCCAACGTCGTCGCGTGAAGGGACGAATGACCCTAGGCGACTAGGGTAACCATCTTTATGTTTGGTGCACCCCGTAAGCCGAATACTGCAGTTCAGGAGCCCGCGATGAGTACCTCTTATGGCACCGGTCCAGCGGCAGGCGAATACAGCGGCGAGGAAGAGAACCAGCTTCAGCCAGAGGACACTCTGATAGACCGCGGTATCGACGACATCCTCGACGAAGGTTATTCGCCGCCCGACCGGTTGTATGGACGAGGGGCGTTCGGCCCATCGGAAACCATGGACCAAATCCTTGCCGAGGAGGAGCCCGATCCAGCTTCGCGCATCAACGTCGTGATCGATGAGGCTGAGCAGCAGCGGGCCGACGAATCGGAGCGCGAGACGGAATTCCCGGAGCGCGCTGAGGTCGGCCGCGCCAGAGCGGGTCGGCTTGTCGCGCCGGACCTCGGGTTTGGGGAAGACGCCGAGGCTGACTTAGTCGCCGAGGACGTCGGCATCGGGGGAGGCGCAGCATCTGCCGAGGAAGCCGCGGTTCACATTATCGACGACGAAGAGTGGTGAAGGCAGGCCGCGCTGCGATCAACTGATCACCATCAGCAGGTCGCCGCCTTCTACCTGCGCAGTGGTCGAGACCGCGACGCGGCTCACCGCTCCAGCCTTCGGTGCGGTGATGGCGGCTTCCATTTTCATGGCCTCGATCGTGGCGATGGTTTGTCCGCCTTCGACCTGGTCGCCGACATTGACGGTGAGAGTGACCATGCCGGCGAACGGCGCGGCGAGGTGGTCGGGGTTGGAGCGGTCGGCCTTTTCCGCCGCAGGAATGTCGGTGGCGATGTTGCGGTCGCGGACCAGTACCGGCCGCAGCTGGCCGTTGAGGATGCACATCACGGTGCGCATGCCGCGTTCGTCAGGTTCGGAGATCGCTTCCAGGCCGATGAGCAGTTCGACGCCGCGCTCGAGCCTGACGCGATGTTCCTCACCGCGGCGCAGCCCGTAGAAGAATTGGTTGTCGGTCAGACTTGTGGTGTCGCCGTAGGCGTCGCGGTGCGCCTCGAATTCCTTTGTCGGCCCTGGGAATAGCAGCCGGTTAAGCGTGGCTTGCCGCTTGGGGCCCGCCTGCCCCAATACCATCTCGTCCTCGGCGGAAAGCTCCTGCTGCGGCCTGGCGGGTCGGCGCCCGGCTAGCGCCTTGGTGCGCAAGGGTTCGGGCCACCCGCCGGGCGGGTCGCCGAGCTCGCCGCGCAAAAACCCGATCACGGACTCGGGAATGTCGAAACTGCCTGGGTCGGCGGCGAATTCGTCGGCGCTTACCTTAGCGCCGACCAAGGCGAGCGCGAGATCACCAACCACCTTGCTGGACGGGGTAACCTTCACCAGCCGGCCCAGTATCCGGTCGGCGCCCGCATACGCCTCTTCGACTTCCTCAAACCGATCACCCAATCCCAGCGCGATTGCCTGCTGGCGCAGATTCGACAACTGGCCGCCGGGAATCTCGTGGTGGTAGACCCGGCCTGTCGGCCCGTGAAGCCCGGATTCGAAGGGCGCGTACACCTTGCGCAGCGCCTCCCAATACGGCTCTAGGTCGCACACCGCCGACAGCGACAGTCCGGTGTCGTATTCGGTGTGCGCCGCCGCGGCCACTATGGACGACAGCGCGGGCTGGCTGGTGGTGCCCGCCATCGGCGCCGCCGCGCCGTCGACGGCACTGGCGCCGGCATGCCAGGCCGCCACGTAGGTGGCCAACTGCCCACCGGGGGTGTCATGGGTGTGCACGTGGACCGGCAGGTCGAATCTGCTGCACAGGGCGCTGACTAACTGGTGAGCGGCCTGCGGTCGCAGCAGCCCCGCCATGTCCTTGATCGCCAACACGTGGGCGCCCGCGTCGACGATCTGCTCGGCCAGCTTCAGGTAGTAGTCGAGCGTGTAGAGGTTTTCCTTCGGATCCGACAGGTCGCCGGTGTAGCTCATCGCGACTTCGGCTACCGCCGTGCCGGATTCGCGCACCGCGTCGATGGCCGGCCGCATCGACTCCACGTTGTTCAGAGCATCGAAGATGCGGTAGATGTCGATTCCGGTCGCGGTCGCCTCCTGCACGAAGGCGTAAGTGACCGACTCCGGATATGGCGTGTAGCCGACGGTGTTGCGGCCCCGCAGCAGCATCTGCAGGCAGACGTTGGGGACCGCCTCGCGGAGCGCGGCCAGCCGCTCCCATGGATCTTCGTTCAAAAAGCGGAGTGCCACATCGTAAGTCGCTCCGCCCCAGCACTCGATAGACAGCAGCTGCGGCGTCATTCGCGCGACATACGGCGCCACCGCGAGCAATCCGGTGGTGCGAAGCCGTGTCGCCAGCAACGACTGATGCGCATCCCGAAATGTCGTTTCCGTGACACGCACCGCCCGGGACTCACGCAGCCAGCGGGCGAAACCCTCCGGACCGACCTCGGTGAGCAACTGCTTGCTTCCAGGCGGCGGAGCCGCTTCCAGGTCGATCTGCGGCAGCTTGTCGTGCGGGTAGACCGTCGAGGGCCGCCGACCATGCGGCTGGTTGACGGTCACATCGGCCAGGTAGTTCAGAATCTTGGTGCCGCGGTCCGCCGGGGTGCGCGCGGTCAGCAGGTATGGCCGCTCGTCGATGAACGACGTGGTCACCCGTCCGGCGCGGAAATCGGGGTCGTTGACTACCGCCTGCAAAAACGGGATGTTCGTTGACACCCCGCGGATACGGAATTCGGCCAGCGCGCGGCGCGCCCGGGCCACCGCCGTCGGAAAATCACGCCCGCGGCAGGTCAGCTTGACCAGCATCGAATCGAAGTGCGCGCTGATCTCCGCGCCCAGATGTGTCCCGCCGTCGAGCCGGATGCCGGCCCCGCCCGGCGTCCGGTAACCCGTGATTCGCCCGCTGTCCGGCCGGAAGCCGTTCGCCGGGTCTTCGGTGGTGATCCGGCACTGCATCGCCGCCCCGTGCAGCTGCAGCGAATCTTGGCTCAGCCCAAGCCCTTCCAGCGTCTCCCCGTCGGCGATGCGCAGTTGGGAGGCGACCAGATCGACATCGGTGATCTCTTCAGTGACCGTGTGCTCAACCTGGATGCGCGGATTCATCTCGATGAACACGTAGTGCCCGCGCTCGTCGAGCAGGAACTCGACAGTGCCCGCATACGAGTAGTTGATCTGCCGGGCGAATGCGACCGCGTCGGCGCAAATCTGGGCCCGCAGCTCCTCGGGCAGGTTGGGTGCGGGCGCGAGCTCGATGACCTTCTGGTGCCGACGCTGCACGCTGCAATCCCGTTCAAACAGGTGCATCACGTTGCCGTGGGTGTCGGCGAGGATTTGCACCTCGATGTGCCGCGGGTTGAGCACCGCCTGCTCCAAGTACAGCGTCGGATCCCCGAACGCGGACTCGGCCTCGCGTGACGCCACCTCGATTGCCTCGGGCAGCGCCGTGGGATCGGCCACTCGCCGCATGCCGCGCCCGCCGCCGCCCGAAACCGCTTTGACGAACAACGGAAATTCCATTGTCGCGGCCGCCGCTATCAACTCATCGGGTACCGACGACGGTGCCGACGAATTCAGTACTGGCAACCCCGCCGCGCGCGCCGCCGCGATTGCCCTGGATTTATTGCCGGCCAACTCGAGGATTTTCGCGGGCGGACCCACGAAGGTGATCCCCCCGGCGGCACAGGCCGCGGCCAGGTCCGGGTTCTCCGATAAAAAGCCGTAACCCGGATAGACGGCGTCAGCGCCGGACTCCTGAGCGACCCGGATGATTTCGTCGACCGACAGATACGCACGAACCGGATGGTCCTTTTCGCCGATCTGGTACGACTCATCGGCTTTCAGCCGGTGCTGGGAGTTGCGATCCTCATACGGATACACGGCGACGGTCGTGATGCCCATTTCGTAGGCAGCCCGAAAGGCGCGGATCGCAATCTCGCCGCGATTAGCGACCAGAACCTTCGAAATCACTGTCCTCAGGCTTTCGTACACCATTTAACTTCGAGGCTCTGCGCAGCATACTCCGAATCCGCTGTCTACTGCTTTGGGATAAGGCGCGCAAGGGAGCGGCTCACGCTTTGTACTGACAGGGTGTGAGTCGCCACATGGGAAGCGGCTGAAGGACTTCGACAACACATGTGTGCCACGGCACGATTCGTCACTGTGACGTATCAGCGGCGGTAGCCGGGTAAGAAGCAGAGGGTGGACTCCAACCCCACTTGTCGGGGCGGTTCGCTGACAGATTCTGTGCGGGCAGGTTGGTCAGCTCAGGTACTCCGAGGGGGCGATTTGAGTAGCCGTTGCCGAAGGTCGGCGGCCCAGCGAAACGATTGCAGAGTGACCGGATCTCGCTTGACACATCACATGGCCAGCACACAGTCTATGTGCTACTATGTAGCACATGAAGGTCATAGGGGTGCGTGAGCTGCGTCAACACGCAAGCAAGTACCTCAAGGAAGTGGCCGCGGGGGAGTCCATCGAGATCACCGACCGCGGTCGGCCCGTTGCGCGCTTGGTGCCGACGACCGCAGATCCCTGGCGAGACCTCATCAGAGCCGCCGAAGTTATCGAGGCCACCCGTCAGTTGAGTGTCGATGACATCAGACCCGTCGTTTACCCGCACAGCGCCTCCGAAGCCCTTGAACGACTACGCGACGACGAGCGGTAGGCCCGATGCGGCTGTACATGGACACGTCGGCCTTGGTGAAACTCGTTGTTGCCGAGGATGAATCGGAGCCGCTGAAATCGTTCATGCGTGAGCGTGCCGATGACGGCCTGTTCTCGGCCGCCTTGACGCGCACCGAGCTCATACGCGCCGTTGCGCCCAACGGCGCTCAAGCCATCGCCGAAGCCCGAAATCTCCTGAACGGATTGGACACTGTTGTGCTGACTCGACAGTTGCTTGACGACGCTGGGACATTACAACCGCTGCGCCTGCGCAGCCTCGACGCCATACACCTCGTCGCCGCGCAGCGGGCCGGTGACGCGTTGCGCGCGGTAGTCACTTACGATGCCCGAATGCTTTCGGCTGCATCGGATCTCGGCATAGCCACTGCGACACCCCGCTAGGGTCGGACGAAGAGAATACCGCGCCGCATTCCGTCACCGTGACGTAATGAGCGGATGGTGTCCCCGGGGACTGCTGGAGCTGATCCTTCGGCCTCGTCGAGGAGAATGGCGACCTGGCCGGCGGCGACGATGGGCGTGATTGCGAGTAAGAACCAGCGTGGCGACGAGAACACAATTTCGGCGCAGAACTTTCAGCGCAAAATCAGCGAGAAGAATAATCGGGGGTGTCAAGTTAAAGAGCGAGAAAAGCGAAGATCGACTGAGGAAGGACAGATGGGCCCTTGGTGGTTTACCTCGCACCCTTAATGCTGCGACTCGCAATCCTAGCTGGTAACGGTGCGTGTTGAGGAGGTGCGAGTTGGCCGTAGGGCAGCGGTTACGGTTGGGGTTCCCGATAGCTGCCAGCTAGATGTGCTCCTGGCGCCGGTGACCCCTTTGTAAAGCCAGCGGACGGCCCGCGCGCGATTGCCCGAGGATTATGGGCTTTAATTTAGGTATGGCGAAGGCCTATATTTAGGCTAGTATGGGTGGCATGCGGATATTGCCGATTTCGAAGATGAAAGACAAGCTCAACGAGTATGTCGATGCGGTCGCCAAAACGCAGGATCAGATCACCATCACCAAGAACGGTGCGCCGGCGGCAGTCCTCGTCGGCGCCGAGGAGTGGGAATCACTCCAGGAGACGCTGTACTGGCTTTCCCAGCCCGGGATCAAAGAATCGATCGCCGAGGCCGACGCCGACATTGCCGCTGGGCGCACGTACGGCGAGGACGAAATTCGGGCCGAGTTCGGCGTGCCTCGGCGCGCCGACTGACGCCGCCAGTGGGTTACACGGTTCGGTTTACCGGCACCGCGCGGCGTGACCTGCACAAGCTGCCGCCGCGCGTGCTCTCGGCTGTGATTGAGTTCGCATTCGGCGACCTGGCGCACGAACCGCGGCGCGTCGGCAAGCCATTACGGCGTGAACTGGTCGGGCTGTATAGCGCCCGGCGCGGCCCGTACCGCCTGCTGTACCGGATCGAAGAGGATCACTCACTGGTGCTGATTCAGCGTGTCGATCATCGCGCCGACGTTTACAGACGCTGACGCCAGCCCCACGATCGGATCTCGGGCGTCAGGGTGTACCGAGCGGTCGCCGAGTCAATCGTCCGCAACTCGCATCAGTTTTGTGCCGATAAGCGACATTATGTCAAGTTAACCGGGAGG